>OEIU01001259.1_pt1 | contig 17238 bp, 17 predicted proteins | sample 1539221 | NCBI WGS metagenome assembly OEIU01 (sample SAMN03792071, study PRJEB22550) | activated sludge metagenome | feature: wastewater treatment plant; material: activated sludge; isolation source: Wastewater treatment plant of a petroleum refinery complex | place: Argentina: Zarate | collected...
GTAGGCGAGCAAACCCCGTTTCAGGGTCTCGATCCGGCGCAGCTCCGCACGCATCAGGTAGGAGGTGATGTGCACAGCACTCGCCCCCAGCAGCAGACACTCGAGAACATCGTCTGCTTTACAAAGACCGCCACCGGCGCACAGCGGCTGAATCGTGTTGCGTGCAACCCTCTGGAGCATCGACAGGGTCAACGGAAGAAGCGGCTCGCCGGCCAGCACGCTCAACGAGCGGCCCGCTCGGTGCAGCTCGCCATCATGGACGGGCGATCCGCCCCGTGCCAGGTCGAGATAGGGTTCGCAGCGAATCGAATCGATCAGCACGAAACCTGCGGCAGAGGGGACACGACACAGAGCGCGGACCAGATCCTCGTCCATCGACGCATTCAACTTCGGAAACACGGGCACGTCGATCGACTGGCACAAGCGCTCGACCCGGCTCGAGACCTGTTCGATCTGCGCATCGTCGAGCTTGCGAAAATCGATGTAGAAGAAGTCGAGTTGCACGGCAGCCGCACCGGCATCCGCCAGCGCCCGCAACAGACCCGCCCATTTGCGCACATCCTCCTCATTGGAGAGTGCCGGGTAGAAAGCCGAAGCGATCACAGGAAAGACGCACCGCCTGGCTGTATCGCCGACAAGTGCACATCCCGCGTCGAGAGACAGGACCTCCTTCAAGTACGTCGACTTCAGGTGCATCCCGCGTCCTTTGTGCCAGCTATATCGACGCTGATCGAGCGGGCCGCATGGCGTGGGGGGATGCAAGCCGATCGACTTGGTAATGGCTGCCCCAGCACCCGCATCTTCGGCCCGCAGAATGTCTTCGACCGTGTCGGTGTTGGGACCGGACCCGATGATGATTGGATTGGCAATCGCCAGCCCTGCGAAACGGGTAGCCAACCGATTCATGAAGCCCCCTCGATCAAATGGCCTGGATCGGTATGTACCGTGTTCTGCGACTGCCCGGAGGCTCTGGGAGATAAAGCGGATCGGAAGGCTCGAACATTCGGTCCATAGGCGTAGTCTGATGACCCTCGAGGAACGCGAAGATCTTGCAGTGGCCGAAGTTGTCGTCAAGCCGGCGTTGCAACCGACGCACCCGTGCAGAATCGAGGATCTTGTCCATGGGCATCTCGGCCAGATTACCCAACACCCATGACCGATGGAGCGGCCTGCCTCGTGGTCCGATCGCCCAGGGCGACGCGAGCAGCGTGCCATCGGACATCAGGCCGAACGACTCACGCACCATATCGCACGGATTGGTGCTGCCCTCGAACCCTCCCGGAAACAAGTGCTTCAAGGCACACTGCAGCTTGAGCATGGGTGAACCGAACCGTTGCTCGAGACGCGACAGGATTTCTATGGCCTCGATGTACTGCTCTCGCGACGGAATCGCCTGGATCAGACCAGCGCCGCGGCCAACCGGGAACAGGCGCATCACAAGCAACTTACCGATTCCGCGTTCGTGCAACGCTTCGTACAGCCTCGTCAGATGAGACTCGGAGAGAATGGTTCGCGTCAGCGGAAGCTCGGCGCGAGTCCGTGTGCCGAGCCTTGCGAATTCCGTAGCTTTCTTTAGATTACCCAGCGCGTAGCCGTTCGGCCGGTTGGCGACGTCGACAATCGACTCGGCATCGAATGTAAAGTTGAACTCATCGATCAGCGGGGCAAGATCGTCCGCCCGATGGTGCGCAGATCCCGCTCCCGTCACCGTCAAGGTGACGTTGTGGCGCCCCAATCGCTCAGACGCATAGCGCAGCAGCGTCAGATTGCTCTGGAGCAACAGCGCATCGCCACCGGATATGTCGATTCGGGCGTCGACACCCGCGAGATGATCGATGATCCGGCGCTTGCCTGCGAGGTCAAGTTCGCGCCCCTGTGCGACGCGGTACCGGTGGGCCGCTTCGTAAATGGACTCGTGCGACAGAAGGGGCACAAGGCTCTGACGGCGTAGCCCCTCATCGCGGAGAACCGCATGGCCACCGCGCCGGGAAACATGCACTGCGTCTACACAGCAGATGTCGCAGTCCCACTCGCAGACCAGGGTTGTGTTGAAGATGATGTCCACCTTTCGTCGCGTCGGGGTCATGGTCGGCTCGGCATCACACAGCGAATCCGGGTGGCTGGATCGGTTCTTCATGAATCCCTCCTGGAGTGTTGGAGCGCTCGCGGAGCGCAGCGTCGATTCAGCTCGGCCGCGATTGCGGCCAAGCCCAGCATCGATAGCTGCACGCTACAGGCAGGATCGCGTGACGTCGTCGAGCAATGGTCGCAGCAAAGACGAAGAGGCAAGACCCAGTCTCACGTCTCCTACTTTGGTAGGAGCACATCGGAGGATGGCCAAGTTGAGGGGGAAGGCTACGATCGCAGTAAAGCTAGTGGCTGCAGCGTGCGACAGGAGCTACCCCTATGACGCTCGAGTACCGTGCAGGCCTGCGAAGTATTCGCCGCAGGTTCGCCGAGGGCACTGTGGTGACGCTCGCACTCGCCTCATGTCCGAGCGACAAGCACCGGCTCACCGTACTGTTGCTTGAGTCCGGTTTATGTCATCGGCTCGGCTCGGCTGGTGACTTGGCGCCGCTCGGCGTCCATGAACCAATAGGCACGAGCCTCCCCCCGGTACTCGACGATCCGTCAGAGGCGCCCGCACTGATGCTCGGCGTTCTCGACAGATCTCTCGACCCGAGGAGGCTCGCCGAAAGCGACCGAGGAGTGGCTTCCGGCCCCCTGTGCCCGGAGGCGGCCGCATGGCGAGGAACTGTTCTGTTCGCCCGGTTCCGCTACCGCGACGCCAGACGGTATCTTCGAGAGGTTCCGCTGGAACACCGGTGTGGCCACTGGTGCGCATTGCTGCTCGCCGAGACATGGGGACGCGAGGTGAAGTTCGGCCGTGAGGCCTCTGTGCTCGCTACTCTTTCGCAACTCGGCACCGGGCACGCGCTGCTGCGATCGCGCGAAGCACTCGCCTGGCTGCGCGATGGGTCGCCGCAGCAGGCCCTGGAGGCATTGGCACAGATACCCTCCCTGGGGGCCGACGGCTGGCTTCTCACAGGCCTGGCACGTACGTCGCTGGGCGACGCCTCTGGTGCCTGTCTCGCAATGCGGCGGTGCCTAGAGCTCAGTCCGGATTCGAAGGAGGCTGGGTTCCACGCGATCGCGCCGGCCTGGTACGCACGCGACTGGTCGCTGCTTGTTCAAGCGCTACATGTCCTGCTGCGAGCGCGGGCGACTCCTTCCGCACCCCCCATGCCGATGGTAGACGCGCCGGTAGCGGGTCAACTATCGCAAATCATTGAGGCGCTCGCATGCCAGTAAATCCTCTGATCAGCTACGTCGGTCGCCGCTTTCGCTGCGATACGACACCCGTTTGGGAGGACGGCGTCGAACTATGCCAATCCGGCGGTCGCACGGGTGTGTTGCTCCTCCATGCAGTCTATGGCTCGCCCTGGGAGATGCACGCGATTGCACACTACTTGGCTGCACTCGGTTGCACGGTCCACGTGCCACGCCTTCGAGGGCATGCCTCGGTGCCAGACGCACTCTTCGGCATTCGCGCCTGGGACTGGGTCGAGGACGCACGGAGAGCGTTCAGCACGTTGGCCGCCCGCACGGATCGTCAGTTCGTGATCGGACAGTGTCTGGGCGGGCGGGTCGGATTAGCCCTCTGCCTGCGCCATGACCTGCATGTGGCCGGACTGGTGACGATCGGCACCGCCTTCAAGCCCCTGCCGGATCAGCGCTTCCTGCCTCGGCCACTGGCCTGGTTGCCGTTCGGCTGGCAGCCGACGTCGATCCCGGGCCCTGGGGGACTGGATTTCGCCGGCGTCACGCGACAACCGATCCGAGTGCATGCGCTGACCCCTTGGCGCTGCTACCAAGCCTATCGTCCGAGCAGCGTACCCGCGCTTGGACGGCCTCTACGGCGCTTTGTGTCAGACAACCTGCCCCGCTTCGAGGATCCCGTCATGTTCGTGCATGCATCGGACGATCATCTCTACGATCAAGGGCATGCTCGATTCGCCTATGAACGTGTAGGCTCGCGCGACAAATCCGTATACATCGTCGATTCGGTCACTCACATCCTCGCGACCAACGAACGGAAGCTTCCCGTGCTTCTGCGGCGCCTGGGCGCATTCATTCGGGCTCGGACATGACGACGTCCGAAAGGATTCTCAGGCACGTCCAGCGAGTCTTTCGCTCCGACGGACCGATTACCAGCAATAGTCGGCTGGCAGCCGATCTGGATGCCGGAATCGTCGATCTCAAGGATCTGTGCCTGCGAATCGAGCGCGATCTCGACTTGAAACTTAATGCCGCAGCGCTGCTGGCCGCAATCCGTGCCGGCGGCGATTCCGCCACCGTGCACTGGCTGGCGGCTCACATCGCGGCCACCCGTTCCGGCGAAGCTGAACAGTAAGAGGACTGTCACGTCAAGACGAGAGAACCCCGATGCGCCGTCGGGCCCGCTCTCCCAGGTGATACCAGCGGGGGGAGGGCCGGGCGCCACGCCGGCCTCAGCGACGTCTTTCGGAACCCGTCGTGACGCCTTCTCGTGCGCACCCGCCGGCAGCGCGGTTAGACTCTGCGGCGACATCCCTGCAGCAACCCGATGTTCACGTTCCCCCGCACCAAGATCCAGCCGCCGCGTCAACGGCCCGGCCTGCTGCGGGCGCGGCCGGCGCTCGACGCCCGCCTGTCCGAAGCGCTGCTGAGCCAGCGGCTGGTGCTGGTCTGCGCCGCCGCCGGCTACGGCAAGACCTCGGCGCTGGCCAGCCAGGCCGACGCGCTGCCGGCCGGCACCGCATTGGCCTGGGTGTCCTGCGATGCCGGCGACTCGCCGCTGCAGCTCTTCCAGTGCCTGGTCAACGCACTCGAGCCGTTCGATCCGCCGTGGCGCGTCGAACCGGAAGCGCTGATCCAGCGGGCGGCCAGCGACGGCACGCCGGCGGCCACTCAGCGAGCGCTGCGCACGATGGTCGCGGAGCTGATCAATGCGCTCGACCCGCCACTCGATCGCCGAGCGATCGCCACGCTGGAACCCGCCGCGCCGGCCTCGGCGGCATGCTGCTCGCCCGCACCGCACTGGGAATACTGGCGGGCGCCCCCACGCCGGGGCGGCTCGGCCCCCCCCCCCCCGCCCCGGTGCTGCGCTGGCAGGCGATCGCCGGCACCGCCGCGGCGGCACCCGTGCCGGCTCCCAGGAGCGCACCGACCGCGGCAACCGCGCCAGCCGGTGGACTGAGCAGCCGCGAGCTGGAGGTGCTGGCCCGCATCGCCGCCGGCGACAGCAACAAGCTGATCGCGCGCGCGTTCGACATCAGCCCGCACACCGTCAAGCACCACGTCGCCAACATCCTGGACAAGCTCGATCTGCGGTCGCGCGGGCAGGCAGCGGCGTGGTACCGGGATCACGGGGCGGCACGCGCGTAGCCCTGCGCGACCGCTGACTGCCGGGCTCATGCAGGCGAAATCGGACGGGCGACCGCCGTGATCCGGCGCTGCCCTGTCGAAGCCCCGGCCACCCCGTGATTCGACTGATGAGTCGAGACGTCACCACGTAAGTCACCACGTTGACGCCTATGACGAGGAATGCCAGAATCGGCCCGAAAAGACGAATCAGAACGTTGGAGGAAGACGATGAGCGACGTTCGGCTTCTCGGCCTCGGCATGTACTTCGAGGATCTACCCGTCGGCCTGAAACTGCGGTCGGTCGGCAGAACCATTCAAGATGCGGATCTGTGCGCGTTCATCAACCTGACGCACATGAACGAGGTTCTGTTCACGGACATGGAGTACGTCCGCGAGGAATCGGCGATCAAGGGGCGGGTCGTGCCCGGCGCACTGTCCTACACCTTCGCCGAGGGTCTGTGCATCGTCGACACGATGCAGCATACCGGCCTGGCTTTTCTGGGCATGGAGCTGGAGATGAGCAACCCGGCATTCGTCGGCGACACGATCCATGTCGATATCGACGTGATCGAGGCGCGGCGGTCTGCTTCCCGGCCCGACCGTGGTCTGGTCCGCACGCGCAACCTGGTGGTCAACCAGCGAGGCGAGACGGTGCTGACCTACACGCCGCTGCGCCTGGTCAAGTGCCGGCCGGTGCACTGATCGGAGAACGCGGCATGTCGTTTCGAATCGTCATCGGCCTCGCCGTCGCGCTGGTCCTCTGGCAGACGGCCACGGCACAGACCTACCCCGAGCGGCCGATCCGCTGGATCATGCCCTACTCCGTCGGCGGCGCGAGCGACGGTGTTGCGCGGATGATGGCGCCCGAGATGGGCAAGCTGCTGAACGGCCAGGTGATCGTGGAGAACCGGGTCGGCGCGGGCGGCACGATAGGAACCGATGCCGCCGCCAAGGCGGCGCCGGATGGGCACACTTGGGTCTGGGGCGGCTCTGCGGCTCTTGCGGTCAATGTCACCCTGCAAAAGAATCTTCCCTACGATCCTCTGTCGGATTTCGCGCCGGTCTGCCGGATAGGGGTCGCTCCGTATGTGCTGGTCGTCCATCCTGCCCTGGGCGTCACATCGCTGAAGGACCTCGTCGGATTGGCAAAGGCGCGCGGCAGCGACATGACCTACGCATCGCCCGGCAACGGCACCGGCAGTCATCTGGCCATGGAACTTCTGAAGTCGCGGGCGGGCATCTCGTTGCGGCACGTCCTGTACAAAGGAACCGCCCCGGCGGTCACGGACGTCCTTGCGAACCATGTCCCGCTGCTTTTCGAAGCGGTCGGCCCCCTGGCGCCGCATGTTCGCTCGGGCAAGCTGATCGCGCTGGCCACCACCGCCGGCAAGCGACTTCCCGCCCTGCCCGACGTACCGACGATGAAGGAGTTGGGATTCGACGACTTCCAGATAGAAGCCTGGACCGGCCTGCTGGTGCCGGCGAAGACGCCGCCGGCGATCGTGGCGCGCCTGGACGATGCGTGCCGCCAGGTGCTCTCTCCACGCGATTTCCAGGAAGCCGTTTCGCGCCAGCATGGACTGGAGCCCGACTATGCCGGGCGGGAAGAGTTCCGGGACTTCATGCGTAGCGAAATCTCGAAATGGGCGAAGCTGCTGGCGCTGTCCAACGCGAAGCTCGACTAGGAGAAGCCAATGGTCGTATTCGGGACTCGGATGAACGGCGATCGCCGACGGCGATCCGTTCCGGCCGGAGAGGGTGCCGTCTGGAAGGCAGAGTGGATGGAATCCGGTGACGATCCGGTGCTCTCGCCCACCGCATCTCTGATCGAGCAGCCGCCGGACATGACGCTGCCTGCGCACTTTCATCGCAACAACCAGTTCCAGTTGTTCGTCGACGGCAGCGGACGGATCGGGCGCAATCCCATTGCGGGTCTGACCGTGCACTACGCAGGCGCCTATACCGGCTACGGCCCGCTGGTGGCAGGCCCCGAGGGCCTCAAGTACTTCACCATCCGCCCTGTTTGCGAAAGCGGCCTCGTGCTGGCCTCCGACAGGAGTCAGATGCTCCACGGACCCAAACGGCACATGCAGTCGGCGCAGGTGTCGATCAAGAGCGTGTCGGAGCTTCGAACGCTCGCACAGATCATCGAGAAGGACCTGATTCCGGCAGAACCGGATGGATTGGCAGCGAAGCTCGTGTCCGTCCCTCCCAACGAGTCGTTCACCGGCGCGCATGTTCCCAACAGCCAGGGGCAATTCATCTTCGTGATGAGCGGAACCGTCCGCTGCGACGGCGCGGAGCTTCAGGAATGGGAAAGCCTTTTCGTGTCTTCCGACGAGCAGGCGCCGACCCTGACGGCAGGGACGGACGGTGCCGAGTTCGTTGCGCTGTCGGCGCCGTTCAAGGACGTGATCTATCAACAGGCAGACGATGTCCGATCCGATCGAACATCGGGACGTGGCGCGGTGCCGAAAGCGCTGCGCGCCGGAGGTGCTACCTGAAGAGTCGCGCAGACGGCTGATCCGCGACCGGATTTCTCATCGTGTCTGCGTTCGATCGCCGGCCGATGTCACCAGTCCGGCCATCTCCAGTATCGAGCGCCAACGTCCGACCTCCGCCTCGCACTCGACGCCGAACTCGGTGAGGCCGGCAACGTCGGGCTCGATCCCCTGCACCGCGCAGAACCGTCGGAACTCGTCCGTGCTGGCCGACTTGAGCAAAGCGTCGGACAAGGTCTGAGCGGCATCCTTCGGCGTTCCCCGGCGAGCGAAGAAGCCCATGAACGTCGTGACGTCGTAGCCGGGCACCCCCGCCTCGGCTATCGTCGGCACGTCGGGCAGGCTCTCGGAGCGCTTGGGTCCGGTGACGCCCAGGGCCCGCACCCGCCCGGCCTTCAGATGCGGCAGCGCGGTCGCGATCCCGGCAAAGGTCATGTCGACCTGACCGCCGGCCACATCGGTGATCGCCGGGGCGGCGCCCGCGTACGCGACGTGGCGCAGCGGCGCCTTCACCATGTGCGAGAACACCACTCCGCACAACTGCGTCGTGCTGCCGTTGCCGGCCGATGAGTAGGTCAGATCGGCCCGCTGCGACTTCAGCCGACCGATCAGATCGGCCAGCGTGCGATCCGGTGATGCCGCAGGAACCACCAGAACGAGATAGGCGGTGCCGGTCTTCGCGGTCGGCAGGAAAACGGGGAACCGGTCCTAACTGAGAGACTTGACCAGCCCCTTGTTCCCATAGTGGGTGGGAGCGTTCATCAGCAGCGTCCGGCCATCCGCAGGAGCCTGGACGACCTGCTCGGTGCCGATGATGGCGTTGGCACCGGGCTTGTTCTCGACGAAGAATGGAATGGCGAGCTCGCTGGCGACGCGCGGCGCGAGAAAACGGGTCACCACGTCCACCGCCGTGCCGGGCGTCAACGGAACGACGATACGGATCGGCCCCTGAATGGCCCGACGTTCATTTCCGAAAGCCAGACCCGAGCGGGCGCCGCAGGCCAGGGCGAGCCACTTCATCAAGCGGCGCCGGTCTTCTCTCTTCATCGTTGTTCACAGGCTCGATGGCCACGCCCGTGAAATGCCCGGGCGCGATTGCCTGATGCCGTCTCCTGCGCGGAGCGTAGTGCAACGATGTTCCCCTGTAAAGGGAAAACTGACGCACGCGTCGACAATTCGACAGAAGAGACGACTACGCGAGCGTCACCGTCGGTGGTCTCAGCCGACCCGGCACGGACGGACGGCGCGCCTACTCCGGCTTGATGTTCTGCTCGCGCACCACCACGGCAAACTGCTTGATCTCGCTGCCGACCAGCGCATCGAGCTGCCTCGAATCGCCACCGACGATTCTCCCTGCCTGGTTCTCCATCCGCACCTTCACTTCCGGATCCGCCAGAGCCGCGGTAGCGGCCGCATGAAGCTTGTTGACCACGTCCTGCGGTGTCGCACGAGGAACGAACGTTCCGATCCACGTATCCGACTCATAGCCGGGAATGACTTCGCCGACGGTCCCCACGTCGGGGAGAAGCGGAGAGCGTTCTTTCGAAGTGATCGCGATGGCCTTGAGCTTCCCGTTTCGAATGTGCGGAAGCGCCCCGGACAACGTACCCAGCACGGCCGGCACCTGATTGCCGATGACGTCGGATATCGCCGGCCCGGCGCCGCGATACGGAACATGCTGCAGCTCGACTTTGGCCAGCGACTGCAACACTCCGCCGGCAAAGTGACCCGGTGATCCGACGCCGCCGGTCGCGTACTGTCGATAGCGGGGCTCGCGCTGACCCAGCGCAAGCCACTCCTTGAGAGTGTTTGCCGGAACCGACGGGTGAACCGCCAACACCTGCGGCAACGCGCCGATCAGCGTGACTCCACGCAGATCCCTCTCGGTGTTGAAAGGCAGGGAAGGGTAGAGGGCTTGATTGATGCTGTGCGACGAAACGGTGAACAGCACCGTGTAGCCGTCGGGCTGCGCCTTCGCCACGAAGTCCGTGGCGATGGTGCCGCCCGCTCCGGGCTTGTTTTCGACGATGACCGATTGCCCCAGCTTCTCGCCCATCTTGACATTGAGCGACCGGGCGATCGTGTCGGCGCCTCCGCCCGGCGCAAACGTGACGATGAGTCTGATCGGCTGACGCGAAGGAAAGTCCGTCTGGCCGATGGATGGACTCGAAGCCGCGAACCCGATCAGCCCGACCGTCCAGACAAGTACACCCCGCATGCCCTCTCCTTGGTTGCTCGCACGTTCATCGCGCGCTCGCGGCTCACTTTAGGGACGGCCGCTCATCACGAATACTTAGAAATGGCACTAGCGGTATCGCGGCGAGCGATAGCCGAGGTCAACCGGCGACCACGAGCTCCGCACCCTTCCAATGACATTCGCGTACGAGATCCCGCACCACTCCGCGAATGACGACCAGAACCGCCTTCGCAGACGGCGATAGCTGATTGAGGCGGGAAAGCGCCAACGAAGCGCGTCTCACCACCCGCGGCTCCAACTGGCTGTGACGGAGCCATTGCGCCGCGGCATGCCAGGCCAGCGCCGAGTACGGAACGATCGTGCCCGCGCTGCCCTGCGCAACCATCGCGAGAACAGTCTGGACGGAGCTCGCCTCGGCTTTCACGCAGGGCGTTATTCCGGCCCTCTCGAACGCTCGATCGACCAGCAGCCTCAGCGTGGTGGCATGCGTCGTCAGCAGCAGCGGGACATCCGCCAATCGGGCGAGCTCGATCGTCCTGGTGTATCGCAGAAGCGGCTTCTTTCGCGGTTGAACGAAGTACAGCAACTCGTCGACCAAGGGTTCCGCTTCGATTCCCGCCAGCACCGTCTCGTCCACCAGGACGGACAGGTCGACGTGCTGATTGATCAGATGCGCCCCCAGGTACGCACTCGGGCTTTCGTACACCTCCAGGACGATCTGCGGGTACCGCCTCTCCAGCTCCGCAACCAGCGGCCCCACCAGAATCATCGCGATGCTCGAGGGCAGGCCGAGCTTCACACGGCCGGACAGCTCCTGTCCCGACGCTCGTACGACCTCTTTCGTGTCCGAAACGAGCCTGAGGACCTGCTGCGCATGTCGATAGAAAGCCAGGCCTGCATCGGTGGGGGCGACCCCCTTCACGCTGCGCTGCAATAGGCGGACACCGAGCTCCGCCTCCAGTTGAGCCATCTGCTGGCTCAGCGCCGACTGGACGATGTGCACCATCGACGCGGCGCGAGACAGCGAGCCGCAATCCACGACGGCGACGAAATAACGTAACTGGCGCAGCTCCATGCGAGACGGCTCCTGCCGCAGAGGAATCGGCCGGCCGCTCTGTTGGTCAGACAGCTTCTTCGCGAGGCCCCTTGAAGACGACCCCGTCGGCCAGCAATCGGTCGATCCGATCCCGACCATACCCGAACTCTGCGAGGATCTCGACCGTATGCTCGCCGAAAGTGGGCGGCGGCAGACGAATCGAGCCGTCCCGCATGCCGTCCATTCGCAGGGGATTTCCGACCTGACGCACGGTCCCCACCGTCGGGTGGTCCATGGACTCGACGAGCCTGCAATGCTGCACCTGGGGATCATCGAACACGGCAGCCAGATCATTGATCGGCCCGGCCGGAATTCCGGTCGCGACCAGTGAATCCGTCCAGTCGGAACGAAACCGCGTTCGCAGGCGCCCCTCGATCAACTCCTTGAGCGCCAGACTGTTCTTCATTCGGGCGGCATTGTCGATGAATCGGCTGTCGTCCAGCAGCTCGTCCAGGCCCAGCAGCCGGGCAAGCTTCACCCATTGGTCCTGCGTGGCGCAGGCGATGTTCAGCGGCCCGTCCTTGGCCTCGAAGACGCCGTACGGCGCGATCACCGGATGAACGTTTCCCACGGGCTTCGGAACCTCGCCCAGCGACAGATAGCGCTGACCCTGCACGCTCAACAGGCCGACCAGGCTGGCCATCAGCGAGGTGGCCACCTGCTGCCCGGATCCGGTCGCGTGGCGGCGAATGACGGCCCCCAGGATTCCGATGGCTGTCCACATTCCGGACGTGAGATCGCCGATTGCCACACCGACACGCTGCGGTCCGGAGTCGGGCGTTCCCGTGAAACTCATGAACCCCGAGAAGCCCTGAGCGACCTGGTCGAAACCCGGCCACCCTCCTTTGGGGCCGTCGCTTCCGAATCCGGTGATGCTGCCGACGATGAGTTTCGGATTCGCCTGCCGCAGAGTCTCCGGGGACAGGCCCATGTCAGCCATCACGCCCGAGCGGAAGTTCTCCACGAGGATGTCCACCTGACCTGCCAGCTCTTTCAGCAGGGCCAGCCCGCCAGGATGACGAAAGTCGACGGCGATGCACCGCTTGTTGCGGTTGCCCGACAGGTAGTAGATGCTGGTTCCGTCCTGCGCGAATGGCCCCCACTGACGCACCATGTCGCCGCCGGGCGCCGGCTCGACCTTGATGACATCGGCCCCCAGATCGCCAAGAATCATCGAGCAGAAAGGGCCGGAGAGGGCGCGGGACAGATCCAGGACTCGCAGTCCGGTAAGCGGCAGATCGTCGTGAGACACTTTCAACGCCCTTTGAACTTCGGGGGCCGCTTGTCCAGGAATGCCTGTACCCCGATGCGGTAGTCCTCGGTATCGGCGAACGCATAGGCGTTCAGGCGTTCCTCCGGCGTGAACGGGCGACTGTCCGCCATCAGCCGGCGCAGTTGCTGTTTATTGATCCTTGCGGCCAACGGCGCGCCGTCCACGATCGACCGGACACAGCGACGCACTTCATCCGTCAACGCGCCGTCATCGACCACCCGGCTCAGGATTCCCTTCGCGAGTGCCTCATCGGCGCTCAACATCCGCCCCTCGAACAACAGCTCCGCGGCGACCGCGGAACCGACCAGGCGCACCAGCCACTCCATCTCCCGGGGAGCCAGCGGAAATCCCAGCAGCCGGATAGGAATACCGAGGCTGGACGACCTCGCCGCGATTCTCAGGTCGCAGACGGAGGCTATCTCCAAGCCGCCTCCCGCGCAGGCACCGCTTATCTGGGCCACCACCGGCACGGGGCAATCGTAGATCGACGCCAATGCTTCACCGACCAGCCGCTCGTGATACTCGGTCACCTGCGCCCTGGTGGAGCGGATGCGGTGGAACTCCTCGATGTCGGCGCCGGCCGCGAGATGCTCGCCTTCGCCCCTCACGACGACGCAGCGCAGCGTCTCCTGCCCGGCCAATTCCCTGAACAGCGAACGCAACTCCGCCCACATCTCGCCGTTCAGAGCATTCCGCTTGCCTGGATTGGATATCTCGACGTTGGCGACCTCCGAATCTGCGTCCAATACGATTCGACCTGCCACTCGTGCCCCCGACCTGTTCCGAGGGGGCCATCCTAATCCGAAGCCGGGGGGTGAGCCATTTCGTCTTCCCGATGCCGACATCGGATTTTCTTATGGAGCTGTTGCGACGCTGCGGCTTCCCCGGAGCTGACGCAGCTCGCCGCAGCCCGCCGGACCCGACACACCAGGGCTACAGCCATCGCAAATTCAGAAACCATCATCACGCATTCTCAGTATCGCCGGCCAAGGTGGCGAGCTAGAGTCGACAACCCCATAGCGAGAGGAGACATGCGATGCTGCTCGACCGCCTGCGCCCCCTGTTGCTGCTCATTTGCACAACGGCGATCCTGACCGCCTGCTCGAGTTCGAACGACGATCAGTCACCCCCTGCCGACACCGCGACGGTCAGCAAATCCCGAGTCAGCCGGATCGAGATAACCTCCCGCACAAGCCCTGCATTCGGCGGGACGACATTCGGCTCGGCCGGTCAGTACGAGCTCCTGGTCGGAAAGGCCCATGCGCTCGCCGATCCCGTCTCTGCCAGCAACGAGCCGGTGACCGACCTGGCCGGCGCTCCCCGGAATGCGCAGGGACTGGTCGAGTACAGCTTCGATATCGCGATCCTCAAACCCATCGATCCTTCCAAAGGCAACGGCACGTTGCTCTATGAGGTGGGGAATCGGGGCAACAAGTCTCTGATGGGCACCTTCAATGGCGGTGCCACCAATTTCACGGCATCTCCGCCGGCCGGTTCCGGGCTCGGAATGTCGCTCGGCTTCACGATGGTCTGGAGCGGCTGGCAAGGCGATCTCACGTCGAGCCACACCGCCTCCGGCACCGGAACGATGGCTGCCGTCTTTCCGACCGTCAAAGGCCCCAACGGCGAGACCATCACCGGCGTGGTTCGCGATGAATACGGACTGGACGGTCAAACGGGCGCCGCCATTCCGGCCATTCCCGAGAATGCCACGAGCTTCGACGCGCCGTTGTTCTATTTCCCGGTGGAACCGGACGTAAGCAAGTTCACGCTGCAAGTGCGTCAGAACGCCGATGATCCGCCCCAGACGCTGCCGGCGTCGCAGATGACGATGGTCGGCCCGAAGACGGTGAGAGTGAATCTCGCCCCAGGCTTCGATCTCGGTGCGATCTACGACATCACTTACACCGCGAAGGACCCGATGGCAGCGGGCCTCAGCTTCGCTTCCGTACGGGATCTCGTTTCCTTCCTGCGCAACTCCGCTGCGGACGACGGCGGCACTCCCAACCCGCTGGTGGTCGGCGGAAGACCCAAGGTGGACCGGACGATTGCCATCGGGCTGTCACAAAGTGGACGCTACCAGCGTGACTTCGTCTATCTCGGCTTCAACCGCGACGAGGCGGGCCGACGAGTCTTCGACGGAATGCTTCCCCAAGGCGCGGGCGCGAAACGGGGATTCTTCCATCAGCGGTTTGCGGAGGCCACGAGATCGCCGGACGTGCAGCACGAACATCGCGGATATCCCGGCGCGCAGTTCCCGTTCACCTACCCGACCACGACCGATGCGATACTCGGCAAGACCGACGGCATCCTCGCGCGCTGCTCGCAGACCGATACCTGCCCGAGGATCATGCACATCGACAGCGACTGGGAGCAATGGCAGCAGGGCGCGTCGTTGGCTGTCACCGATCCAGGCGGCAACAAGGTCGCCCTTCCCCCCAACGTCCGGGCGTACTACATTGCGGGCGCGCCGCATGGGGCTGCCGTGGGTGTCGCCAATGCAACGCCGTTGTCGCCCGGCATCTGCGCCTTTCCCCAGAACGGCGTGTCCTGGGCTCCGGTGTTCCGTGCGTTGGTCGTCGCCATGGAAGACTGGCTTCGAAACGGCACGGAACCGCCGGCGACGCGCTATCCGGCCGAAGCCGCCGAGGGGCGCATATCGATCAGCGACTTGCGCAGTTCGTTTCCCTCGATCCCGGGATACACGTTCAACTCGCTGTTCGGCAAGTTCCAGATCATCGATTTCTCGCGGAATCCGCCGGTCGTGATCAATCCGAGCGCGCCTTATCCGATCAACGTACTGCGCGTCGACGCCGACGGGAATATCGTCGACGGAATCGTCCTGCCCGAGATCGCGGTACCGATCGCGACATACTCCGGCCGCAACACGCGCGGCCCGAACCACGCGCCCGGGGAACTTTGCGGAACCAACGGCTCGGCCATCGCCTTCCCGAGAACGGCCGCGGAACGATCCGCCAGCGCAGATCCCAGGCCATCCATTGCCGAGCGGTATTCGTCGGAGGCGGACTACAGGTCGAAGCTGACGAGCGCAGCGCAAACCCTGGTTTCGCAGCGTCTGATGCTTCCTGCGGACGCCGGCGCCTATGCGACGTATCGGCTGCCTCAATGACAGCCGCACCCGATCCGGCCGGAACAGGGGCCTGGCGAAAGCTGGTCCGCGATCTGGGCCTGAAGGCGTGAGGCGCCTGGTTCCGGGTGCCGCTGATCGCCGTCGAGGCGGCGGCCGGCATCCGGAACGGGAATACCGGCTATCCTGTGCGGCATCGTCGTCCAGCCACGACAAGACCCAGGAGACATGCCGATGGCCTTTTCCCTGTACCAGGCGACTGCCGCGAACTTCACGCAGACGCTGACCGCGGTCGCCGGCTTCCTCGAGAAAGGGGCGAAGCACTTCGCCGAGCACGGTATCGACCCGGCCGCGGTCGTCGAAACGCGGGTCGCGACCGACATGCTGCCGTTCCGCTTCCAGGTGGTGTCGACGGTTCATCATTCGCGCGGTGCGCTCGAAGGCGTGCGCAAGGGATTGTTCGAGCCGCCGCCCGACCTCGGTCCGCTCGACTACCGGCAGCTCCAGGCGCTGGTGGCCGACGCGCGCGACGCGGTCGCCGCCACCACGCCGGCCCAGATCGACGAGCTGCTGGGCCGCGACGTCGTGTTCCGGCTCGGCAGCCGCGAGCTGCCGTTCGTCGCAGAGGAATTCCTGATGTCGTTCTCGCTGCCGAACTTCCATTTCCACGCGAGCACGGCCTACGGCATCCTGCGCGCGAAAGGCGTGCCGATCGGCAAGCGCGACTACCTCGGCCGGCTGCGGATGAAGGCCTGAACGATGACCGCCTGTCCGATCGCCGGAGACCACCGATGACCTATCAGCACATGATCGTCGAGAAACGCGGCGCCGCCGACTGGGTGACCTTGAACCGCCCCGACCATCTGAACGCGCTGACGCAGGATTCGCTGCGCGAGCTGAACGACTACTTCGACAGCCTGCTGGAGGATTACTCGGTGCGCGTCGTCGTGCTGCGCGGCGCCGGCCGTGCGTTCTGCGCCGGGCTCGACATCAAGGCGTCGGCCGCCGGCGGCCCGCACCCGGGCGCCGAAGCGATGATGCAGAGTCAGCGGCGCTTCAGCGGCCTGGTGATGCGGATGCGACGCTGCCCGCAGCCGGTCATCGGCCTGATCCATGGCCACGCCGCCGGCGGCGGCTTCTCGATCGCGCTGGGCTGCGACGTACGCATCGCGGCCGAGGGCACGAAGATGAACTGCGCGTTCATCCGGATCGGGCTCTCCGGCTGCGAGATGGGCTCGAGCTATCACCTGCCGCGGCTGGTCGGCACGTCGGTCGCGGCCGAGCTGCTGTACACCGGGCGCTTCATCGACGCCGACCGCGCGCTGCGCGTCGGTCTGGTATCCGACGTGGTGCCGGCCGACCGGCTCGAAGCCGCCGGCGCCGCGCTGGCCGAGGACATGCTGGCGACCGCGCCGCTCGGGCTGCGGCTGACCAAGGAAGCGTTCTGGGCCAACGTCGACGGCAACGACCTGGCGTCGGCGATCGCGGTCGAGGACCGCAACCAGGTGCTGACGGTGGCCAACGGCGACCTGGCCGAAGGCATGCGGGCGTTCCTCGAGAAGCGCAAGCCGCAGTACGGGCGCTAGGGGGAGGGCGGGGCGCCAGGAGGGTCCCGCGCCCGTCCACCTAGTCGACCTTCGCTCCCGCCTCCTTGACCACCCGCCCCCACTTCGCGAA
>OEIU01001260.1_pt1 | contig 17234 bp, 18 predicted proteins | sample 1539221 | NCBI WGS metagenome assembly OEIU01 (sample SAMN03792071, study PRJEB22550) | activated sludge metagenome | feature: wastewater treatment plant; material: activated sludge; isolation source: Wastewater treatment plant of a petroleum refinery complex | place: Argentina: Zarate | collected...
GATCGATTTCGCCATCGAGCCGCAGGAAATCTCACCCCAGGCATCGCTGCCATTCGAGGCGCCGCCAGCGGAAGCACCCGCGGCATCGGACTCGTCGATCCAGCTCGAACTGCTGGCGGATCCGCCGACGAAGGAACTCAAGCGCGCAGTGGGTGGGGAGTAGGTTGTCCTCGCGCGGCTGGATGTGGGTCTGGCACAGATTCGCGAGTGAGGATCGCCGGTAGGCGAGGTTCCGCAGCTTCGCTGGTCGATGTATTGAGTTGGTAACTGACAAAAGGAGATCAAGAAGTGGCACAACACGATGTTTCTTTCACGATTCCGGAGCGCTCTCTGGGGAAGGCTGATCTGGAGTTCAAAATCAAGAGAGATAGGGAGATGGTCGGGAGGCTCAAGGTGTCGAACGGAACTATGGTTTGGGTTCCCAAGAACGCTCAATACGGTTACAGAATCAACTGGGTGCGCTTTGACGAGTTGATGCGGGAGCACGGAAAGCACGAGAAGGCATAGCGGTGTAGCTTGCATGTAGTTCGCGTCATGAACACGCGTGGCGCAGCGCCGGGCTCCCGGGATTATTCGCTGGATCACCCAAATATTCGCGAGCACCTCTCGCCGTCAAGGCTGACATGTTCCCGCCACTCACGGTTGCCCCGTACGACGGAAATAGGTACCGGGCATCGTATCCCGCACATTCCAGGTCCAAGATTTCCCTGTCCGTGTGCCCTGTACAACATGAGCTGCAGTTATACGCGGAGCAGCGTGCATGAATTTCAACGTCTATGTCGACAAAGATACGGCTGAGCGTCTCGGCAGGCTGGCGAAAGCCCGGCGCACTTCGCGCAATCGGCTCGCACGCGCAACGTGCCGGGCCGGGATTTCGGGATTGTTCGCTGACTCCCTCAGATATTGATGATCGCCTGTCCCGTCTTGGCTGACATGCTTCCGCTACTCACGATCACCCCGCGACAAACGGGCGTCGCGGGCTCATCGGAATAGCGGCGTGCCAGATGCCGACGGTTGCCGGATGGTTAAATCTTTGAAAACATTCGCGCATGCAGCTCCAGATCATCGGACCGATAACGGAGATCGAGACGATAGCGACCAGCGCCGGAATTCGTGAGCTGCCGCGCTTGCGAAAGCGGTATGGTCGAGGTCGCTGGAGAAAGAGGAAGGGAGTTGCCGAAGTGCGCCTCGGCAACCGGGAGATCGTCCGGGCTGAAATTCATTGGTACGAGGCAACCGGAATCGGTCGAAAAGAGTTCAAGATCAAACACATTCTGTAGATATCGCGCCATGGTCAAATCAGCACGTCTTGTCATCTGCGTTGATAACTCCGGTTATGAGGTTTCCCTGGAGCGCCGGAAGATCTACGTAGCAATTCCGGATGCAAAGGCACAAAAGCTCGGCCAGCTTCGGGTCGTGGACGAATCTGGTGAAGATTATCTTTATCCGGAGGGAATGTTTGTCGAAGCCGAACTTCCGCAATCCGTCAGGCGCGCTGTTCTGCAGGCGGCATAGGCCGTTGCGGCGTGCATGGCTTGCGAAGGATCGCAGAGGAGATGGGCCATGCCACGTCGTGAAAAAGAACTGTTGGCGCGGGATGCCAAGCGAAACACCGGTGAGGAATTGCTGCAGGCAATTCGAGACGTCAAGGCTGGACGTCACGGCGCAAAGTACAAGGTGGGGCGTAACGTGCCGTGGGGCGTAACGCGTGGGCGTAACGTGCCGGGCCGGGATTCGGGATTATTCGCTGAAAACACCCAGATATTCGCGAACGCATCTGCCATCCGGGCTGACATGCTTGCGCGACCACGGCCACTACGGAAGCAAGGATGCCCCGCCCCCTCAGACTGCACGTTCCTGGCGCTTTCTACCATGTCACGCTGCGCGGCAATCATCGCCAGAACATCTTCTTCAAACCCGCGGATCGGGATCTCTTCAACGAAATCGCCGCCGAGGTGATCGAGCGATTCACGACGCGCCTGCATGCGTATTGCCTGATGACGAACCATGTTCACCTGCTCATTCAGGTGGGTGAGGTTCCGCTTGGTCGTCTGATGCTGCGGATCGCCGGTCGATACGCTCGTGCCATTCAGCGCCAACTCCACACGACAGGTCATCTGTTCGAGAAGCGATACCATCCGGTCATCGTCGATGCGGATGAGTATCTGCTGGAGCTGCTTCGCTACATCCATCTGAACCCGCTGCGTGCGCGAATGGTTGATGCCGCGGAGGCGTACCGGTGGTCAAGTCACCATGCCTATCTCGGCACCCGCACTGAACCGTGGGTTACGACTGATTTCGCTCTGTCCATGTTCCACTCGAACCGAGCGCAAGCCGTTGCCGCGTACGATCGCTTTGTCGGCGAATGCCCCGATGTGCATTCACCGCTCAACGAATGCAATGTAAATGATCGACGAATTCTCGGCAGTGATGAGTTCGCCGGGAAACTCTTGGGCGATGCATGGCAAGCAAAATCCCGCAAGACGCTGCACGAGCTCATGGACGATGCAGCACACAAGTTCTCGATCAGCCATGAATCGCTGCTTTCGCCCAGCAGACAGCGCCATCTGTCGAAGGCCCGTGCATGGGTCGCTTACGAAGCGATCTCTCTGCGCATTGCATCGCTCTCGCAAGTCGCCCGCCTGCTCCAGCGCGATGAATCCAGTCTGCGTGCGGCCATCCAGCGCTACTTCCCTCGATAATCCCGAAATCCCGGCCCGGCACGGTCTTCCCGGCACGGTCTTCCCCGGCACGGTCTTCCGGTCTTCGCACGGCACGGTCTTCGCAGCAAAGGTTGAGGAAGCTGCGAAGCCGACCGAGCCGGTCGTAGCCGCGGCTGCCGCAGCGCCCACCGAAGTCGCGTCGATGCCCACGATCGATTTCGCCATCGAGCCGCAGGAAATCTCACCCCAGGCATCGCTGCCATTCGAGGCGCCGCCAGCGGAAGCACCCGCGGCATCGGACTCGTCGATCCAGCTCGAACTGCTGGCGGATCCGCCGACGAAGGAACTCAAGCGCGCAGTGGGTGGGGAGTAGTCTGTCCTCGCGCGGCTGGATGTTGAGCCGGCACGGGTCCGAAAGCGCAGATTGCCGCAAGGTGTCGCGTTCCGAGATCCGCGGCTGACAATCGAAATCCGGGTGATGACCGGTGGCGGTTTGCAAAGCACCGCACTGGGCGACAGCTATCTAAGCTATGCGTCATGAAGACATCCCGTATCGACAAGCTGGAAGTTGAGCTCAACGCCGAAGAGATGAAACTGCGGCAGCATTTGCTTCGCATCCTTCCAGGCGCAGCTGAGAGTGGAACCAACGTCTTCTCGAACTCCGCGTTCAATCCATCCAATCTCCAAATTCGCGGAGCAAGCTCAGGGCGCCGACGCGGGATTCGCTGGCTTGAAGTACCTGCTCGACACATGCGTGGTAAGTGATTTCGCCAAAGGCGACGCCAGTACGCTCAATCGCATCAAGACGACATCACCCAGACTACTGGTGATTTCGAGTGTCACGATGATGGAGATTGAGTTCGGCCTCACGCTCAACAAGGTGCGTGCCAGGAAACTGGTTCCGGTGCCGCATGCATTCCTCGGTGCGATGGCGATGCTCCCGTATCGCACGGAAGATGCACGAGCGACAGCCACTCTGCGCGCCACGCTCCAGAAGTGAGGCAGACCAATCGAGTGGGCCGGAGCGCGGCGTGCCGGGCTTCCGGGATTTTTCGCTGAAATATCCAGATACTCGCGAACGCATCTGCCATCTGGGCTGACATGCTTCCGCCACTCACGGTCACCGCGGAAGCAAGGATGCCTCGTCTGCTCAAACAGGATGTTCCCGGTGCCTGCCCTGTGCCATTCTTCAAAGCACACAAGTTCACGGACGAACCCGCTCATGCCGAGCACTCCCGCCCCAACGCGGGACTCGCTCAGAGCAAGGGGCGCAGCGGCCTGAATTGGTGGCTGCTGTCACTGTTGATGGGGCCGATCGGCACGCTTCTCATCATCGTTCTTCAACCTGTGACAGGGAAAACGGAGAGTTGAAGCACGGATGTGAGCATGCGCGCCGACGCAGATTAGATTGGTGCTCGTGCTTCGGGGGCAGCTATTTGCCTTGGCCAAACCGGCCTGACATCAGATCCCGATCAAACGAAGCTGGCCACGATGTGCCGTGACCAGCTTGATAGGTGACGGAGTGCCCGCTGCTTTTGCGTATGAGCGTTACTGTTCCGGTAATCGGGTGCACGCCAGCGTCCGGCGAATCAAGTCGGGTGGTGATCTCGAAATCCTTGGGATCAAACCCATGATCCCGCATCGAAGCGCGGGCGTCGTCGATCTCGTCCTGTCCGAGCAACCTAAGAGCCTGCTGCAAGTCCTGCCGCAACAAGTCTATTTCGAATGGTTGCAGCATCCGGGGTGTTCTGGAGGTAGCGAGCTTCCGACCGGGTAAGGCATTCGAAGCCGAAACCGAAATTCTGCTGCCACCAATTTTCGAGGGTTGACCCATGTTTCGTTCTCAGGCCCGTGATCTGATCCAAGTTCGGGGCCAGCTTTGCCGAGTACGGTTTGCCGGTCAAGACCGTTCCTCCCAATACCTGTCCGCCCTGGGAATGGAGATAACCGATCAGATTGGCGAGGGTACCGCCCTGGCCGATGAAGTCATCCACCACGAAATAGCACCTCCCCGGGTTTACCGTGCCGCTGAACAGGGCTTGATGGGCCAGGCGCCGAAAGCCGTCCGCGCCGGTGTGACCCACGGAATTGAGCTGGACGATGGAGCGGTTGACACCAAGCGCCAGCCGTACGGATAGCTCGGCCGCCAATGCAGCCGGAATCTCGTTGACGCCGTCCACTGCGAACTGCTGGCCGCCACTCCGTGAGGCACAAGAAGCAACCCGCGACCGGACTCGGCCTGGACTTCGATCAGCTTCACGGCAGCGAGTCGGCGGACGCCACCGCGACACTGGCCGAGCTTGCGGCTGCCTTCGACAAGCTGCCGCTGGAAGCGCGGACCGTACTCTCGCTCGTAGCGATCGAAGGGCTATCGCACGAGGAGACAGCGGAGGTGCTCGGAGTGCCGGTCGGGACGGTGGGGTCGCGTCTGCATAACGCGCGGCGTAGGCTCGTTGCCGCGATGAGCGGTGACTGACAGAGCGGCCGAAGCCCCGACACCGATTGCACATTCCCAGCGCAACCGACTAATGTCGATCGTCAACCTCGGGAGGCCGGATATGGGCGTTCTTGACGATCACAACCATCAACACACCTACGGCAACAGCCTGGGCCCGCCGACTTCCGTTGTCGGGGTGTCTGCCCAACAAGCGATCGACGCAAACAAACGTCTTGCAGACGGCGGAGAGCAGGGCTCCTCGGGGGCCGCTCTCAAGGCGAAGGACAGCCTGCGCCTTGCGATCGGTTTCGGCGTGGCCGCCCTCGTTGCGGTGGTGATCGCTTACATGATTGGAGGAATCGGTGCGGTCGCGGTCGGGCTCCTTGCTGTCATTGCCGGAATGATTGCGGCCATTTTCCTGGTTGTCGCACTGATTAACGGTGCCAAGTCCCTGGCGGCCCGTAGACGCTCGTCGAAAGCTTGAACATGAAAACGTAGCGCCGGAATCAGCCCGACGCTCGATGATTCACAGCGTCAACTAGAGGCAAAGATTGCGACTGTCGAGCACCGTATGAGTCGCACCAGCGGGAGGAAGTCCGCGCACCTGGATATGTGAGCTGGTATTCGAGCCAGCGAAGTTCCCGTTGAAGATCGCAAGACACAGACGTGTGCCCTGCTGCGAAGGGTACAGCAGCGCCTCGAACCCAGCTTCCTTCGCCAGGTATCCGAATATCTGATTCGGCGCGGGAATGCCGTGATTGGACGGTTCCGCACGCCACGCAGACGGTGCGGCCAGCAATCGCTTGTGCAATTCGCGCGTCGTAGTGATCAGCGAGCGCGCAGGGAATCCAGCTGCCTTGCCAAACTTGATCGTGTCCGGCGAAAGCTGAAACCTCTTGATGATGTCGACGAATTTCTTGAGCGGCTTCGGGTCTCGCAAATCAAGCACCAGGTCGACTCGACCTTCCAGCGGAAACGTCACGAACGCATCGGCCCGACGCAAAGCGAAATCATGGGCGGAAAGCATGTGATCGGAACCGATGCTCGGTTTGCCGAACTTTTCAGCCCGCGCGGTCACCTCGTCTTGAGCAATGTACAAGCATGGGAACGCTTGGCCGCGCGCGCGGTCGAGCTGTCGACCGATGTTGAAGCGTCCGCCGATACCCAGGAGGCTGCCGGCTGGAGACAGTGGCGTGAGATTCCATGTCCAGTCCGTGACGCGACACCATGGCGGATCGAGTTCAACGCTCACCGGATCGGCGTCGCGCAACGCTCTGCACAGCGCATCGTGATGCGCTGCGCGCTGGCGCTCGAGGTCGTAGTAGATCCGATCGTGAAACGTTTGCTCCGCCAGCGACAACTGGTCCCAGCGGTCAAGATCGGCAGCGGAAAACTGATCCAGTACCGCCGATGTGCGGCGAGCGGATAGTTTCGATCGTTTGCGGGATGCCTTCTTGCGTGTCAAGCGGCACCGGCAAAGCGCCCAACGATCTCGAAATTACTTCTTCTCACGCGCCGCCGTCTTCGCACCGGTCGCAGCCTCTTCGGCCGCACGGGCTTCAAGTACGAAGTTCAGAAGCCGCTTGTAGCGGCCCGCACGAATCATCGTACGCGGCGATACTCCGCCAAGCTGCGGGTTCGCGAGTTCGAACCACAGGCCAACTTTGTGTACGTCGCCCTCAAAGAACTCGCCCACGAGGTTGGCAATGTTCGCGATCTCGCGCAGACGTTCAGCAACGGCCTGCGGAATGCTCTGGTCGAAACGGACTGACGCCAGCGAGACCCCTCCCAACTTGCTCAGATCCTTCTTCGAGAGCTGCACCAGGTCGGCGATCTTTTTGTAGTCCGGCTCGCCTGCGCGCCAAAGCCCCAGCACATCACTCGCAATATGGGGCGCAAACTGCGACCGACGCTCACTTGGCATTCTGGCTGCAGTATTCATGAGACCCTCCGTTCACCGGATCCGACCATACCATGAATGGACCATGATTGGACCACGCCTGGGAAGGCAGGTTTGTTCCTGTGACGAAGGTCGCGCGAGAGCATGAACATCGAGAATCCAGTCCTGAATTGAGGCGCGCTTCCGGTAGGCGCGCCTCTTCCAACCAACTGATTTTCATGTCCTGATCGTGTATCAACCATGGACCTCGCCCCGTCCGGGACGCCACCGACCTCAACGTCCCTTCGGTCGAAACGCCAGCAACACATTCCCCGGCGGCTGCCCGAACATGCCGTAGCCCGATGAAACGAAGAGCTGGCCGTTGGCCGCGACGATCGTCGCGTTGTCGATCGCGCCGCCTTCTCCGGGAACGCCGTTGACCGTCGAGAATTTCTTCGCGGTGTCGTACTTGAACAGCGTGGCGCCGCTCTTGCCATCGAACACGCGCAGATAGCCGTCGTTCGCGCCCTGGGCGACGGCGCCGTCGATCACGGTCGGTGCGCCGGAAAAGCCGACGTTCTCGCACGTGCGCAGGCGAGTCTGGCGCTCCGCGCTGCAATCGGGTTCGGCGGCGAATGACCACAGCACCTTGCCGGTGCCCGCATCGATCCCGTAGAGGCTGCCGGGCTTTTCCTTGTGCTGCGCTTCCGGCGACGGGTAGAAGCCGTGCGCGTAGTTGATCGGCGCATACACACGCTCGCCGTCGAACGCGATGCCCCAGTGAATGCCGCCGAGGGACGAGCCCGGGCCGAAGGCATCCTGCCGCCAGATGAGCTTGCCGGTATCAGGATTCAGCGCCCACACCGTGCCGGATTTCTGGCCGGCGAACAGGATTTCGCGGCCGTCCTTGAGCTTGCCGAGTATCACCGATGCGCCGAAGTCGACGTCGCGATTCACCGAATAGGGCGGCGGACAATTCAAACCCAGCTTCAGAGGCGGAGCGCCCGGCGGCACCGTGGAGGTGTCGCAGCCGGACAGGTAGATATCGTTGGCGGTGGCCTGGAAGCTCCAGCGAATCGAGCCGTCCTTCAGGTCGACGGCGAGAATCGCATCCGTCGTTTCGGTCGCAGGCTCCGACGTTGCCTCGCCCGTGCCCACGTACAGCAGCCCGCGCTTTGCATCGATCGCCGGCGAATTCCAGATCGGCGCGCCGGAAGGACCCCAGATCATCTTGCCGTCGCCGCGGTCCCGAACCGGTTTGGCATCCGGCATCGGATGCATCGTCCACAGTTTCTCTCCCGTCCTGCCGTCGAGCGCGGTGACGCCGCCATGTGTCTTGCAGCACTCGAAACTGTCGACGTGGGCCAGCGAGATCTCGTACTGGGAAATGGGTACGTAGACGCGATCGTCGTGGATGATCGGCGTGCCGGTCCCGATCGAGATCGGGAACAGGCGCACCGACTGCGTCCACAGCCCGGCGCCGGTCAGCGCATCGATGGCATGAACGGTCGCACCGGCATCGTTGACGACGATCACTTTGCGTCCGGCAATCTCGCCGTACGCCGCGCCCGAGCGCAACGGCGAGGCACTGTTGTAGACCCACTTGAGGCAGGGCTCGCGCTGGCTGATGTCGATCGCGTACACCTGCAGGGTTTCGGCCACGGGCAGGAACAAGGTGTTGCCGACGACGGCCGGCTGCGCGCGCATCATCGTCGCGCGCGGGAATGCCAGCGCCCAGGCGAGTTCGAGATTCGCAAAGTCGGCGGTCTTCAATCCCGCCTGTGCCTGCGTCAGGTGACGGTGATTGTGCGGATCGAAACCGAAGCCCGAAACGTTTGCGGCCGCACTCAGATCCACGGCGCGACGATCGGCCGGGCACATCATCTTCGCGATCCAGGCGTCATTCGCCTGTTCCGCGCCGGCCAGATAGTCGGCCACCGATCTTTTCTCGGCGTCGCTCAGGCTCGCGGCCTGGAGCTTCATCTTGCCTTCCACCAGGGCATGGTTGATGTTCGAGAAACGCATCTTGCGCAGTGCGTCGAGCCCCGGCGAACGCGTGGCTTCGGGATTGTTGTGGCAGGCGGCGCACACGCGATCGTAGATGGCCTTGCCCGGATGAGCGTCGTTGCCTGCCGGCGGCGAACCCGCGCTCGCGGCCTGCGACGTTGCCGGCGCGCTCGATGCGCCAGCGGGCGCCGACTCCTGCCGGCCAGACGACGCGCAACCCAGAACCAGCAAAGCGGCGGCCGAGCACGTCAGCCCCAGCCACGAACGCAACGACATAGTCATCGAGACTCCTGCAGAATCATCAAAATAAATTTGCCATCTTCTGATTATCGATTTCCCGACCTCGGCGCAGTTGCCCTGCTTGCAATGCGAGATCGATCGAAGCCGATCGCTGGAGCGGTCACGGAATCGTGAACACCACCGGGCGATGGATTTAAGCCCAGCAGAGAGCAATGAGCAAGCAACGTTTGCGGCCGGCATTTATGGCGCGGGGCCGTGCGTCACTTCACTGAAAGCGGCTACGCAGCAGCGGATGCGAGCTTCACAAACGATACGCCACCACCGGCGGTCCCAGCTGCGTGCGCAGTATTGCCTGAGCATCCTCGACGAAGTCGGCGAGCAATGATCGCGTGTCGCGCGGGTCGATCAGATCCTGGCCCGTGGCTTCGGCAGTGAGAAAGGGCGATGACAGCGCCTTGAGCCGCGCTTCAATTTCCGCAAGCTTCGCGTGCGGATCGGCGGCCGATTCGATCTCGCGTCGATAGGCTGCCGACGCGCCGCCGACGATGTGCATCGATCCCCAGGTCGCCGAGGGCCAGCAGTAGCGGCGAAACATGCCGCTCGGGCGGTGATGACACTGCCCGCCGACGCCATACAGGCGGCCCACCACGAACGTGATCCAGGGCACGCGGCTTTCGCAAACCGTCTGCACCAGGCGCGCGCCGGCGCGTTCGATGCCGGCCAGTTCGGATTCCACGCCCACCATGAAACCGGGCTCGTCCGCAAAGCTCACGATGGGCAGGTGAAACACATCGCAGAGCTGGATGAGACGAATCACCTTGTTGCCGGCAGCCACGTCCGTCGAGCCGCCGAGATGCAGTGCGTTGTTCGCCATCACGCCCACGGGGTAGCCATTGATGCGGGCAAGCCCGGTGATGCGCGAACGCCCGTAAAGCGGCGCAATCTCGAAGAAACTGCCTCGATCGAATACGGCATCGATGATGCGGTGGCTGTCGAAACTCTGGCGCCGATCGCGCGGCACCAGGCTGAGAAGCGATTCTTCGCGCCGGTTGACGGCGTCCGGGCAGGGGGCGCGCGGCGCCATCTCCCACACGTTGGCGGGCAGAAAACCCAGAAAATCGCGAATCATCTGCAGCGCCTGATCCTCGGTCTGCGCGAGGTTGTCGACGGCGCCGCTGACGCGCGTATGGATCTGATCGCCGCCCAGTTCCTGCTTCGAGATCTTGTAGCCCAGCGCCGCCTTCACCACCGGCGGGCCGCCCGGAAAAAGCTGACTGGTGTCTTTGACCATCAGGTTGAAGTGCGCGATGCAGGCATTGATCGCCGGTAGTCCAGCCACCGATCCCATGACGGCCGAAACGACGGGACTGCTGTTGAGCAGTTTCACCTCCTGCGCAGACCAGAGATTCCCATCGGGCAGATAGGTGCGCCCGAGCGTCTCGAAGGAACGCACGCTACCGCCGACGGCGTCGAGCAAGCGCACGTACGGCAACCGCCACTCCATGGCGCGTTCGGTGGCAGAGAGTTCATTCCCGAGACCGCCCATCTCGCGGGCGGCGCCGCCGCGCACCGTGAAGTCACCGCCGTTCACGACGACTTTGCGGCCGCCGATGCGTCCGAACCCCTCCACCGAAGGCTTTGGCAAAAAGCCGGTCAGCTGCTCGCCGTCGTACGTCGCGCTGCCCACCAGCGTGCGGAATTCCTGCAGCGTTCCGGGATCGAGCAGGCGCTCCAGTCTTTCGCGTACCGTCAGCTTGCCCTGGGAATGCTGTCGAGCGATTCCTTCCTCGCCTCCCATCTGCATGGCCAGCTGCCGGCGCCGCTCCAGTTCATCCAGTTCAGATTTCCAGCTCATAGGTCGTAGTGTCGAAACAGCCAAACGGAACACCCAGCTTCGCGCAAGCGGGCAACGATACGCGATTGCTGAAGGAGCAGCTGATGATTGATCGAGCCGGCTCGGCGGATCGGGGAGATGCTGAACCGGATCGGCAAGCCGGATCGGCTTGCGGTCGGGTCAATGGCGGGACGAAGCTGCGAGCGCTACTTGCGCGCCCGCGGCAATGCCGCCGCATCGCGCGCCAGTGCCTCGATTCCTTTCCAGTCGCCCGCGCGCACCTTCTCGTTCGGCGCGACCCACGAGCCGCCGATGCAGGCCACGTTCGGCAGCCCGAGGAATTCCGGCGCCGTCGCCCGCGTGATGCCGCCGGTGGGACAGAACACGACATCGGGGAACGGGCCGCCCAGCGCCTTCAGCATGTTCACGCCGCCCGCCTGCTGTGCCGGGAACAGCTTGAACGTGTCGAAGCCCCAGCCGAGTCCGGCGATCAGTTCGCTCGGCGTCATGATGCCGGGCAGTAGCGGGAACGGCGCCTTCTTCGCGGCGGCGGCGAGTGCTTCGGTGAGTCCCGGCGTCACGCCGAACTGCGCGCCGGCATTCGCGGAAGTCGCGAAGTCTTCCGGTTTGGTCATCGTGCCGACGCCGACGACCGCTTCCGGCACGGCCCTGCGCATCGCTTCGATGGCCGGCAATCCGGCCGGCGTGCGTAGCGTGACTTCCAGCACGCGCAGCCCGCCGGCACACAGCGCCTGTGCGAGCGGCACCGCGTGTTCGATCTTCTCGATGACGATGACGGGAATGACGGGAGCGAGGGCGAGCGTGGCGCGGATGGACATGACGTGTAGTTCGACGTGATGTGAAAGTGGAGGGAGCTTACATGCTTCCCATCGCGCCCCTCTCCGCATCCCCGGCGGCGGCGCGGAAAGTGGCGAACAACTCGCGGCCGACGCCGTGCTGGTTGCGACTCAGGTCGGGGATCGCGACGCTGCGCCGCGCGAACACATCCGCATCGACGCGCGCTTCGAGAATGCCCTGGTAGCTGTCGAGCGTGATCAGATCGCCGTCCTGCACGCGGCCGAGCGGGCCGCCGGCCAGCGCTTCGGGCGTGAGATGGATCGCCGCAGGCACCGCGCCCGACGCGCCCGACATGCGGCCGTCCGTGACCAGTGCGACCTTGAAGCCCTTGCTCTGCAGCGACGTCAACGCGGGCGTGAGCTGGTGCAGCTCGGGCATGCCGTTGGCGCGCGGACCCTGGTAGCGCACGACGACGACGCAGTCGCGGTTCAATTGCCCGGCCTTGAACGCCTTCATCACATCGCCCTGATCGTCGAACACGACGGCCGGCGCTTCGACCACGCGATGGTGCGGCTGCACGGCCGATGTCTTGATGACGGCGCGGCCGAGATTGCCGTGCAGGAGCTTCAGGCCGCCGTCGCTGCCGAAGGGATCGCTCACCGGGCGCAGCACTTCCGTGTCGCCGCTGACCGCAGGCGCGTCGCGCCATGCCAGGCCATCCGGTGACAGCCACGGTTCCTGCGCGTATGCGGCGAGGCCGGTTCCCATGATCGTGAGGGTGTCGCCGTGCATGAGCCCGGCCGACAGCAGTTCGCGGATCAGGAAACCCATGCCGCCGGCGGCGTGGAAGTGATTCACGTCGGCGCTGCCGTTCGGATAGATGCGGGTCAGCAGCGGCACGACGTCCGACAGTTCGCTGAAATCATCCCAGTTGATGATGATGCCGGCGGCGCGTGCCATCGCGACCAGGTGCAGCGTGTGATTGGTCGAGCCGCCCGTCGCGAGCAATCCGACGATGGCATTGACGATGGCGCGTTCGTCGATGGTCCGCGCGAGCGGCAGATAAGACTCGCCGAGCGCTGTCATCCGCGCCGCGCGAATGGCGGCGGCGCTCGTCAATGCATCGCGCAACGGCGTATTGGGCGGCACGAAGGCCGCGCCGGGCAGGTGCAGACCCATCACTTCCATCAGCATCTGATTGCTGTTGGCGGTGCCGTAGAAAGTGCAGGTGCCGGCGGAGTGATAGCTCTGCGCTTCGGATTCGAGCAGGGCGTCGCGGCCGACCTTGCCTTCGGCGAACAACTGGCGGATGCGCGCCTTCTCCTTGTTGGGAATGCCCGTCGGCATCGGACCGGCCGGCACGAACACCGTCGGCAGATGGCCGAACGTCAGCGCGCCCATCAACAGGCCCGGCACGATCTTGTCGCACACGCCCAGGCACAGCGTGGCATCGAACATGCTGTGCGAGAGCGCGATCGCCGTGGACATCGCGATCACGTCGCGACTGAACAGCGACAGCTCCATGCCGGGCTGGCCCTGCGTCACGCCGTCGCACATCGCGGGCACGCCGCCGGCGAACTGCGCGACCGCGCCAGCTTCGCGGGCCGCGAGCTTGATGAGCTGCGGATAGCGTTCGAGCGGTTGATGCGCCGACAGCATGTCGTTGTAGGAGGACACGATGGCCAGGTTCGGCCAGCGCATCTGCTTGAGCGCTTCCTTGTCCGTCGCGTCCGATGCGGCGAACCCGTGAGCCAGGTTCGTGCAGGACAGTCCGGCGCGCGTGGCGTTGCGGCTGTGTGCCTCGTCCATGCGCGCCAGATAGTCGGCGCGCGTGCCGACACTGCGTCCGCGAATCCTGGTCGTGACGTCTCGGACTCGTTCGTGCAGCGCGCTCAAAGCGGGTTACTCCTCGTCGGATCGACGGCGATGGGATGGGAGGGGCGATTGTAGAGACTCGACTTTCCGATCGCACCCGCGCGGTCGAAACGCGTTGCAACGCACTTTTCACGCCATTTCCGGATTCCGGAATACCAATCCGCGCACTGAAACCGTTCGTCCGCGGACGGTCGCTGCACCAGCATGAGTGAATACGAATTCACGGGATTGACTCCCAGAAATCGGTTGAATCCTCCACGGCTCGTTTGCGACGCGTCGTCGCGAGCGGTAACGTCGATTCCGGGGGACTCATCGTTCATCACAGGTCATCCATGCAGAAGCTCGATACGTTCGATCTGGTTCTTTTCGGCGGCACCGGCGATCTGGCGCTGCGCAAGCTGCTGCCCGCGCTCTACCGGCGACAGCTCGCCGGCCAGCTCACGCCGGACTCGCGCATCATCGGCGTCGCCCGCAGCGACGCTTCGCGCGAGGAATACCTGGCCCAGGTCGAGGCGAGCTGTCGATCGCATGTCGGCGACGAATTCGATGAGGCGCAGTGGACGCAATTCGCCCGGCAGGTTCACTACTTCAAGATCGATGCCAACGTCGATGCGGATTTCGAAGCGCTGACCGCCTGCCTCAAGGGCCGCGAGGCCAATGTCCGCCCCTTCTTTCTCTCGACCGCCCCGTTCCTGTTTGCGCCGATCTGCGAAGGTCTCGCGCGCCACAAGCTGGTCACGCCGGCCTCGCGCGTCGTGCTGGAAAAGCCGCTCGGCGAGGATCGCGCTTCGTCGGCGCTGATCAACGAGCGCGTCGGCGCCATCTTCAGCGAGCAGCAGATCTTTCGCATCGATCACTACCTCGGCAAGGAAACGGTGCAGAACCTCATGGCGCTGCGCTTCGGCAACCTGCTGTTCGAACCGCTGTGGAAGCGCGGCCGCATCCAGCACGTGCAGATCACGGTCGCCGAGAATCTCGGCGTCGAACGCCGCGCCCAGTTCTACGACCAGACCGGCGCGCTGCGCGACATGGTGCAGAACCACCTGCTGCAACTGCTGTGCATCATCGCGATGGAGCCGCCGCAGACCGGCGATGCCGATGCGATGCGCGACGAAAAGCTCAAGGTGCTGCGCGCGCTGCGGCCGCTGCACGGCCGCGAAGTGCTCACCAAGACGGTGCGCGGCCAGTACAAGTCGGGCGCCGTGGACGGCACGCCCGTCGTCGGCTATCTCGCCGAGAAGGACGTGCCGGCCGACAGCAACACCGAAACGTTCGTGGCATTGAAATGCGAGATCGATTCCTGGCGCTGGGCCGGCGTGCCGTTCTACCTGCGCACCGGCAAGCGGCTGCAGGAAAAGATGTCGGAAATCGCCATCACGTTCGAAGACATCCCCGTGTCGATCTACGAACGTCCCGACAAGGTCCACGCGCTCAACCGGCTGGTCATCCGACTGCAGCCCGACGAAAGCATCACGCTCAGCGTGCTGGCGAAGAGTCCCGGCGAAGGCATGCGTCTCAAGCCCGTCAGCCTCGGCCTCGATTTCAGCGAGACGTTCAAGACCCGCATGCTCGATGCGTATGAGCGCCTGCTGACCGACGTCATCAAGGGCAACCTCACCCTGTTCATGCGCCGCGACGAACTCGATGCCGCCTGGCAATGGATCGATCCGATCCGCGAAGCCTGGCAGCGGTATGACGAAACGCCGAAGTCCTACAGCGCCGGCAGCTGGGGCCCGGCGGCTGCGAGCGCGCTCATCGGTCGCGACGGCTTCGCCTGGAGCAACGAGCTGTAAGAGGAAGAATGTTTCACACGGAGTTCACGGAGAACACGGAGGTCGGAAGAAGAGAATTTCCATGGGGAACACGGGGTCTTAAGGGAAAGAAGTTTTCTTCCCTCGTGGAGAATTCTTTCCTCTTTATTTCTCCGTGATCTCCGTGAACTCCGTGTGAAACTCTGGTTCTGGGATTCCCGCGGCTGGATGGCGTAAGCTCCCGGAAATCTCGCCTGCCGCGTCATTCCTATGCCAACCCGCTGGGTTCACGAACATCGTTTTCCGGATGCCACGGCGCTGGCGCATGCGCTCGCCGGAGAAATCCGGGTCGATCTGGAAGAGGCGATCGGCGTACGCAACTCGGCGAGCCTGGTGGTGTCCGGCGGCCGCACGCCGCTCAAGTTGTTTCAGCAACTGCGGACGGAAAAGCTCGCGTGGTCGAAAGTATGGATCACGCTGGCGGATGAACGCTGGGTCGAAACGAATGCCGAATCCAGCAACGAACGCATGATGCGCGAGCAGCTGGCGGCGGATCTCGCGGCCGAGGCGCACTTCGTGGGACTGAAAAATCCCGCGCCCACGCCCGAAGCCGGTGCGGACTGGTCGTGGCGTGCACTCAGCCGCGTGCCGCGGCCGTTCGATGTCGTGCTGCTCGGCATGGGCGAGGACGGCCATACGGCGTCGCTGTTCCCCGGGTCGCTGGCGCTGGCGAAGGCGCTGGATCCGGCGGCGGCGCCCGGTTGTGTCGCGGTGAATGCACTGAAAGCGCCGCATGCGCGCGTCAGCCTGAATCTGGCGGCGCTGCTGGATGCGCGGCGGATCATTTTGCACATCGAGGGGGAATCGAAATGGCAGGTCTATCAGCGGGCACGCATGCCCGGCTCGGCGGCGGAGCTGCCGGTGCGCGCCATCCTGCATCAGAAGGAGGTGCCGGTTGATGTCTACTGGGCGCCCTGAAACCGCACCGCGACTGATCGCCGACATCGGCGGCACCAATGCCCGCTTCGCCCTGCTGGAAGGACAGGAGCATCGCGACGAGATCGTCCTGAAATGCGCCGACTATCCGGACGTCGTCGCCGCAGCCGAACACTATCTGCAACAGGTCGGCGCGACGGCGAAGGGCAAGCGTCCGCAGGAGGCCGCCGTCGCCATCGCCGGTCCGATCACCGGCGACCTCATTCGCATGACGAATCACGTGTGGCAGTTCTCCGCCGCACGCGTGCGCCAGCAGCTCGGGCTGTCGCGCATGATCTTTCTCAATGACTTCACCGCGCTCGCGATGGCCGTGCGCCATCTGCCGCAACACGAACTCGAAGCCATCGGCGGCGGACGTCCCGTCGCCAACGCGCCGATCGCGCTCATCGGCCCGGGTACCGGACTCGGCGTCTCCGGACTGATTCCCGCCGGTCCGCATTTCATTCCGCTGCAGGGCGAGGGCGGTCACGCGACGCTCTCCGTGATGAACGAGCGCGAGATGGCCGTGCTGCGGCAACTTCACCAGCGCTTCTCGCACGTCTCGGCTGAACGCGTGATCTCCGGCCCCGGCCTCGTGAATCTCTACGAAGCCATCAGCGTGATCGAACGCAAGGTGCCCGACACCCTGACGCCAAAGGAAATCACGCGGCGCGCCAACGAGAGTTCCTGCGCACGCTGCATGGAAGCGGTGAGCATGTTCTGGGCGCTGTTCGGCACGATGGCGGGCAACCTCGTCCTCACGCTCGGCGCCGTC
>OEIU01001261.1_pt1 | contig 17212 bp, 13 predicted proteins | sample 1539221 | NCBI WGS metagenome assembly OEIU01 (sample SAMN03792071, study PRJEB22550) | activated sludge metagenome | feature: wastewater treatment plant; material: activated sludge; isolation source: Wastewater treatment plant of a petroleum refinery complex | place: Argentina: Zarate | collected...
CATCGTCAGTTTCGCCGCTGGCCTCTGCTTGATCAAATTCGTCCACACAGCCTAGAGCGAAAAGATCGCAAGCATCCTGGTTCTCGAACACCACTCGCAGCACCTGACGCATGATCTTCATATTACGTGTTCGCGGTAGATCGTCGACGAACAGTATCTTTTTCGGCTGGTAAACGCGGCCATGCCGTCGACGATGGCGGACGATAACTCGTTCGTTACTACCCCGTCGGGGTTTACGCCCGGCATGCCGGCGGTGGTATTCGGGCCCAAACTGCGCGCAGAGCGCCCGCGGCGCGTCGCGCAGATCGTTATGCGTGTCGGGAAGAGATGCCTGCATCCGTTACATCGCCTTGTGCGTTTCGGGGCCGCTGGTCTCCAGGATCTCTTCTTCGGCGCGCTGCCAGATCTCATAGGCGATCGGGTTCTCGCTTTCCTCGAGGATATGGCCCACCAACCCAATCGCACGCGCCATCACGCCGAAGCCGCGCACGATCTTCCATGGGAAGCCGAATTCGCAGCAGATCGCGCCGATGGCGCCGGTAGCGTTGATCGGCAGCAGCTTGCCGGACTTCTCTTCGGCAACGGCCTGAATCTTCTGGATCAGTTCGATATATTCGCCTGATTTGCCGTTTTCCGCGGCAATCTGGAACAGTCGCGGCGAGCGGGGATCGACCGGCTTGTGCACCGGGTGGCCCAACCCCGGCACGATCGTCTTGCGGGCGCGGAATTTTTCGACCGTTTCAGCGGCGATAGCACCCAGATCTGCGCAGGTGCCCAGCTTGTCCTGCGGCAGCGCCTCGTACAGCATCTTTGAGGCACCTTCCATCGAGCCGACGAATACCGTGCCCAGCCCACAGAGCCCCGCCGCGACCGCAGCCTGCAGCGATTCCGGCGCTCCCATGTAGGTCATCCGCGCGGCGAGTGCGGACGGTGTGATGCCGTGCTCCACGAGTGTAATGACGATCGCGTTGAACACCCGACTTTCCTCGGGCGTGGCCTGGCGGCCAGTGAGTTGCAGAAAGGCCAGATCGCCCAGGTTCATATGGCCCAGAATCTCATTCGGCAGGTCGAGCCCGCGCACGCATATCCTATCGGACGTGCTCCAGGCGATGTTGGAACTGATTTTTCGGCTGCGCTTACCCATCAGACCGGATCCCAGGAAAAGACTTCCGCTGAAACCTCAATCGGCGTGAAATGCGACTTGAGCGCGGGAATGGCGCGCTCGGCGATTGCGTCCGCCGTGCAGCCGTCGCCGTAATGAACCGAGCGCAGTGGACGCGACTGACTCATGAGAAAGATTTCGTTCATCCGTACGGCAAAGATCTGGCCTGAGACCTCTGCAGCCCTGTCGCTCATCAGGTAGCAAGCCATCGGCGCGACCTTCGCGGGCGTCATCTTCTTTATTTTCTGGACCCTGGCTTCCTGTTCGGGTGTATCGGTCTTGATCGACGCGATCATCCGGCTCCAGGCGAAGGGCGCTATACAGTTCGGTCTAATGTTCCACCGCTTGAGGTCCAACGCGACCGATTTCGAGAACGCCGCTATGGCCAGCTTGGTGGCGGCATAGTCCGCCTGCGCGTAGTTGCCAATCAGGCCGGGGGTCGAGGTCATGCGCACCAGGGCCCCGCTTTCCCGCCGGCGGAAGTAGTCGACCGCGGCGCGTGAGGTGTTGAACGCCCCGTAAAGGTGGACCTTCACAACCGCGTCGAAATCCTCGTAGCTCATCTTGTGGAAATAGCTGTCGCGCAAGATTCCGGCATTGTTCACTGCCGCGTCGATGCGGCCGAACTCCTTCACCGCAGCCTCGACCATGGCCCGGGCGTCGTCCGGCTCGGTTACGCTACCGCCACGGGCGAGGGCATCGCCGCCGGCGGCCTTGATTTCGTCAACGACTGTTTGCGCGGCGGTGAGAGTCTGACCAATACCCGTCAGTGACGCACCCAAATCGTTGACCACGACCGCCGCCCCTTCGGCCGCCGCCACCAGCGCGATATCACGACCGATGCCGCCCCCCCCGCGCCGGTGACCAGCACCAGCTTTCCATCAAGCGCCTTTCCCATATCAATCCTCCTCATTTCGACTTGCGAAATTTGTCGAGACCGCCCGAATGCATCACCCGGCCCATCAGAGGCGCACCGATGATCTCTTCGGCCTTGAGCGCGGCGTCGATCAGCTTGTCGAGGTCGATGCCCGTTTCGATGCCCAGCTCCTGACACAGGAACACCGCATCCTCGGTGCAAACGTTGCCCGCAGCGCGGGCATGGCCGTGGCCCGCAAAGGGGCAGCCTCCGAGCCCGGCCACCGAGGTTTCGAACATGTCCACACCCATGGTGAGGGCGGCATGGAAATTCGCGATGCCTAGCCCGCGCGTGTCGTGAATGTGCATCCCTATCCGCGCCTCGGGTGCCAACTCGCGCAGGGCGCCGACCATGCGCTTGACCGCTTCGGGATTGCCCCAACCCATCGTGTCCGCGATCACGAGAATCGGGACCGGGATCTGCTCTTCTTTGCAGATTTGCAGAACGAAGCGGAAATCATCCAGCACCCGCTCCTGCGGGATCGGACCTTGGAGATTGCAGCCGAAGGCGGTCATCACATAAGCCGCATCGACGGTATAGCCTTCTTGCTTGTAAAGGCGGACCCAGTCGCGCTGCTTCTCACGCATCTCCGTCGACGAGCAGTTGTTGTTCGACTGCGCAAAGGCTTCGGAAGGGTAGAACAGAAGCCGCGGGTCGATATCGACCTCGTGCGCCGTCAGCGCTTTGCGAAAGCCTTGCTCGTTCAGCCAGAGTGCCGTGTAGTTCACGCCGGGCTTGCGCTTGATGCGCTTGAAGACTTCGCCGGTATCGACCATCTGCGGCACGTATCTGGGGCTTACGAAACTGCCGACCTGAATGCGGTTGAGCCCGGTCTCGCTAAGCATGTCGATCAATTCGATGCGCTGTTCAATCGGATAGATTTTCTTTTCGAACTGAAAGCCCTCGCGCGGACCTTCTTCGCGAAATTCTACGAACTTGGGCAGATCGGTCATGCTTGTTCCATTTCAAGTTCGATGATCTCGGCAATCGTCTGGCCGCGATCGACCATCATGCCATTGGAAACCCCGATGTTCGTGACGATCCCGGAGGCAGCCGCCTTGATGGAAATCTCCAGTTTCATCGACTCCATGACCGCCACGACATGGCCTTCGCATATCGCGTCGCCCTCGGCCACCTTGACAGCGACGATCATGCCGGTGAGCGGCGCAAGCACCGCCCGGTCCGCGACCGCATCGGCGCCGGCGAAGGCCAACGGCGGGGTCGGCCGGAAGACAAGTCGGCCCGGCGCGGCGTCAATCTCGATCACCCCGGCATGCAGGCGGGCCGTCGCCATGCTTACCGTCTCGCCCTGCGCCACGCGCCACTGGCCCGGCGCGATCTCACGGCACGAGAAAGTGAGAGCGGCGCCGTCATCGACGTAGATCGTGTAGGTGTGGCCGGATCTGATCGGGCCCACGCACAGTTCCTCGCAGATCCCGTCCACGTCTGTCAGCATCACCCGTTGGTCAGCCTCGATTCGAGTGCCGCCAAGACCGAGCCGCCAGTTGGTGAACACGTCGCGATTCGACCACGGTTCGGCGGCCCCATCACGCCGACCCCGGGTGACGAAGAGCACGGCCGCAAACGCCTTCCACAGCCGGGCGTCCGACGATTCCCGTGGCCCAATCAGATTGTCCAGTTGTCCGTCAATCCAGCGGGTGTGGACCTGCATCTGGCCGAACTCGGCGTTGCGGACCAGCGCGGCGAGGAAGGCGCGATTGGTATGCACGCCTTCGACCGCGACATGGTCGAGCGCGCGACCGAGCTGCGCGAGCGCGGTCTCGCGATCAGGGCCGTGAACGATCAGCTTCGCGATCATCGAATCGTAAAATGGCGTGACCTCGTCGCCTTCCTCGACGCCGCTGTCGATGCGCAGACCGTCAGGCAAGCTTAGTGTGGTGATTGCGCCGGTGGAGGGGGCGAATTGCATCGCCGGATCCTCGGCGTAAAGCCGCGCCTCGATGGCATGGCCCCGGATGGACAGATCGTTCTGCGTCAGCCCCAGTCCCGCGCCTTCCGCGATACCCAGATGCAACGCCACCAAGTCGAGCCCGGTGATCGCCTCGGTCACGGGGTGTTCGACCTGGATGCGGGGGTTAACTTCGAGAAAGAAATATTCCTCGCCCGAGACCAGGAATTCCACCGTTCCCAACCCGCGATAGTTCAGGGTTTCGCCCATTCGCACCGCGTCGTGTGCGATCCGGTCGAGCAGCACGCGCGGCAGGCCCCAGGCGGGGGCCTCTTCAATCACCTTCTGATGGCGGCGCTGTAGCGTGCAGTCGCGTTCGAAGAGATGCACTACATGACCGGCGCCGTCCCCGGCAATCTGCACTTCGACATGGCGTGCCTCCGGCAGGAACCGCTCGAGCAAAAGCCCCTCCGAACCGAAGCTGGATCTTGCCTCCCGCAAAGCGCCTTCGATATCGGCCGCCAGATTCTCCTCGTTTGCGACCAGCCGTTGGCCACGCCCGCCGCCGCCTGCCGCGGCCTTGAGCAGCACCGGCAGCCCCATCTCGCGCACCTTCGCTGCGATCTTCTCGGGATTTGACATCGCCTCTTCGGCGCCTGCAATTACCGGCAAACCCACCGCTACAGCCGCCGTCTTGGCGCGGGCCTTGTCGCCGAACCGTTCCAACGTTTCCGGCGTCGGTCCCATGAAGATCATGCCGGCGGCCTCAACCGCGCGGGCGAAATCGGGACTCTCGGCTAGGAACCCGTACCCAGGATGTATGGCGTCGGCCTTGGCGGCCTTGGCCGCCGCAATCAGCGCATCGATGCACAGATAGCTTTCCGCCGCGGGGCCCCGGCCAATCCGAATAGAGGCGCCGATCTCGCGCACGTGCAGAGCGTTTGCGTCCGCGTCGGAATGCACAGCGACCGGCCTGATGCCGAACTCCCGCGCCGTACGGGCAATCCGGCACGAGATCTCGCCGCGGTTGGCGATCAGAAGCGTCTTGATCCTCATGCCTACCGCCTCACATCCGAAACACGCCGAAATGAGTTTCGATCTTGGGCCGACGCGAGGTGATGTCGAGCATCAGCGCCATCACCTCGCGGGTCTCCGCCGGCTCGATCACGCTGTCGACCCAGAGGTTCGACGCGAAGTTGTATGCGCCCTGGAAATCCTCGTATTCCTTGCGGATCGGCGCTTTGAACGCCTCTTCCTCATCCGCCGTCCAGCTCTTGCCGTCGCGCTCGTTGATCTGCGCGCGCACCTGAGCCAGCACGCTCGAGGCCTGTTCCGGCCCCATGATGGCAGCGCGTCCGGTGGGCCATGCGAACATTGCGTCAGGCTGGAAGGGGCGACCGAGCATGGCCAGATATCCTGCGCCGTATGCCCCTCCGGTGATCACGGTGAACTTCGGCACCCGCGCAGAGGACATGGCGGTGATCATCTTGGCTCCCGCCTTGGCGATGCCCATCTGCTCAACCTCGCGGCCGACCATGAAGCCGCTGACATCGACCAGGAACAGCAATGGGATGTCGCGCTGGACGCAAAGATTGATGAAATGCGTCGCCTTCAGCGCCGCTTCGACAAACAGTACGCCTGTATTGGCGAGTATCCCCACCTCATGCCCATAAATGCGACCCCAACCCGTCATCAAGGTGTCGCCGTAGAGCGGCTTGAACTCGTGAAACTCGCTGCAGTCGACCAGACGCGCGACGATTTCGCGATTGTCGCTTGGAACCTTTGCGTCACGACTGACGATGCCGTAGATCTCTTCCACCGGATAGGCGGGCGCGCGCGGCGGCGTCGGCGTCTTTCGCGGAGCCGACGCTTCACCCAGATGTTTCACGATTTCTCGCGTGATGGCGAGCGCATGGGCATCGTCCTCGGCCAGATGATCGGTCACGCCGGAGACCGAGCAATGCATCTTGCCGCCGCCCAGAGTTTCGGCATCGACTTTTTCGCCGGTGGCGGCAAAGGTCAGTTCGGGCCCGCCCAAATACATGAAGCCCTGACCCCGCACGATGACCACCTCGTCACAGAGCGCCGGAATGTAGGCGCCGCCGGCGGTGCATGGTCCCATCACGACCGCGATCTGCGGCACACCGTCGCCCGACATCCCGACCTGATTGTGAAATATCGACCCGAACTGACCTTCATCCGGGAAGATGTTTTTCTGATCGGGTAAAAAGGCGCCGCCGGAATCGACGAGGGTTACCACCGGCAGGCGATTGGCCCAGGCGATTCGCTGTGCGCGCACGTGTTTTCGACAGGTCATGCCGAAGTAGGTGCCGCCCTTCACGGTCGGGTCGTTGGCGATGATCATACAGCGTCGCCCTTCGATCACGCCGATGCCGGTGATGATGCCGGCGCCTGGGGGAACGTCGTCGTATTTATCAAGGCCTGCAAGCTCTCCGAGTTCCAGGAACGGCGCGCCTATGTCGATCAGTCGTTCCACTCGTTCGCGTGGGAGAATCTTTCCCTTCTTCTCGTGGCGTCGCCGTGCGCTCTCCGGCCCACCAAGACGCTGTGTGCTTCTGAGCGCGTGAAGTTCGTCCAGCTTTTGACGGTAACGGGTCTCGTTGGCCTTGAATTCCTCCGACCCCGTATCCAGAAGCGATTTCAGTTTGATCATGGCAGGTCGGGATATTTTCTGAGGGTGAAGACAACCTTAGCTGCGCCGGGCTTTTCGAAGACACCCGGATCGACGATTCGCACGTCAGCTTTGAAGACTAGGGCGTCGCGCAGGCGCTGCTCAATCCGTTCTTTCAGATTCGCGTCGCCGTCTGGACTTCGTGTGGGACCGCGTTCGACGATGATCTTAAGTGCGCTTTGGGTCGTGTGGCCCTCGAAGTCGGCCACGACACGCATTACGCCGTTCGTTTCCGGAGCCATTTCGTTGACGATGCTGTTGATCGCCGAAGGGAATACGTTGGCGCCGCGCACGATCAGCATGTCGTCGGTGCGCCCGGTGCAGCGAATCTTCGGGCCCGTCCGGCCGCAGGAGCAGGTCGTCCCCAGCACTTCGATGAAATCGCCCGAGCGAAACCGCGCCAGCGGGCTCGCGCGACGCCCGAGGGCGGTGTAGATCATCTCGCCCTTGGCGCCTTCTTCCCAAGCGAGGATCTGACCTGTATCGGGGTCAAGCAGTTCGGTGATGATGTAATCCATGTTGACCATGTGCATGCCGGACTGATCGTCGCATTCTGCCCAGTAGGTCACGCCCAAATCAGTGCCGCCGAGCATTTCAGTGCACTTGGCGCCCCACAGTTCTTCGATTTTGGCGCGGATCGCCGGAATGCCACCGCCCGGCTCGCCGCCGACGATGACGCGCTCCACACCCAGCTCACTCGCTGGAACGCCCAGCACCTCTTTGGCCTTTTCGGCAAGGTGGATCACAAAATTCGGCGCGCCAACGACGCAGCGCGGTCGCATATCCGCGCAGGCACGCAAGAGCCGGTCGACGCCGCCGTCGGCGCCGATCGGCACGTCTACAGCGCCCATATATTGAACTCCCTGTGCTAACGGGATGCCGCCGACAAAACCCTTGGCGAGAGAGAAAGCGTGAAGCACCAAGTCGCCGGGTCGCATGCCGTTGGCGAAGAAGCATCGGGCGCTCATCTCGTGCCACATCTCGACATCGGACTCGGTTAGCGCCACATAAGACGGGCTGCCGGTCGTTCCCGACGAGGCCTGCATCTGTATGATATCCGCCATGGGCGCTGCGCGATGACGTCCGAAGGGCGGCTCTACCGTCAGGCTTTCTCGAATCTCGGTCTTGTAAGTGAAGGGAAGTTTTTGCAGATCCTGGATGGTGCAAATCTCATTCAAATCGACGCCGGCCGTAGCGAATTTGTCCCGGTAGAAGGGCGAGTTGGCCTTCAGATAGGCCATTTGTTCCACAAGCTTGCGTTCCTGTATCTTGTTGACTTCATCGAGCGGCGCTCCCTCGACCTCATGCCAGAAACGGGCATTCGCTTTCGTTCCGGCGTCGATACGTCGGAACCGCATTCCGAACTCCATGACGTCTTCCCTCTTCGGTTGCACGCTCAGTAGGACCGCGGCAGACCCATGACCTTTTCACCGATGAAGCTTAGGCACAGTTCGCGATTGACCGGGGCGGTGCGCAGCAGGCGAACCAGAGGATAAAGCTCGTAAATCCCGGTATCTTCCGTGAAACCCGACCCGCCATGGGCCTGAAGGGCGGCGTCCACGGCTTCAATTCCGGCCTCTGCGGCCGCGTATTTCGCCATGTTCGACGAAGCGCCGGCGGAAAGCTTATTGTCAAATTCCCAAGCGGCCCGGCGAGTCATTAGGCTCGCCATCTCGACCGCTGTATGAGCCTTGGCCATCGGATGCTGCACGCCCTGATGAGCGCCTATCGGTTGTCCGAAGACATTGCGTTCACAGGCATAGGCCACGGCCTTGGTCAACGCGAAGCGGCCGATGCCGCAACAAAGCGCCGCCAGGATAATGCGCTCGGGATTGAGAGAATCGAAGAGAATCGAAAATCCCTTGTCCACCTCGCCCACGACGTCCTCTGGGCCGAGATCCACGTCATCGAAGAAGATCGTCCATTGTTCTTCTGGAATCGGGATCGACACTTTCACCCGCTGCAATTCAACGCCCTTCTTCTTGAGGTCCACCACGAACAGCGTGAATCCGTCGGTCTTGCGCTTGACTTCTGTATGCGGCTGGGTGCGGGCGACCACGAGGCAATAATTCGATACGTCGGCGCCGATGATGAAAGTCTTCGCCCCCGTCAGCGCGAAACGGTTCCCTTTGCGTCTGGCGAGCGTGGTGGCGTTCATCGTATTCGACCCGGCGCCGGGCTCTGTGATCGCGAAGCAGAACTGAATCTCGCCACGGCACGCTGCAGGGAGGAGCTCCTTCTTGTGGAACCTGGACCCGTGATTTGCGATATGGGCCAGCGACATTGTCGGGCCCACCACCATCATCAGAAGTGGAATGCCGTGATTGGCGGTGCCCTCCATGAACAGCGCCATCTCCATCATGCCGAGCCCTGCGCCGCCATATTCTTCAGGCACCATGATGCCCAGGAAGCCGTCACTGGCGATCTGCTGGAACATTTCCTTGGGAAAGGCATGGCGACGAGCGTGATCCAGCCAGTAGGCATTGTCGAATTTCTGCGCGAGCAGACCGCCATATTCGTAAATCTGGCGCCGCTCGTCGCTCAGCGTGAAGTCCATCGCCACACCTTTTGTCAGGCTTTGAAGGCCGGCGTGCGCCGGTTTTCGAAGGCGCCAAGCCCTTCCATCACATCCGCGCTTGGCAGCGCGCGCACGGCAGCGTCTCGCTCCAGCCGCATCTGCTGGTCGATCGCCATGTCGGCCCCTTCGCGCGCCAGACGCTTCATCTCGGCAATGCCGGGGCGCGAGCGGGTGGCGATCTTCTGGCAATAGGCCAGCGCCGCCTCGCGCAGTTTGTCGTCCGGCACAATGTAATTCACCAGCCCGGCCTGTTTCGCCTCCTCTGCTTTCAGCCAGCGGGCCGAGAACATTAGGTCGAGCGCCGGACGCAGGCCCATTAGTCGGGTGAGCCGCTGGCTACCGCCCCAGCCGGGGATCAACCCGAACTGCGCGTGCTGATCGCCGAACTGGGCGCTTTCCGCCGCGAAACAAACGTCGCAAGACAGCATAAGTTCGATCCCGCCAGCCAGACACAGGCCCTGCACCGCAACGATCACCGGCAGGCTGCTCTGTTCCAGCTTGCGAAGCCCCTCCATGCCGAAGGCGATGAAATGGTCCAGCGCGCGTGCGTCCTTGAGTTTGCTTTTCACCTCGTCCAAGTCGGCGCCTGTGCAGAAGTGCTTTCCTTGAGCGCAGATGAAAATCGAACGAACCGCGCGGTCGGCCTCAAACTTTTCGCGAGCCCTGGAAATGCCTTCATGAGCGTTCAGCGAAAGGCAATTGAACTTTTCGGGGCGAGCCAGTTCGATAATACCAACGTTGCCCTCGACCCGGGCATTGACGGGATCGCTCATTTCGAGCCCCCCTTCGCTTGCTTGTCGTATTGCAACGCAATGCGGCCAACCATTTCGCGGGCGATGACGAGCTTCTGGATCTGCGCCGTGCCGTCACCGATCTGCAGGCCGAGCACGTCGTTGTAGCGCTGATGGTGGGGCAGATCGGTGGTGTAGCCGTAATGGCCGTGCAAGATCAGGCACTGGTGGATGATCTCGCAACTTGTCTTCGGCACGTACCACTTGCACATCGCCGCCTCTTTAGTGTGCGGCAGACCTCGGTCGCGCAGATCGAGCGTGTAGTAGCAAAGTTGACGCATCATGGTGAGTTGCGTTTCGGCCTCTGCCAACGGGAAGCTCACACCCTGATACTGCGCAAGCGGCGCGCCGAAAGCCTTACGCTCCCCAACATAGGCCCAGGTTTCGGCCAGCGAGGCCTGCGCCGCACCCAGACACTGCAATCCAATCAATGCCCGGGAAAAGTCAAAGCCCGCCATGATGGTGCCGAACGCGCGATCCTGCTCGGCCATCAAGCATTCCGAGGAAACGTAGACGTCGTCGAAAAAGACCGAACCGCGCCCTACTGGCTTGGTGCCGATATCATCGAAATGGGTTCGCGTGACACCGCGTTCATTGAGGTCCACAAAAAAGGCGCTAACGCCGCGCGAGCCGCCCTCAGGATCGCCAGTCCGAGCAAAGACGACCGCCGCTTCGGCTTGCGCCGCGCAGCTCATCGACGTCTTTTCGCCGTTCAGCCGCCATCCACTACCGGACTTCTCAGCTTTGAGTTGTAGGTTTGCCGCGTCAGAGCCGCCGCGCGGCTCTGTCAAGCCCAGCCCAATCACTGCTGCGCCCGAGACTACGCGCGGCACCCATTCCTTCGCGATGTCCGCAGAGGCGTGTCGCGCCACCATTCCGCCCATCAACGATCCCAAGAGCTGGATGTAGCTGACGTTGAAATCGGCCCGCGCGATTTCCTCGACGACCAAACCCGCGGCAACCGAGCTTTCGCCTAGCCCACCGAACTCCGCCGGCAGATCGGAACCGATCAGCCCGAGCGCCCCCATCTGCTTGACCAGCGAACGGTCCATCGTGTGTTCGACGGCCCGTTTCAGATAACTTTCGGCCAGTTTCTCGCGGGCAAAGCGCCGCGCGGTCTCTTGGAACGCCTTCTGGTCTTCCGTTGGCTGAAACTGCACGCGCCAAACCTCCCGCCCTATGAATCTTGCTTTTCAAAAACCTAACAGATGTTAGAATGCCTGACAAGAACGAACATGAAGATCGACGGAGGATCCATGTCCGATAAAATGTTCGGCAGCCCCGCTTATGCAAATCTGCTGTCTTCCATTACCGCTGGGAGACACTTGCTGCGTAACCGCGTCATCATGGGGTCGATGCACACGAGGTTGGAAACCGAACCAGATGGCGTTGCCCGCCAGGCCGCCTTCTATGGCGAACGGGCCCGTGGGGAGGCGGCAGTGATCGTCACCGGCGGCTTCTCTCCCAATCAGGAAGGTATGTTCGATTACGAAGGGCCGCGGCTCGACGACGCTGTCGAAGCGCTCAAGCTTCGCCCGATCTGTGATGCGGTCCATGTCGAAGGCAGCCTGATCTGCGCGCAGATTCTGCATGCGGGACGCTATGCCAAGATCGAGGAATGTGTGGCTCCCTCGGCGATCCGGGCGCCGATCAACCGGTTTCCCCCACGCGCGATGAGTGAAGAGGATATTCGGCGCACCATCGACGATTTCGCCCAGGCAGCGCTCAATGCGCAGGCCGCAGGCTTCGACGGTGTCGAAGTAATGGGGTCCGAAGGCTATCTGATCAACGAATTCACCGTCACGCGCACCAACATGCGCGATGACGATTGGGGCGGCAGCGTCGACAACCGGCACCGCTTTCCGGTGGAAATTGTACGCGCCGTGCGCGACCGTTGCGGGCCGGGTTTTCTGATCATTTATCGGATTTCGGCGGCCGATCTCGTAGAGGGCGGCGCGCCCGCGGAGGAGATCGTTGCGCTCGCGCGCAAGATCGAGTTCGCCGGCGCTGATATTCTGAATACCGGCATCGGCTGGCACGAGGCGCGCGTGCCGACGATCGCCTATCAAGTGCCGCGCGGCGCCTGGCGGAAAGCGGCGGCGAATGTGAAGGCGGCCGTGTCGATCCCGGTGGTCGCTTCAAACCGGATCAATACGCCGGAAATCGCGGAGAGCATTTTGGCCTCAGGCGAGGCCGACCTCGTGTCGATGGCCCGGCCTTTCCTCGCTGACCCACATATTGTGCGCAAAGCGCGCGAGGGGCGATCCGATGAAATAAACACTTGTATCGCATGCAACCAGGCATGCTTGGATATGATCTTCTCAAATCGTCCCGCAAGTTGCCTTGTCAATCCGCGCGCCGGTCGCGAGATTGAATTTCGTGACGCGCTCGCTGGCGCCCCGAAGAACGTGGCGATCGTCGGAGGTGGAGCAGCGGGCATGGCCACGGCGGTCGAGGCCGCGCGGCTTGGCCACATCATAACGCTTTTCGAGGCCGAAGGCCGCCTGGGCGGGCAGTTGAACCTCGCTCGCGCGGTCCCCGGCAAGAGTGAGTTCGATGAAACGCTGCGCTACTATGCCAGTCGACTGAACAAGTACGGCGTCACCCTGCAGCTGGGTCGCCGCGCGAGCGTTGACGATTTGGTCGGATTCGACCATGTGGTGATCGCCACCGGCGTGACGCCGCGCATCCCCGACCTACCTGGCATAGATCATCCGAATGTTGTGACTTATGCTCAAATCCTCTCCGGCGAACGCGAAGCGGGACAATCCGTGGCTGTTATGGGCGCGGGTGGCATCGGCCACGACGTGGCTGAGTTTCTCGTGACCCCTGCGGCCGAGGCTGACGAGGTTGCGGCCTTTTTCCAAACATGGGGCGTCGATGGACGATTCCGCAATGACGGCGGTCTAGCGGGCGATCCGCTGGCCGACATGCCTGCAAAACGGAAAGTTGTGATGCTTCAACGCAAGACGAGTAAGCCGGGAGAGGGGCTTGGCGTTTCGACTGGCTGGATCCTGAGGAACGCATTGCGCAAACACGGGGTGGAGATGTTGGCGGGCGTGACCTACCAGCGGATCGACGACGAGGGGCTTCACGTCACCTCGAACGGCGAGACAAGAGTCATCACGGCCGACACGATTGTTCTGTGCACCGGACAGGTTTCCGAGCGGGCGCTGTATGAGGAGCTTGCGCTCCGTGGTGTTCGCTCCACGATTATCGGCGGCGCGGCCGAGGCGGCGGAACTCGACGCCTTGCGCGCGATCAATGAAGGCCACAGGCTCGCGCAATCGTTGTGATTGGGACGGAATGCTATGATTCCTGACGTCGTCCGCGCGGGCTGGACTGACCTCTATGCCCTGTTTCGCGGCTGTGCGCTGGCGCAGAGCGATAAGCTCGCGATCGATTGGGCCGGCAAGTGCTGGACCTATCGCGCGCTACTTGAACGAGTGGACCGTCTGGCTGCGGTGCTCTTGCAACGGGGGGTGAAGCCAGGCGACCGCATCGCGATCTTGTCCCACAACCGAGCCGAATATGTCGAACTGATGCTTGCCGCCGCAGGGGTCGGTGCGATCGCGGCCTGCCTGAACTGGCGCCTTGCCCCGCCTGAATTGAAACACTGCATCGAATTGGTTTCGCCAAAACTCGGCGTCGTGGAACCGGACCTTCGAACCTCATTGGAGGCCGTCTCCGACCTTCCGATTCTCGAGATGGGCGCAGATTGGGAAGAGGCGATCGCCGCGGCCGCGCCGGATCGGCGCACCGGCGCATTGGTGCAGGAACCCGAAGCCGGTCTTTCCATCCTCTATACTTCGGGCACAACTGGATTACCCAAGGGAGCGTTGATCTCTCACCGCGCCCATATAGCGCGCGCCGTGGTTTTTGCCTCGCAGCTCGCGCTCGATCCGGCGGACGCCTTTATCGCTTGGGCGCCTATGTTTCACATGGCCTCGGCCGATCACGCGCTGGCGACGCTTCTGCGTGGCGGCACCGTCGTGATGATCGACGGACTGCAACCACGTGAAATCAACGCCGCATTGTCCCGCCACCGGGTCGGATGGTTGGTCATGATGCCAGGCGCGATCCAGGCATTGATCGCCGAGTTGCGCGCCAACCCGCTGCCGATTAAAGGCGTCCGGGTCGTCGGAGCCATGGCCGATCTGGTCCCGCCGCAGCAGATAGCGGAGTTGACCAGTCTTCTGAATGCGCCCTATCTGAACTCGTTTGGAGCAACAGAAACCGGGCTGCCGCCGGCGACGGCATCCCTGATTCCACCTGGAGTCGCGCCTGAGAGCCTCTCCAAGCGGCTGAGCGCATTCTGTGAGGTGCGTCTGGTCGACATCGAGGGTCGGGAGGCGCCAGACGGTACGCCGGGCGAAATGGCCGTGCGCGGTCCGACGCTGTTTTCCGGCTACTGGGACGCGGAGGAGACGAATCGAAACGATTTCCGTAACGGAATGTTCCATATGGGCGATCTGTTCCGCCGCAACCCCGACGGCACGGTCGACTTCGTGGACCGCGCGAAATATCTGATCAAGACAGGTGGCGAGAACGTCTATCCTGCCGAGATTGAACGCGTCTTGCTTGCGCATCCGCGCGTGTCGGACGCCGCCGTCGTCAAGGCGCATGATGCACGTTGGGGTGAAAGAGCCGTGGCCTTCGTCTCTTTCCATGACAGTGAGCCGGTCGAAACAGAATTGAAGCAGACCTGTCGGGCCGAGCTTGCTGGATACAAAATTCCGCGAGAGTTTCGTGTCGTCCGGTTTGAGGACTTTCCGCGCTCCACCAGCGGTAAGATTCAGCGTCATGTTCTGGAGAGCTGGCTCGTCGAAGAGGATGCTAAAGCGGGCAAACCGCGGTAACGACCCATTCCTGCCCATGCGGAAGGACGTCTCCCGCTTCAACCGAAGCGGGCCTGTTGCATCGCTGTCGCTGTGCGCTTGCCGGCGTGCGCCGGTGTCGCGCAGCAAGCGCGATGTGACAGGGCACCGAAGAATGCGCTGTCACACGCTGCTTGTTGCATTCTTGCGCGACCAGGCTTTGCGCGGCCGCTTCTTTGATCGTGCGAATTACGTGCGCGATCTGACCAGTGGTCCAAGGATGCTCGATCTTGGTCAGACGTCCTTTCGATTGACTATCAAGTCGGCGTTGTCCGGCAGGGCGTCGACGATTGTGATCTCGTCCGCGCGAAGCCTGGCATGCGACCTGAAGGCCTCCAGCGCCGCAGCCCGGGCTTTCTCGCCATCGGCGCCGACTTCCAGAACAAGCGACAGCCGTATCATGTCGCGGTCATTCTCTCGGGTGGCCACCGCTTGCGCCGCCTTCGCTCCGGGCGTGGCGATCACCACTTCCTCGATCGCGCGTGGATATACGAAAATCTCGCGCACCTTTACGGCGGCGCCTACCCGCCCCTGAAGGGCGGAGATTCGCCGCACACTGCCATCATCGGCGCTTTCCAGCGCAAGGGCGCTGTCGCCCGTGCCGAAGCGGATCATGGGCCAATCGGCTTGACGCGTGGTCACGACCACCTCGCCCGGCTCGCCATGCGCCGTGGGAGCGCCGCTGACCGGATCGCAGATCTGCACAATCCGGTCAGGATGCACGACATAACCTTCGCGCCCGTCCTCATAGGCGACGAGCCCTAGGTCGGCCGTGGCGTAGGCGGCCCAGGTCGAGACGCCGTAATCGGCTTCGATCCGCCGACGCTTGGACATCCAGTCGCCCATCTCTCCACCCAGAAATGCGGCTTTCACTTTCCAGGCGTCTCGGCCATAGGTCTTGATGACGGTTTCGGCCAGCGCCAGGAAGAACGCGGTGGATGCGCAAATCGCGGTAGCGCCGGCCTCGACGATGATCTGCGCCTGCAATTCGGTGTTTCCCACCCCGCCGGGGATAACGGTGGCGCCGGCGGCGTGCGCCGCTTCATCAAAGAGAAGACCAGCCGGCACAAGATGATACATCCAAGTGTTCAGGATGATATCGCCCCTGCCAACTCCGGCGGCTCTGAACAGCAGATCCAGCCCATGCCCGCCACCGCCAGGCAATGCCGGTTCAAAGATCGGGCCGGGCGACACATAGATGCGCGCTACGTCCCACAGATCGGCGGCGAGGAATCCGCCAAAAGGCGGCTTCGCTCTTTGGAGCTTCAATAATTCTTCTTTCTTCATCACCGGCAGACGTGAGAGGTCTGCCAGTGATGAAATCTTGGCGGGGTCGAAACCGGCCGCGTCGAAACGCGCCTTCAGACCCGGCGCCTTCGATGCCGCCGCGTTGTAGGCGGCGGCGATGTCGTGATAGATGTCAATTGACATTGCTGCCGGCGTCCCCTGATGAACCCGTTCAGATCGGGCAATCTTTACGGAAATTTGGAGCCCGCTTCTCGCGATGCGAGAGCACGCCCTCTTTCACATCCTCGCTCATGAAGCCCAGCATCTCGAGGGCCGTGGATGTGTCGAAGATCGGTCCGGCCTGGCGGAGCCAGTTGTTGAGTGAGTATTTTGTCCAGCGGATTGAACTCTGCGAGCCATTCGCGAGTTCGGTCGCGATGTCGAGCGCAGTCTGCTGAAGAATGTCATCCTCGACGCACATCGACACAAGACCGATCCGGTCAGCCTCTTCGCCCGATACCGCCCGGCAGGTCATCAGATAATATTTCGCCTTAGCCATGCCGCACAGAAGCGGCCAGATGATCGCAGCGACGTCGCCGGCGGCGACGCCGAGACGCGGATGGCCGTCGACAATCTTGGCTTTTTTGCCAGCGATCGACACATCGGCCAGGATGCCGACCACCAGGCCGGCACCAGCCGCCGGACCATTAATCGCCGAAATGATCGGCTTGTTGCAGTTGATGATGTTGTAGACGAGGTTTTTGGCTTCTTTCCACGTCTTCATGATCTCATGCGAATTGCCGATCATGCTCTCGATCAAGCTGAAATCTCCGCCCGCCGAAAACGCCTTGCCCGCACCTGTGACAATCACCGCATTAATGTCGGGATCTCGGTCGATATCGATCCACATGTCGGTCATCTGCGTGTGCGTCTCGGCATCGACCGAGTTGAACGTCTCCGGTCGGTCGAAGGTGACGCGCAGCACGCGCTCGGCCGGATAGTCGAACTTCAGTTTGTCATACTTGGCATAACGGTCATGCATAATAATATCCTCCCTTGC
>OEIU01001262.1_pt1 | contig 17197 bp, 18 predicted proteins | sample 1539221 | NCBI WGS metagenome assembly OEIU01 (sample SAMN03792071, study PRJEB22550) | activated sludge metagenome | feature: wastewater treatment plant; material: activated sludge; isolation source: Wastewater treatment plant of a petroleum refinery complex | place: Argentina: Zarate | collected...
TCCGATTACGACGTCGCCGTATTTATCGAGGAATTGCAAAGCCTCGGACAGGAAGCCGATCGTATCGCGGAGATCGAGACGGACATTCTCAGAGATACGGGCGCCGTCATCAATGCGTTGCCCCTCAGAGCCGGAAGTTACGCCGAGACAACCGGGCTGATGGCCGAATTGAGACGCGAAGGCGTGGACGTGTGAGCCCCGAGGCCGCCAGCTATCTCGAAAAGGCTCGTGAAGATCTGGAGGACGCCACGAAAGTGGCGGCGATCGGCCTCCCAAAGCTGGCGGCGCGGTGCGCCTATTACGCCGCCTTTCACGCCGCGGAAGCGTTCATCGTTGAAAAGACAGGGCGGATAGCAAAAACGCATTCGGGCGTAAGATCAGAGCTCATGCGGCTGGCAAATGAGATGACCTCTGTGGACAGAAGCCTGCCGAAATTTCTCGCCAAGGCTTATCTCTTCAAGGAAATGAGCGATTATGCCGTTGGGCCGGGCATAATGCTCACGCCTCAAGACGCCGACGCCGCCATCGTCGAAGCGAGACGATTCATCGACGCCATATCCGGCTTCTTATCAGCCGCAAAATAGTCCGCAGCAGTCAGACCGGAAGGCTCGGTCTCAACCTCAGCGCATGCCCGGATCGGGACGCCACAGAATGCCGGGCGAATAACGCTCGTAGGGCTGCATGTTGAAATAGGTGGACTGCATGACGTAGCCCTCGCGGCTGCCGACCGGCACGACGACGCCGGAATCGGTGAAGGCGCGCGGGCGCACGACGATCACGTCGGCGCCATAGGCCTGGCGCTTGCGGGGGCGGGCGTCGGCGGTCGTGGCGACGGCGACGGCGGAAATCGCGGCGAGCGCGAGAAGGGCGGATGTGGCGATAGTCTTCATGGCGACCTCGAATGGGTTCGCCGGGAGCATAGACTGATTTGCTTCGAACGGGCGACCCGTCCGGTAAACTAAATCAACGCTGCGACAGTTCCACCCGTCAGCGGCGCGCCGCGCGGCGGGGCGCGGGTTTTGCCTTCGCCGGCGAGGCCTGGCCCGGATTGCGGGCGCGCGGCGGGCAGGCGGCGTCGCGGGCGAGTTCCGAGCGGGCGAAGAATTTCTGCAATTCGTCGTCGCCGCCGGCGGCCGCCAGGTCGAGCCGGCCGACGAGGCAGGACAATTGCGCGCGATTGTAGGACTGGCCGCCCGGTCCACAGGCGAGGCCCGACACGCGCAGCGCGGGCTTGGTTTCGGCGAAGCGGAATGTCGCGCAATTCTCGCGTTTCGCGCCGTCCGCGGGCGCGGAAAGGCGGGCGTCGGCCCATTCGGCGACGCCGAAACGCGTCGGCAATGCGGCGGCGTTGCTGAGATTTTCCAGCGCCAGCCCGCCTTCGCCGGCATGGCGGGCGGTCCCGGCCAACAGCGACTGGGCGGCCGCGCCCTCCCCGCCGGACTGATGGGTGGGCCGGCGCCGCCGCGGGGCGTCCCCCGCGAAGTCGCCGAAAGTCAGGATATCCTCGCGGCCGCCGCCAGTCGTATGGCGGCGCATGGCGTAGACGGCGGGGGCCGGGGCGAATTCCTGCGAATCGAAGGCGAACATGGCGAGCGGTTTCGACACGTCCATCCAGTAGCCGACCGGCGCGGGTTTGACGGGTTCCGGCGCGGGCGCCTCCTCGAGCGCGGACAGGATCGAAGCGACGAGCAGAACGATCGCGAGGCCGCCGACCAGCGCCATTTCGAGACGGCGGCGGCGGGCGAAACGCAGCGCACGGAATGCGAGCGTGAAGAAGACGGTCAGGGCGCGTTCGCGCGCGGCGCCGAGATCCGGCAGGCGCGGTTCGAAGGCGATGAGACTCATGACGCAACTCCCGCGAGCCTTGCAGCCCTGTCATTGCGGCCAATCTGTCGGCTTTGACTGAGTGAAAGGTTAAGCGGCGTTCATGTCCCGCCAACAGCGTAAAGGAGGCGTTGGCGCGCAGGGTTAAGAGATTGCGGCCGTGTCTATTGACGCGCGTGGAGCGATTGTTTCTGTTGGCGCATTCGTTCAATCCGCATCCGGGACATTCCATGAAAACGCGCGCCGCTGTCGCATTCGAGGCGAAGAAACCGCTCGAAATCGTCGAGCTCGACCTCGAGGGGCCGCGCGCCGGCGAGGTGCTGGTCGAGATCAAGGCGACGGGCATCTGCCATACCGACGCCTATACGCTCGACGGGCTCGACAGCGAGGGCATTTTTCCGTCCATCCTCGGCCACGAGGGCGCGGGAATCGTGCGCGAGGTCGGCGTGGGCGTGACCAGCGTCACGGTCGGCGACCACGTCATCCCGCTCTACACGCCGGAATGCCGGCAGTGCAAAAGCTGCCTGTCGCGCAAGACCAACCTCTGCACCGCGATCCGCGCCACGCAGGGCAAGGGCCTCATGCCCGACGGCACGAGCCGCTTCAGCTACAAGGGCCAGCCGATCTTCCATTACATGGGCTGCTCGACCTTCTCGAACTACACGGTCCTGCCGGAGATCGCGGTGGCGAAAATCCGCGCCGACGCGCCGTTCGACAAGGCCTGCTACATCGGTTGCGGCGTGACGACGGGCGTCGGCGCGGTGGTCAACACGGCGAAAGTGGAGCCCGGCGCCAATGTCGTCGTCTTCGGCCTGGGCGGCATCGGCCTCAACGTCATCCAGGGCGCGAAGATGGTCGGCGCGGACAGGATCGTCGGCGTCGACATCAACGATTCAAAGGAGGCCTGGGGCAAGCAGTTCGGCATGACGCATTTCGTCAATCCGAAGAAGATTTCCGGCGACATCGTCGCCCATCTCGTCGAGCTGACCGGCGGCGGCGCCGATTACACGTTCGACTGCACCGGCAATACCAACGTCATGCGGCAGGCGCTCGAAGCCTGCCATCGCGGCTGGGGCGTGTCCGTCGTCATCGGCGTGGCGGAGGCCGGCAAGGAAATTTCGACGCGGCCGTTCCAACTCGTCACGGGGCGCGTGTGGAAAGGCTCGGCCTTCGGCGGCGCGCGCGGCCGCACCGACGTGCCGCGCATCGTCGACTGGTACATGGACGGCAAGATCGCCATCGACCCGATGATCACGCACGTGTTGAGCCTCGAGGAGATCAACAAGGGCTTTGATCTCATGCACGAGGGCAAGTCGATCCGGTCGGTGGTGGTGTATTGAAAACCGCGCCCTCCACCCGGCGCCTTCATGCTGAGGAGCGGCCGCAGGCCGCGTCTCGAAGCATGCTCCAGAGGCGCAATGCGCGGCCATGCTTCGAGACGACTGCTTCGCAAGCTCCTCAGCATGAGGATTCGGACAGATGACGGCGTCTGTCGGCTTCGCCGATATCGAGGCGGCCGCCCGGCGTCTCGACGGCCGGATCGCGCGCACGCCCTTTGCGCCGTCGCGCACCTTGTCGGCCATCGCCGGCGCGGACGTGTGGATCAAGTTCGAGAACCAGCAGTTCACCGCTTCGTTCAAGGAGCGCGGGGCGGCCAACAGGCTTCTGACGCTCGCGCCGGAGGAGCGGGCGCGCGGGGTGATCGCCATGTCCGCCGGCAATCATGCGCAGGGCGTCGCCTTTCACGCGCAGCAGATGGGCGTGGCGGCGACCATCGTCATGCCGAAGGGCACGCCCTTCGCGAAGGTCTCGCGCACGCGCCACCATGCGGCCCGCGTGCTGCTCGAAGGCGACACGCTGGCCGAGGCGGCGGCCTTCGCGCGCGATCTCGCGGCGCGCGAAAATCTCGTTTTCGTCCACCCTTATGACGATCCGGCCGTCATCGCGGGGCAGGGCACGGTGGCGCTGGAAATGCTCGGCGAAGCGCCCGATCTCGACCTGATCGTCGCGCCTGTCGGCGGCGGCGGCCTGTCGGCGGGCTGCGCGCTGGCGGCGGCCGGAACGGGCGGACGGGCGCGGGTCGTCGGCGTCGAGGTCGAGACCTACGCCGCCGCCGCGCAGACGCTCGCCGGCGTTCCGGTTTCAGTCGGCGGCCCGACCATCGCCGAGGGGATCGCCGTGCGCGACGTCGGCGCGCTGCCGATGGCGATCCTGCGGGAAACGGGAACGCCGGTCCTGACCGCGCCCGAGCGCCTGATCGAAAAGGCGGTGATCCTGTTGCTTGAAATCGAGAAGACGGTGGCCGAGGGCGCGGGCGCGGCGGGGCTCGCCGCGCTCCTGGCGCATCCCGCGGAATTCGCCGGCCGCAAGGTCGGGCTGATCCTGTCGGGCGGCAATATCGACACGCGCACGCTCGCCAACGTGCTGATGCGCGGCCTCGCGCGCGACGGGCGGCTCATGCATCTGACGGTGGAGCTGCCGGACAAGCCGGGCGCGCTCGCCGCGCTGACCCAGGCGGTCGCCGCCGCCGGCGGCAATATCGTGGAAGTGCAGCACCAGCGCTTCTTCAACACGCTCGCGGTCAATGTCACGGAAGTGGAGCTGGTGGTCGAGGCGCAGGACCAGGCTCACGCCGACCGGATCGTGGCGGCGATCGTGGCCAGCGGAATGGCGGCGCGGCGGCGGGAGACCGGCGCGGCGGCGATCTGACCGCGACGCCTGAAGCTCCGCGCCGCTCAGGCTGCGACGCGGAAACGGCGCTTGCCCGCGTTCAGGAAGCAGGTCTTGTTGAACAGGCGCAGGTCCAGCGGGTTCGACAGACGGATGTCGCGAAGGTCGGGGCAGTCGCGCCGCGATCCGACGAAGGAGCGGTCGATCTGCGCGAGGACGACGACGATCGCGCCCTTCTCGACAGCGAACGCCTTGAGTAGGCGCGCCTGCTCGTCCAGCGTCGCGCTGTCGCGCCTGCGGTCGAGCAATTGCAGGTAGTCGACGACGACGAGCGCGCCGCGCGGCGCCGCTTGCAAGGCCCTGACGATATGGCCGGCGTCTATCGCGTCGGAGCAGTCGAGGACGAGCGATCCCTCGAATTGCGCACAATCGGCGCCGAGGACGCGAAACCGGTCGCGCACGTCGCGCTCGGTATATTCCAGCGTGAAGAAGGCGGCGCCATCGCCGCGCTTCATCGCTTCGACGGCGAGTTCGAGGGCCGCCAGCGTCTTGCCCTGGCCCGGACGCGCGCCGAGCAGCAGCATGTCGCCGGGCGAAAGCTCGGCCAGCATGCGCGCGGCGGGGCTCGCCGCCGCCAGACGGGCGGCGAGAAAGCTCCAGTTCGGGTAGCCTTCGGCGACGGCCGCCCGATCGAGCGCGGCATGGAGGGGGACGCCTTCGGCGCGCGCCGCGCGCCGGGCCTTGCGTTTCAGGACGTGAACGGGCGCTGACAGCTTCATCGTCGAACCTCTGCTGCGAGCGAAATCCGCAATCCCTCCTTATGCGTCGCGCTCGAACAGTCGGTTCGAAGATCGGCCGCCCTGCATGTCCGATGCTTTCCCGAATGGAGGGAGGAGGCGCGGGCCGCGCCGAATCGGATGATAGATCGAATCCGGCCAAGCGAGAACGAGATTGGATCACTCACAAATCTTGTTAGTTTTTGTTAGCTGACCTATCCTCAAAGGAGAAGGATCGCCACCATGCGCACCATGACCATCTCCTTGTCCCCGCAACAGGCGAGCCGCATTCAGCAGGCCGTCGACACCGGCGCCTATGTGTCGAACAGCGAAGTCGTGCGTGACGCTCTGCGCCTTTGGGAGCAGCGCGAGGATTTGCGCGCGCTGGAACTGGGCAAGCTCAGGCAGGCCTATGCGGAAGGGCTGGCGAGCGGCGAAGGGCGGGAGATTACGGCCGACGGCCTGCTGGCCGCGTTCAGGGAGAAAGCGGCGGCGCGTGGGTAAAGTCCGGCTTACCCCGCGCGCGGAATCCGATCTCTACGAAATATGGATGACGATCGCGGCCGACAACATGCGCGCCGCTGATGGCCTCGTTCGGCGGATCATGCATGCGGCCGAACTTGCCTCCGATCAGCCATTGATAGGAGCGCCACGCCCGGAATTGAGTCCGACCGCGCGCATTCTCGTGGAGGGACGCTACCTCGCGATCTACGAGCCGCAGCCGGACGGGCTGCTGATCGTGGCTGTCGTGCACGGAATGCGCGATCCCGACAGCTGGCGTATCTGACTTCCGCCGATTGCGTCTCCGCCGTCCTGCTTGCCCCCGCCGCCGGCGCGGTGTAGGGAAACCGCCATCGGAGCCTTCGCCCCGAGGAACGATGAGCCATGTCCGCAGTTTCGACCCTGAAAACGGCGACGACGAAAACGACCGCGAAAGCGGCCGTCAAAGGCTGAATCGTCCTCGCTCCCGGGCTACTCCCTCGGGCCGCGAGGGAGGATCGCGCAGATCAGGCGCGGGACATCCGGGGGAGCCGTTCGCACTACAGGATTTTGACAATGGGCTATCAGACCGGCGGCTATAAGGTCGCGATCGTCGGCGCCACGGGCAATGTGGGCCGCGAAATGCTCGACATTCTCGCCGAGCGCCAGTTTCCGGTGTCGGAGGTCGTTCCGCTCGCCTCCTCGCGCTCGATCGGCACGGAGGTCTCGTTTGGCGACAAGGTGCTGAAGTGCAAGCACCTCGACACCTACGACTTTTCCGATGTCGACATCTGCCTGATGTCGGCCGGCGGAAGCGTGTCGAAGGAATGGTCGCCGAAGATCGGCGCGCAGGGCTGCGTCGTCATCGACAACTCGTCCGCCTGGCGCATGGACCCGGACGTGCCGCTGATCGTGCCGGAAGTGAATGCGGAGGCTGCGGCGGGCTTCAGCAAGAAGCACATCATCGCCAACCCCAACTGCTCGACCGCGCAGCTTGTCGTCGCGCTGAAGCCGCTGCATGACGCGGCCACCATCAGGCGCGTCGTCGTCTCGACCTATCAATCGGTGTCGGGCGCGGGCAAGGACGCGATGGACGAGCTCGACCGCCAGACCAAGGCGCTCTATTCGCTCGGCGAGGTCGAGACCAAGAAGTTCCCCAAGCGCATCGCCTTCAACCTCATTCCGCAGATCGACGTCTTCATGGAGGACGGCTTCACCAAGGAAGAGTGGAAGATGATGGCGGAGACGAAGAAGATCCTCGATCCGAAGATCAAGCTCACCGCCACCTGCGTGCGCGTGCCGGTCTTCATCTCGCATTCGGAATCGGTCAACGTCGAATTCGAGAAGCCGATCACCGCCGACGAGGCGCGCGCCATCCTGCGCGCGGCGCCGGGGGTGCTGGTGATCGACAAGCGCGAACCGGGCGGCTACATGACGCCGCACGAGGCGGCCGGCGAGGACGCCACCTATATTTCGCGCATCCGCGAGGACGCGACGGTGGAGAACGGCCTCGCGTTCTGGTGCGTCAGCGACAACCTGCGCAAGGGCGCGGCGCTCAACGCCGTGCAGATCGCGGAAGTGCTCGCCAACCGCAAGCTGATCGCGCCGAAGAAGAAGGCGGCGTAACACGCATTGTCATCCCCGACGGCCGCAAGGCCGATCGGGGAACCAGTCGTCGCCGTCCGGCTCCGGTTCCCGGTTGCGATTTCCGCCTGGCCGGGATGACAGGCGCTATTCCTGTTCGTTACTCGCCTTCAGATCGGCGGTCCCGCGACCATCGCAGTCGCCTTGACATGCGCCTCGACGAAAGCGGCGTATTTGTCCATCCAGCCCTGCACGAACTTGCGGCTGTGCTCGCCGATGTCGCCGTTCGCGTCGAACAGGCCGTCCTTCACCTGGATGAAGACCTCGGGCTGTCCCAGCGTCGGCATGTCGAGATAGGCGAGGATGGTGCGCAGGTGCTGCTGCGCGCAGGCCGTGCCGATGGCGCCGATGGAGACGCCGAGGACGCCGGCAGGTTTTCCCGACCACGCGCTCTGGCCGTAGGGACGCGAGGCGTGGTCGATCGCGTTCTTCAGCACGCCGGGGATCGAGCGATTGTATTCGGGCGTCACGAAGATGACGCCATGGGCCTCGGCGATCTGCGCCTTCAGCCGCCGCACGGCGTGCGACTGATGGGCGTCGTCGTCCTGGTCGTAGAGCGGCAGGTCGCCGATCTCGACATGTTGCAGGTCGAAACTTTTGGGCGCGCGCAGGCTCAGCGCCTGCGCGAACTTCCGGTTGAACGAATCCTTGCGCAGGCTGCCGACGACGACGGCGATGTGATGCTGGCTCATGACGCCTCCTTGCCTTCGAACTACAAGTCGCGACGCGCAACGCGGTTCCGACCGTCGCAGCTTACATCTCCGGCGACGGAACGAAACACATGGCGTCCGCCGGCTGCGCCGTCAGCCGCGCGCCTTCACCGCGACTTCCGCGACGCGCTTGCCGAACTGGCGCGCCGTTTCGAGATCGCCCTTGCGCGGGGCCTCCTCAGGCGAGGCGTCGGACGGGGAGACGGCGAGCAGGCCGGTTTGGCCGGCGGTCCAGTTCACATCGTCCGGCCCATGCTCCTTCCTGTTGGACGGCATCAGGCCCGTGCCGACCCAGATCTGGCCGTGCTGCATGGCGAGCGTGACGAAATAGGACATGGTCATGGCCTTGTCGCCGTTGAGCGAGGCCGAATTGGTGAAGCCCGCGGCGATCTTGTCCTTCCACGCCTGCGTGAACCAGGATTTCGACGAGGCGTCCGCGAATTTTTTGAACTGCCAGGCCGGCCCGCCCATGTAGGTCGGGCTGCCGTAGACGATCGCGTCGACGCCGGCGAGCTTTTCGAGCGCGCCTTCGGGGAGATCGCCATTGGCGTCGATCCGGAAGGTTTCCACCGTCGCGCCGGCCGCCGAGGCCGCGCCCTGTTCGACGGCCTCGGCGAGTTTCGCCGTGTGGCCGTAGCCGGAGAAATAGACAATCGCAATTTTCGCCATCACGTCATTCCCATCGGTTGGCGGCGCTGCGCCGCTGATGAGGGAGGACGTAGACGTGTTGATTTCTTTTTGTAAGTAGTTACCTTCTGGATACTGACTTTCCGGATTGTGAGGTCGACATGGCTGAGGTCGAAACGAGCCGCGACGGATGTCCCGTCGATTTCGTGCTGAAGAAGATTTCCGGGCCGTGGACGACGCATATCCTCTGGCTGCTGCGCACGCACGGCATCCTGCGCTTCGGTGAATTGCGCCGCCTGCTGCCGGATATTTCCCCGAAGATGTTGACGGATCGGCTAAAGCGGCTCGAGGCCGACGGGCTGATCGCGCGCGACTATCAGCCGACCATTCCGCCGACCGTCAGCTATTCGCTGACCAAGCGCGGCGTGCAGTTGAAGGCGATGCTCGACGCGCTCGGCGACGTCGCGACGCGCTGGCGCGCCGAGGACGAAAAAGCCTCGGCTCAGAACCGCGGTTCGGCGAAAGCCTCGCGCCAGGCGTCTTCCGCGATCGGCGCGAAGACGCCGCGCGCTTCGTCGAGGGCGAGCAGCCTGCCGTCGGCCACGCCGAAATAGGCGCCGTGAACCGAGAGGCGGCCTTTCTCGATCAGGTTTGAAATGCAGGGGAAGGTGCGCAGGTTGATCAGGCTCTGCTTGACCGTCTCGTGGCCGAGCTTTTCCATATAGGCCGTGTCGGGCGGCGTCGGCGCGGGGCCGATCGCCTGCGCCGCCGGCCCGATCAGCTTGATCCACTGGCCGATGAAATCGCCGGGCGAGAGCGGCCGCATGTAGGGATCGGCCTCGTTCTCGGCATAGGCCTTCACGCCGCCGCAGGCTTCGTGGCCCATGACGACGATGTGCTCGACGCGCAGGCCCATGACGCCGAATTCGAGCGCGGCTGACGTCGCGTGATAATCGTCGTTGGGCCGATAGGGCGGAATGAGAGCGGCGACATTGCGCAGCACGAAGATTTCGCCGGGGCTCGAATCGAAGATCGTCTCGGGCGCGCAGCGCGAGTCGCAGCAGCCGATCAGCATGATGCGCGGCTTCTGCCCGGTTTCGGCGAGCGCGCGGAAGCGCTGGCGTTCGGTCGGAAAACGTCCTTCCAGAAAGGCGCGGTAGCCCTGTTCGAGACGTTGGGGAAGGAGATCGGCGGGGGTCTGGTCGCTCATGGCGCAGAATGTGGCGCAGCAGCGGCCACAAGCCAAGAGGGTTTATGCTGCGACGCAAAAAGAAAGCCCGGCCGAAGCCGGGCTTTCAGGCGCCGCTGAGCGCGGATCAGTACTTGGCGACGATCGGGCCGGCCGGGCCGCCGAAGTGGTAGGACACGCCGACGCGCACGGCGTTCTCGCGACGCGAGATCTGGGCCGGGGCGATGAAGTTGGCGACGTCCACCTTGCCGAAATCGCTGTAGCGATATTCGACGCGGGCCGACCAGTTCGGCGTGATGGCGTATTCCACGCCGGCGCCGAGCGTCCAGCCGAGCTTGGTCGCGGACGCCGTGGTGGTGAAGGCCGGCGCGAAGGGCGACCAGACGGTGTAGCTCTGGTTGGCGAGCGCGCCGCCGCCGGTCACGTAGAACAGGGCGCGGTCGGCGGCGAGGCCGAGACGGCCGCGCAGCGAGGCGCGCAGGCCCGAGTTCTTGATCGTCGCGCCTTCGACGTCGGCCTCGAGGCCGAACACGGCCGGGCCCGTCTGGTAGAGGTAGCCGATGTGGCCGCCGCCGACGAAGCCGTTGCGCGAGATATTGACCGGAACAGCCGCGAAAGCGTTGTTCACGCCGACCTTGTCCCAGGCGTAACCGGCCTGCAGACCGACGTAGAGGCCGGTCCAGGTGAAGATCGGGGCCGGCGCGATATAGGGGGCCGGGGCGACCTTGCGCGAGGGAAGGTCGGCCGCCATTGCGGCGGTCGAGGAGACGCCGACGAGAAGGGCGGCGGCGAGGGTCTTCAGATTCATTACCAACTCCAGGTCATGTCGCCGCCGGCCAAAGCCATGCGTCCGGCGGGTGAGGGCGAACGTCGCCCTTGCAGGCCTTATGTCATGCCGCAATGCAGCGGAAAAAGGGCCGCGCGCCGCATTCGGGACATGAAGCCCGAATTGAATCAGCGGTGTGATAAGTTAGCCACATGGGGCGTCGGCGATGAGAAGCTAAAACTGAGCAAAAAGCGTTGCCTTGTGCGGGTTTGCCGCAGTTACGACACATTTGCATAGCTTGGGAGCCTTCGTTGCGCCAAAATGACGATGGCGTGACGCCGGCCGAGCCTTTATGTTGCGCCGCGACAGTTTCCGAGGCGCTTCCCATGTCCCTTCGTCCGCGACGCTCCTGTCTCTATATGCCGGGCTCCAACGCCCGCGCGCTCGAGAAGTCCCGCACGCTCGCCGCAGACGCGCTGATTCTCGATCTCGAGGATGCGGTCGCGCCCGACGCCAAGGCGATGGCGCGCAACCAGGTGGCGGCGGCCGTCAAGGCCGGCGGCTTCGGCCGGCGCGAGGTGGCGATCCGCGTCAACGCGCTGTCGACCCCCTGGGGCGCCGAGGACATGATCGCCGCCGCCGAAGCCGCGCCCGACGCCATTCTCGTGCCGAAGGTCTCCACGCCCGGCGACGTGATGATGGCCGCCAAGGCGATGCGCGAGGCCGGCGCGCCGGAGACGACGCGGCTGTGGGCGATGATGGAGACGCCGCTCGCCATGCTCAACGCCGATTCGATCGCGCGCACGGCGGCCGATCCCGCCTCGCGGCTGTCGGTCTTCATCATGGGCACGAACGATCTCGCCAAGGAGACGCGCGCCCGGCTGACGCCCGGCCGGCCATCCATGCTGGCGTGGCTGTCGACCTGCGTCGCGGCGGCGCGGGCGCACCGCATCGAGATCATCGACGGCGTCTACAACGATTTCTCGAACGAGGCGGGCCTGCGCGCCGAATGCGAGCAGGGCCGCGACTTCGGCATGGACGGCAAGACGCTGATCCACCCGAACCAGATCGGCCCGTGCAACGAGATATTCGCGCCGTCCTCGGAAGAGGTCGATTTCGCGCGCAAGATCATCGACGTGTTCGGCCAGCCGGCCAATTCCGGCAAGGGCGCCATTCAGATCGACGGCAAGATGGTCGAGCTGCTGCACGCCGAGATCGCCAAGCGCACGGTCGCCATCGCCGACGCCATCGCCGCACACGTTTGAGCGGCGTCGTTTTCAAAGCCCGGCCATCTGCTCTATAAGCTTTTGAGCACAAGGCGGGTTCATGGCGATGCAGCGCGACGCAAACTCTGACGACCGGGCGAAGGCCGGCGTTTCCGGCCGGACGCCGCCCGTCATCGAAGGCGAAGCCGTGGAGGTTTCCGCGGCCGCCGAATCGTCCGCCGCCGCCGAATCCGCGATCCAGCGGGCCGAAGCTGCGGCGCGGGAACCGGGTCCGACCGTCGCGGCGGCGGAGGTCGAGCGGACCGAAGGCGTCGAGGAGGCGCAGGCCGAGCCCGCGCCCGACCATGGCGACCCCATCGCCGCGCCGCCGCCCGAAAAAACCCGCCGCGGCGGGCTCATCGCGTTCGGCGTTCTCATCGTCGCCGTCGCCGGCGCGATCGCCTGGATCGCGACGCCCGGCCATCGCGCGGGCGACGGCAGCCTTAAGTCGCGCGTGATCGCGCTCCTGCCGGAATCCGCGCAGCGCGCGTTGCATGCCGCCCCGGCGCCGGAAACGAAAGAGGCGGAAGCGACGCCCCCCGCCGTCGCCTCTTCGGACGAAAGCAAGCCGGCCGCGCCGGCTGAAAAGCCCGCGGCGGAGCCGCCGCAAACGGTCCCCGCGCCGCCGTCCGACGCCGGCAAGCAGGCCGAGGCGCCGGCGGCCGGGACGCCCGAGCCCGGGCCCGCGGCGACAGCCGAGCCGAAACCGGTCGAACAGCAGGCCGCCGCGCCGTCCACGGGCGCGCAGACCGGCGGCATGGCCGTCGTCGGCAATCCGCCGGCCGCGACCGGCGCCGATCCCGGGCGGATCGGCGATATGTCGGCGAAGATCGACGCCGTTCAGGCGAAAGTCGATGGACTGCAAGGCAAGCTCGACGCGGCGCTGGGACGGATCGACGCCTTGCAGTCGAAGCTGGACATCGCGCAGGGCAAGATCGAGCTGACGCAGAGCAAGTCCGATGCGGCGGCGACCGCCGACGCCGTCACGCAGGCGGCGCAGCGTCTCGAAACGCTGACGCAGCGGCTGGCGGCGATCGAGCAGAAGCTCGAACAGCCCAAGACCGACGCGCGCGCCCCGCAGGCGCGCGAGAACAATACGCCCTCGGGCCGCGAATTCGCGGCGTCCCGCGCCGTCGTGGCGCAGGCGACGACCGAGGCGCTGCGCGCCGGCGCGCCGCTCGCCGACGATCTCGCAGCGCTGAAAGGCCTCGGCGTCGCCGACGAGAAGATCGCCGACCTCGCTGGCTATGCCAAAAGCGGCGCGCCGACGGTCGCGCAACTCGCGAGCCAATGGCGCGGCCTGCGCGACAAGGTTCTGGCGCTCGACGCGCCGCCGCCCGGCGCGAGTATTTCCGACAAGCTGCTCGCGCGGGCGAAAGGCGTGTTCCACGTCACCTGGGCGGGGCAGGGATCGCATAATTCGATCGGCGGCGCGGTCGCGCGCGTCGACGCGGCGCTGCAGAAGAACGATCTCGCTGCGGCGGCCGCCGCCTGCGAGGATTTTCCGGCCGTCGCCCAGAACCTCGTCGCCGACTGGCGGATCGCGGCCACTGCGCGGCTGAAGGCCGATGCGGCGGCGCGCGCTCTCCTGTCCGAATCGATTTCCGCCATCGGGCGGTCGTCGTCCCAGTAAGCCGAAGGGCCGCGTAGCATGTGGCGTCTCATCATTTTCCTGGCCCTGCTGGCGGCCGTCGCGTTCGGCGTCGCCTGGCTCGCCGACCAGCCCGGCGAAATCACGCTCGCCATCCCGAATCTCGTCACGGTGCGCACCTCGCCGTTCGGCGCGGTCGGCGCGGTGCTGGCGACGTCGGTCGTCATCTCGCTGCTGTGGAGCCTGTTCCGGCTCGTCTTCCGCATTCCCTCGATCTTCAACTACGCCCGCCATGCGCGGCGGCGCCGCAAGGGCTACGAGGCGCTGACGCGCGGCATGGTGGCGGCGGGCGCGGGCGATGCGCGCGGCGCGCGCAAGGCGGCGAACGAGGCCTCGCGGCATCTGCCGAAAGAGCCGTTGTCCATGCTGCTGAACGCGCAGGTCGCCCAGCTCTCCGGCGATCGCCGTGCGGCCGAAGCCGCTTTTGCGGCCATGGCCAAGCGCGAGGAGATGAAGCTGCTCGGCCTGCGGGGTCTTCACATCGAGGCGCAGAGGCGCGGCGACGAAGACGCCGCCGATCATTTCGCGCGCGAGGCGCATCGCGTCGCCGCGCTGCCGTGGGCGGGCGAAGCGGTCGTCTCGTCGCAGGCCGCGCACGCCGATTGGGAAGGCGCGCTCGCGACAGTCGAAGCCAATGCGCGCGCGAAGTCGATCGACGTCGCCACGGCGCAGCGCCAGCGCGCGGTATTGGAGACGGCGATCGCGCAGCAGCGCGAGCTCACCGATCCCGACGGCGCGCTGAAGCTGGCGACATCCGCCGCCAAGCGCGCGCCCGATCTCGTTCCGGCGGTTGCGCTCGCCGCGCGGCTGCTGACGCGGCGCGGCTCCCTGCGCACGGCGGCCAAGATGATCGAGAAGGCCTATGCGCGCGAGCCGCATCCCGATCTCGCCGACGCCTATCTCGACATCAGGCCGGGCGATTCGAACGCGGATCGCTACGCCCGCGCGAAAACGCTGGCGCGACTTGCGCCGGAGAATGTCGAATCGCGCCTCATGCTGGCCCGCGCCGCGCTGGCCGCCCGCGAGTTCGACGAAGCGCGGCGTGCGATCGCGCCGCTCGTCGGCGAGGACGCGCGGCCGGCGGCGCGCGTGTGCCTGCTGATGGCCGATATCGAGGAAGCGCAGTTCGGCGAGACCGGCGCCGTGCGCGAATGGCTCGCCCGCGGCTCGCGCGCGCCGCGCGATCCCGCCTGGATCGCCGACGGCGTGATGTCGAGCCGGTGGGCGCCCGTCTCGCCCGTGACCGGCAAGCTCGACGCCTTCCGCTGGACGACGCCGGTCGAACAGATTGGCCTTGCGCCGCCGGAGCCGACGCTCGCGCCGGTGGCGGTGGCGATCGAGGCGCATACGATCGAGCCCGCGCTGGAGCCGAAGACGATCGAAGTCTTGCCCCAGCCCGCGCCAGTTGAGGAAAAGCCGGCGCCCGCCGTGGTCGACGCCGCGCCGACGCCAACCGCGCGGCCGGTGATCTTCCCGCTGCCCACGCCGCCGGACGATCCGGGCGCCGACCCCGACAGCGAGCGGCGGCGCGCCTATTGAGCGCGCGCAACCACGGGGACGATCGCGTTCGCGCCGCTGCGCGACCGGGGCCGCGGGCGCGGCGTATCTGATTTTCCAGTCTGGGCGGAGATTTCGTGGCGACCGGACTTCTCGCGCTCCTCGACGACATATCGGTGATCGCCAAGGCGGCGGCCGCCTCCATCGACGATGCGATCGGCCAGAGCGCGGCCGCCGGCGCGAAGGCGGCCGGCGTGGTGATCGACGACGCCGCGGTGACGCCGCGCTTCGTCGCCGGTCTCGACCCGAAACGCGAATTGCCGATCGTCGGCAAGATCGCGTTGGGGTCGCTGCGCAACAAGCTCGTCTTCCTGGCGCCGCTGGCGCTGGCGCTCGACGCGTTCGCGCCCGGGGCGGTCGAGCCCCTGCTCATGCTCGGCGGCCTGTTCCTGTGCTACGAGGGCGCCGAGAAGGTCGTCGAAGCGCTGTTCGGCCATGGCGGCGACGACGCCGCGCCGCAGGACGCGTCCGCCGCCGATTTCGAGAAGCAGCGCGTCAGCGGCGCGATCCGCACCGATTTCATCCTCTCCGCCGAGATCATGACCATCGCGCTCGCCAGCATCGAGGCCGGCGATTTCTGGACGAAGGCGCTGTCGCTGGCGCTGGTCGGAATCCTGATGACGTTCGGCGTCTACGGCGCGGTGGCGCTGATCGTGAAGGCGGACGACATGGGCCTTGCGCTCGCCCGCAGCGCGCGCACGGCCTTGGTGCGCGCCGCCGGGCGCGGACTGGTGCGCCTCATGCCGGCGCTGATGTCGGTCCTCAGCGTCGTCGGCGTCGCGGCCATGATCTGGGTCGGCGGATCGATCCTGAGCCACGGGCTTGCGCATTTCGGCGTCGCTTGGCCGCAGGCCTGGGCCGATGCGGCCGGCGGCTTTGCGGCGCGCGCGCCGGTCGCGGCCCCTGCCGCCCACTGGCTGGCGTCGGCCGCCGTCTACGGCCTGTTCGGCCTGGCTCTTGGCGCGCTCGTCGTTCCCGCAGTTCATTTCGGGCTCGCGCCGTTGGCGCAAGGCGTCGCCCGCTGGTTCGGGCGCGACTGACAGCCGCCCGCGCAACGTGTTGCACCGCAACCGAGACGATGGCAATAAAGCCGATCTTTCGTTTTCTCCGGAGATTTCGATGACCGCGGCCACCCTCGAAAAGAACGCGACATCGCCCGAAAGCTGGCTCGCCGAGGCGAACGCCGCGATGAGCGCGATCGACAATCTCTACCGCGACGCGATCGAGGCGGTGCGCGACCTCGTCTCGAAGGACGGCAAGATTTCCTCCGCCCTGTTCGAGCGGGAGCAGCACGCCGCGCACGGCCTGTCATGGCTCGCCACCTACGTGCAGGCGATCCGCGAGATGATCCATTACGCCGAGCGCATGCAGGCGGAAGGCAAGCTCGGCGAGACCGAGATTCTGCTCACCCGCATCGGCCTCGGCGAATATGTCGCGCAGGTCTTCGGCGGCATTCCGATGAGCCAGGGCGAGATGGTGCGCCCCGGCGATTTTGGCCTGACGCCGGAGCAGATCGCCAAACGCCGCACGCCGGCGGTCGAGCAGGTGATCGCCGCGGGCAACACAGCAAAGAACCGCGCGCGCCTCGCCGATCTCATCGATCACGCCGAGGCGAAGGCCACCGTCGGCGAGCCCGGCCTCGACGAGACGCTGGAGGCGATTCGCACGGAGATGCGCAGGTTCGCGGAGGCCGAGGTCATCCCGAACGCCCACAAATGGCATCTGAAGAACGAATACATTCCGCTGGACGTCATCCGCGGCCTCGCCGATCTCGGCGTGTTTGGCCTGACGATCCCGGAAGAATTCGGCGGCATGGGCCTGTCCAAGACCTCGATGTGCGTCGTCACGGAGGAGCTGTCGCGCGCCTATATCGGCGTCGGCTCGCTGGGCACGCGGCCGGAGATCGCGGCGGAGCTGATTCTCGCCGGCGGCACGCCCGAACAGAAGGCGCATTACCTGCCGAAGATCGCCAGCGGCGAAATCCTGCCGACCGCCGTCTTCACCGAGCCGAACACGGGCTCCGACCTCGCCTCGCTGC
>OEIU01001263.1_pt1 | contig 17180 bp, 12 predicted proteins | sample 1539221 | NCBI WGS metagenome assembly OEIU01 (sample SAMN03792071, study PRJEB22550) | activated sludge metagenome | feature: wastewater treatment plant; material: activated sludge; isolation source: Wastewater treatment plant of a petroleum refinery complex | place: Argentina: Zarate | collected...
CAAGCACCTGCCCACCTACACCCCGCATGTCGATTGCGGCGACAACGTCATCATCATCAACGCCGCCCATGTCGTGCTGACCGGTCGCAAGCGCGACAACAAGGTCTACTACAAGCACACCGGCTTCATCGGTGGCATCAAGGAACGCACCGCCAAGCAGATCCTGGAAGGCCGCTTCCCCGAGCGCGTGGTCGAGAAGGCGATTGAGCGCATGATACCGCGCGGACCGCTCGGCCGCGTGCAGATGGGCAATCTGCGCGTCTATCCCGGCACCGAACATCCCCATGAAGCCCAGCAGCCCGAGAAGGTTGATATCGCTTCGATGAACCGCAAGAACATGAGGGCCGCATAAGATGTCGGATACCATGCAGTCGCTCGACCAGTTGGCGTCGCTGAAGACGGCGGCTCCGGAAGCGCCGAAATACGTCAAGAAGGTCGACAAATACGGCCGCGCCTACGCCACCGGCAAGCGCAAGGACGCGGTTGCCCGCGTCTGGATCAAGCCGGGTGCCGGCAAGATCGTGGTCAACACCCGTGAGGTCGAGGTCTATTTCGCCCGTCCCGTGCTGCGCATGCTGATCCAGCAGCCGCTGGTCGCTGCCGCCCGCGCCGGCCAGTACGACGTGATCTGCACCGTCGCTGGCGGTGGTCTGTCGGGGCAGGCGGGTGCCGTCCGTCACGGCATCTCGAAGGCGCTGACCAATTTCGAGCCGGATCTGCGCGGCGTCCTCAAGAAGGGTGGCTTCCTGACCCGCGACTCCCGCACCGTCGAGCGCAAGAAGTACGGCCGGGCGAAGGCGCGCAAGTCGTTCCAGTTCTCGAAGCGCTAACAGCTTCGCTAAAATTGCAGCGATCGCTGCATTCATCGAACGAAAAGGGCGCCGTTTGGCGCCCTTTTTTGCTTACCATTTAGTAATCGCTTACCACGGGTTTTCCTGAAAACTTGCTTACGCGCGCAAACGGATTTCGAACACGGCGCTTCTAGTGTCGTCGATGGAATGGCGCGAAATTGCATTTTCAGTGTGCGCCGACAAGCCGCATCACAGGCGTTCGGGTGAGCCCATGTCGTTCGATACTTCCACGCTATATTTGTTTGCCACGATGGTTGCAGGCATGCTGGGGACCATGCTGGTACTGTTCGGCAAGCAGGAAAACATACCGGCCTTGAAGTGGTGGGGCACGGCCTATCTGCTTGGCTCGGCCTCGGTGGCGATCTGGACCATCGGCGGCGCGAGACTGGGCGAACCGCTGTCACTGGCGCTGCATGCGATAGGCTTCGTCGCCTGCGGCATGGTCTGGAACGCCTCGCGGGTATTCCGCGGTCGCAAGCCCAATTGGCTGGGGCTTTTGCTCGGCGCGATCGTCTGGGGCGGAACGGTGCTGGCGGTGCCATCGCTGAACCCCGCCCTGCGGGTGACCCTCGGAGCGATCATCGTTGCTGCCTATGCCGGGCTCACGGCTTCCGAACTGTGGAGCGAGCGTCGGCGGACGATGCAGCGGCGCTGGCCGGCGATTGTCGTGCCGGTGATGCATGGTTGCGTGCTGGCGCTGCCGGTCCTGCTTGGAAGCCTGTTGCGCCCGCATGACGCGTCCTTCACCAGCAGCATCTGGGTGACCGCGTTCTCGATCGAACTGATACTCTACGCGATCGGCACCGTGTTCGTGATCTTCATGCTGGTGTCGGACCGTGCGGTGACGGTGCACAAGACCGCCGCATCCGTCGATCCGCTCAGCGGTATGCTGAACCGCCGCGGCTTTACCGAAGCCAGCAACCGGTTGATCGAGCGCGAAGCGGCCGCGGGACGGCCGGCGACCGTGATGATTTTCGACATCGATCACTTCAAGGGCATCAACGACCGCTTCGGCCATCCTGCCGGCGACGAGATACTCAAATTGTTCTCCACGGTCGTCATCAGCAATCTGCGCACCAACGATCTCTCCGGGCGCATCGGCGGCGAGGAGTTTGCCGCGCTGCTGGCCTGTTCGCTCGGGGAGGGCGTGATCGTGGCCGAGCGGGTCCGCGAGGCGTTCGAGGCGTCCGGCATTGTCTCCGAGCAAGGGCCGGTCGACACCACCGTCAGCATCGGTGTCGCCGGCGGGCCGGCCGGCACCGAGCTTGAGGTGCTGCTGGCATCGGCCGATACCGCGCTCTATGAGGCCAAGCGCAGCGGGCGCAACCGGGTCGAGGCCGCGGAAGAACTGCCGCTGTCGGTGGCCAACTGGCGGCGCAATCGCGCCGGCGGCGCGGCCAAGCAGCACGAGGCGCCGGCCACGCTCTATAGCTAGCCGGAGCAGCATCGCGCTTTGCGAAACATCGCGTCTGAACAGGGCGATAGCTCCGGAGATTAATTCGATACGTTCGAGCTTGTCTCCGGAGGCAAGTTGCGCGCGGTAACCTCCCATTTACCATTCCGTCCATATCATCTGCGTATGGATTCTTTACGCAGACGAAACCCCGAGGCTGCCCTGACGTCGCTCGAAGCGGCAGCAGCGTCGGCCCGCGGCGGGTTCGGATGCCAGTTCTCGACCTCCGAAGAATTCGAGATGGCGCTCATCACCGAGCGCCGTGCGCAGGGGCGTTATGATCAGCGCAGAACGCGCTGGCCTGCCATCATGTTCATCGGCTGCGCGCTGATGGTCGCTGGCACCGTCCTGCTGTTCCGCTAGAGCGTTTTCCAGCGAAGTGGAAACCGGTTCGCGTGAAGAAAACGCGTCAAAACAAGAATCTAGTCATCTCCTCATTTCGCAAGCGGATCCGGGCGCACCTGGATATGCACCGCCCGTGGTTTTGAGCCTTTTCCGCCTTCCATCAGCCATGGCGTGCGGTCGCCGCTCGAGCTCCATAACCCGCGTCCCTTCCAGCCGGCGTTCGGATCGTCGATGCGGCCATCGAGGCCCTTGGCGAAAAAGCCGAGCGGATAGGGGATACGCAGCATCACCATCTGTCCGTCCTTGAATGCGACGAAGCCGTCATTGAGGTTGGCGGTGGAGATCGGGATATTCTCGCCGAGGCCGACCGTGTTGTGATGGTCGACCCAGGTGTAATAGCTCGCTTCGGCGCTGGAGTTTTCAAACCCCTCGAAGCCGGGGCCGGGATATTTGAAATAGGAGAATCCCTCCGGGCAGTGATTGCCGGTCGCTTCCGGCCCGTTCAGCGGCGCCTTGCACCTGGTGCGGTCGAAGCGGATCAGGCTGCCGTTGGAGCCCGAGCCCCAGAGCACGCCGTTCCTGTCGATGTCGCCGCCGCGGACGCCGATGCCTTCCTTCGGGATGGCATAGAATTCGGACAGTTTTGTCTTGGGATCGAATCGCATGAAGCCGGGCTGTCCGACGAACACGTTGACGGTGTACCAGACCGATCCGTCCGTCGGATGCGGCATCACCGCGTAGGGGCCGGAGCCCGCAACGCGCATGTCCTTGCCGGATTCTGCCGGCTTGCCCGGCTCGGTGTAGTCGTCGACCTTGCCATTGCCGTTGGTGTCGAGCACGAATGGCGCCCAGCCCTGCGCCTTGACGGCGTCGCCGGTCTCGTCCCACAGCCTGGTGTTGACCCAGCCGGCGACCGGGCCGGTGCCCGATACCCACAGCGTGTCGTCGGTATCGTAGCCGAATTGCGGGTGATGGGTGCCGAAGCAGGTATCGATGAAGCTGTATTTCTGGGTTTTCGGATCGTACACGGTCACCTGCCGTCCCGAACGCTCGATCGGGAAGGCTTTGGCCGACGGATGGTCGGAGCCTTTCAGGCAGTAAGCCGGATTTTCGATGCCGCGCACCGCCGCCGCCAGCCACACGCGGCCCTTCCTGTCGAACATGCTGTTGTGGTTGTTGGCGCGGTTGCTCCAGATCTTCTCCGCGCCCCAATAGGCCGACGGGCTGACCGGATTGAGCACGGCGGTGCCATGCAGCGGCGGGCCGAAGGATTCCGGCGCGTTGGGATCGGCGACCGGCATTTTCGAGAACGTCACCCTGTGCGTCTTCGGATCGAGGATCGGCATGTCGTCGGACGAGTATTCATTCGCGCCGAACAGCGGGCCGTAGGCGTTGACGGTCGGATAGCGCCGGTCCGACGAGATCAGATCGTGCACGAAGTGTTTTTCCGTCGCCCATTCCCAGGATGTGATGACGATATTGCGTTCGATGCCGGCCGGTCGCGGCGGCTTGGACTTCGGCAGCTCGCCCCTGGCGACGCGGTCGGTCCAGTCGCCGAAATATTTGAACGGCACGCCGCCGAGCTGGCCCGCGAGGCGGTTTATCATCCACTCGCCGGTTTGCCCCGAGGAGACCCGGCGCATCCAGGCTTCCTCGCCCGACTTGAACTCGCCGAACGCACCGGGAATCGTGCGCGTGGATTCCTGCCCGAGCTGGTGGCAGCCGATGCAGTCGACATTATTCATCCGCTGGCGCCAGATGTCCTGCGTGATCTCTTTCGGAATGTCGGTCGAGCCGCCGAAATCCTTTGCCGGCGGAATCTTCATCAGCGTGTACCAGTAGATCGCCGAGTAGTAGTGCGCCGCGGCGGCGTCGTTCGGCGCCGGCACCGCCGTGAGGTTGACCTGCTGGCCGGGCTTGGCCCGCCGCTTCGGCGAATCCACCAGCCCGTAGCCGCGGACCCAGATCGAATAATTCACGCTCAGTGGCAGGTCAGGGATCACGTAGCGGCCCTGATCGTCGGTGACGACGATCTTGGCGAATTTGGTCGGCAGCTCCGTGGTCTCCGCGATGACCCAGACGCCGGCCTCGGGCCCGTTCGGGCCTGAGACCACGCCGCCGATATCGTCATTGTCGATGGCGACCGCCACTGCTTGCTGCGCCTGCGATGGCGGCGCCGTCAAACTCAGTGCTGATATCGCCGTGGTGAATGCGAACAGGGCACGACCGAGACTCATCGTTTCTCCCCCCATGACCGCGAGCTTGCCGCTCTCTAATTTGGCGCGAGCCTACATCAAACGAGGGTTGAGGCGACAGCGTGTCACGCGCTTAATTTCCTCACGGCTGTTCGGCGAGTGTCGGTGTGCATCGCAGCACCGCGCCTGCCTTTTGCTTTTCGAGCGGCTGGGTTAGACACGGCCATTCTCAAGGGAAGGTGCAAGCAATGATCACTGAAATCGCACAAATCGACGTCAAGCCGGGCAGCGAGAAGGATTTTGAAGCCGCCGTCGCCAAGGCCCGGCCGCTGTTCCTGCGCGCCAGGGGCGGCAAGGGGTTCGAGCTGCACAAGTCGATCGAGAAGCCGCAGCGCTACCGGCTGGTGGCGAAGTGGGAGACGCTGGAAAACCACACCGTGGATTTCCGCGGCTCGGAGGATTTTACGGCCTGGCGCGCGCTGGTCGGGCCGTTTTTTGCCTCGCCCCCCGAGGTCGAGCATACCGAGACGGTGCTGGCCACGGCAGGCTGAGGCGATCAGGCGGCCGCGACTGCGGCCGGCGTGCCCTCCGCCTTGAAGTGGTCGATCATCACCTTGGCGATCGCCATCAGGGGCAGCGCCAGCGCCAGGCCCCAGATGCCGAACACGACGCCGAGCAGGATCTGGAACGCGAACAGCGTCGCCGGCGGAATGTCGAGCGCCTGGCGCTGGATGATCGGCGTCAGCACATAGCTCTCCAGCGCGTGCACGCCGAGGAACAGGATGAAGGCGGAAAGCGCCGCGACCCATCCAGATGCAAGGCTCGCCAGCACCACGATCAGCCCGCCGAGGATCGCGCCGACGGTGGGGATAAAGGCGAGCAGCCCTGCCTGGATGCCCAGGATGAACGAGCTCTGGATGCCGATGATCGAGAGCCCGATCCAGGTCACCAGGAATACGGCGATCATGGTGATGATCTGGGCGATCAGCCAGCGCTCCAGCGTCTCGCCGATCCGGTCGATGATCACGATCGCCCGCGTGCGATGCTTGGCCGGCGCCATGAACAACAGCCCGTCGCGATAGACCGCGGGCTGGGTGGCGAAGGCTATTCCCAGAAACAGCACGATGAAGAAGTTTCCGACCGCGCTGGCGGTGCCGAGGATCAGCTTCAGGCTCTGGCTGAAGATGGCGCCGCCGCTCGCCGCGATCGTGCCGGCGCTGGGCAGCGTATGCGGGGTCGTGGTGGGCGCCGGAGCCCCGTCATCTCCCGTCGACGACAGCGTGCCGAAGTCGAAGAAGCCGGTGTCGATGCCGTTCCGGTCGAGAAAGCCCTTGACGTTGACGAGCTGCGACTTGAGCGTCTTGCTCAGCGCCGTCGTCTGCTGCGCGATGGTGCTGCCGCCGAGGAACAGGATACCCGACAGCAGGCCCGCGACCACGAGGCACACCGTCGTCAGCCGCAGCGCATGCGGCAGCCGCACCACGCGGCCGAGCAGGTTGCTCATGGCATTCAGGGCGACGCCGAGCAGCATGCCCGCGAAGATCAGGAACAGCGTCGCGGCAAAATGCCAGGTGAAGGCGAGCAGGGCGATGAACAGCACGACGCCGATGCCGCCGACCGAGATCGCCCACGCCAGATCGTTGCGGGCCTGAAGGCGATTGTCAGCGGGATCTGTCACGTTGATTCCTTGTCGCAGAATATTGCTCTGTCAGTCATTCGCCAAAACGGCGCCGGGATCAAGCGGGCGCGCACGCGCCGGTTTGACGCTGCGCTATCCACTGTGCCAAGCGGTGTGTCATCCGACATGACGGCGCGGCGAGGGGAAAGATGTTTTTCAAATGGTTCGGGCCGCTTGCGCTGCTGGCGGCGCTGGTGATCGGCGACCAGATCAGGATCAACCGCCCCGCGCACAAATTCCGTCTGACGGTCGAGGTCGAGACGCCGGAGGGTCGCAAATCGGCATCCAGCGTCGTGGCCGTTCATCCCGATCGCAGCTACACGCGCCGCGGCCAGACCCGCACGCTTGGTGATGCCGTTTACGTCGATCTCGGGCAGGGCAAGAACCTCGTCGCGCTGCTCGCCCATGTCGACAACAACAAGCTTGTGCTCGATGACTTGAGCTACGTGGCGCTGCGGGCGTACGGGGCGGCTTCCGGCAGACGGGTGCCGTTCGGTGAGATGAGCCGGCAGGCCGGCACCGTGCCGGTGAAGGGTGAACTGATCCCGGTGATCGTGAGCTTTGCCGACCGGACTCAGCCCGGCACGGCGCGGAAGGTCGCCCCTGATGACGCCGAAGCGGTGCTCGGCAAAGGCTACCACATTTCGGGGATATCGACCGAAGTGGTGCCGAACGGCTATTGGCCGCTCGATTTCGGCGGCCCGCTGGGCGAGCCGGTGACGCGTGGAATCGAGGCCAAATTGCCCTGGTTGAAGGGTGATGGCGGTGCCGCCACGGCCCTCCGGGCCGCCGGTCTGCCGGGGGCCGAGGTGACGGACGCCCGGGAGGCATTCACGCGAAAATAGCAAGGCAGCCCCGCTGCCTGCCGCCGTATATTGATCCGCCGCCCGGCCGCGGGCATTATCTTCTGCAGACATGGCCCAACCCGAAAGATTCTTGCACAGGACGATGACAGCGGAAGTTTTGCGATGAAGCGGCCCGTCGTCGGGGTGATCGGGAACGCCTTTCGCGTCGAAAATCGTTTCCAGACACAGATGGTCGGCGAGCGCAATTTGCGCGCGGTCGTCGACGTTTGCGGCGGACTGCCGCTGATGTTTGCCGGCTCGCCCGACATTACCGATATCGGCGCGCTGCTCGACGTCGTCGATGGCATCGTGCTGACCGGCGCACGCGCCAATGTCCATCCGACGCGCTTCAAGACCGAGCCGCATGAAAAGCACGAGCCCTACGACATCCACCGCGACGACGTCGCGTTGGCGCTGGCGGAGGCCTGCGTCGAACGTGGCGTGCCGATCTTCGGCATCTGCCGCGGCCTGCAGGAAATGAACGTCGCCTTCGGCGGCTCGCTGCATCCGGAAATCCGCGAGATCCCCGGCCGCATGAACCATCGCATGCCGCGGCTGGAGAGCGGCGAGATCCATCCCGATCCGACGGTCGTGTTTGCCGACCGGCATGACGTCCACCTCACGCCCGGCGGCACGTTCGCCAACCTGCTCGGCTGCGAGACCATCCGGGTGAACTCGCTGCACGGCCAGGGCATCCTCGAACCCGGCAGGCGCATCGTCATCGAGGGCATCGCCGAGGACGGCACCATCGAGGCGATCCGTATCGCCGACGCCTCGAGTTTCGCGCTCGGCGTCCAGTGGCACGCCGAATACGACCCGCAGCGCAACCCGATCAACCGCAAGCTGTTCGAGGCCTTCGGGTCGGCGCTGAAGGAGCACAAGCGGGCGAACTGACCCGGTGCACGCCCCGCGGCGCTGGCCGGGACCGAGCCGACCCGTAATTTTACGGGGTCGAAAACATGGGATCGGTTCCCTGAAGTCGGCTAAGTCATTCCCCATCTCCAGACTGGTACTGCCATGACGCACCCAAGACGTCTCGTGCTGGCGATGATTCTGCTCGTCGTCGTGACGTCCGGCGTCGTGAGCGCGGCGACCTATTATCTGGCGACAGGCGTTGTGCCGGGCGGGCCGTTCGCGGCCGCCGGCGGGGTGTTCGCGGTTGTGGCTGTGGCCGGACTTGCGTGGCTCTCGCGTCAACGCCTGTCGGGTGTCGCCGGTCCCCCCGTGCAGCGGCCGCTGATCGACAGCGAGATGGCGCAGGCCATGATCGAGGGGGCGCTCGACGCCTTCGTCCAGACCGACCAACGCTGCGGCATCCTCAACTGGAGCCCGCAGGCCGAGGCCTTGATGGGATGGACGCGCGGAGAGGCGATCGGCCGCAGCGTGGATGAGCTGGTGTTTCCGGAATCGCAGCGCGCCCTGCACCGCCAATGGGTCGATCGCTTCCTCGCCGAGGCGGCGGCGAGCGCTACCGGCGGGCGCTACGAGACGCCGCTGCTGCACAAGGACGGCCACGAATTCTTCGCCGAGGTGTCGCTGACCGCGGTGCGCCGCGGCGAGGGCTATATCGTCAACGCTTTCGTCAGGGACATCACCGCCAAGCGCGCGGCGGAGGAGCAGCTGTTTCAGGCGCAGAAGATGGAATCGGTCGGGCAATTGACCGGCGGCATCGCCCATGACTTCAACAACGTGCTGACCGTGATCACGGGCACGATCGAAATCCTGGCCGACGGCGTCCAGAACGATCCGGCACTGGCCCCGATCGCGCGGATGATCGGCGATGCCGCCGATCGCGCCTCCCAGCTCACGGCGAACCTGCTCTCCTTCGCCCGCAAGCAGCCGCTGCGTCCGCGCGAGACCGACGTCAACGCATTGATCGACGAAGTTGTCGAACTGCTGTCGCCGACGCTTGGACGGCAGATCCAGATCGCGACCGCATTGAGCGACCAGGTCTGGCCGGCGCTGGTCGATCGCAGCCAGCTTTCCTCCGCACTGGTCAATCTGGCGATCAATGCCCGCGACGCGATGCCCGATGGCGGCAGCCTGCTGTTTCGTACCGGCAACCTCACGCGCGGCGGGCATGAGCCTGATCTGGGCGGGCTTGGCGCGGGCGACTATGTCGTGATCGAAGTGGTCGATACCGGGGCCGGCGTCCCGCCCGAACTCCGCGAGCGGATCTTCGAGCCGTTCTTTTCGACCAAGCAGTTCGGCGTCGGCACCGGGCTTGGGCTCAGCATGGTGTTCGGCTTTGCAAAACAATCCGGCGGCAGCGTCGTGGTCGAGAGCGAGGAGGGCAAGGGCGCCTGCTTCCGCATCCTGCTGCCCAAGGCGGATGTCGAGGTCTCGGATGAGCCGGGCGCCGGCGAGGCGGCGGCGGAGGCGGATAGCGAGCTGCGGGGCGGAACGGAAACCATTCTCTGCGTCGAGGACGACGATGTCGTGCGCGCGCATGTCATCGGCCGGCTCGAAAGCCTCGGCTACAAGGTGATTGCGGCTGCCAACGCCGCGCAGGCGCTGGAGGTGGTCCATGCCGGCACGGCGTTCGACATGCTGTTCACCGACATCGTGATGCCCGGTGTCGTGAACGGCAGGCAATTGGCGGAGGAGGTGGCGAAGCTGCGTCCTCCGCTCCGCGTGCTCTATACTTCCGGCAACACCTTCGACGTCTTCAGCTCGAGCGGGCAACTCGGCTACGGCGTGCTGCTGCTCGCCAAGCCCTACCGCAAGGCCGAACTTGCCCGCATGGTGCGCCTCTGCCTCGACCGCCCGATCGATCACATGGGCGACCCGATCCCGCTGCCATATTCGGTGCAGGAGGATCTCGAGCGGTTTCTGAAGGACAATCCGCCGAAGCAGGGGTAGGGCATGGACGCCCATTCCGCCGTCATTGCGAGCGCAGCGAAGCAATCCATCTCTCCGGGTATGTGTGGTGACAATGGATTGCTTCGTCGCTTCGCTTTCTCGCAATGACGATGAGGGAGCGCCACGCATACGGCTGTCATCCTCCGCGCAGGCGGAGGATCCAGTACGACGCGGCTTCTCGGTTCAATCATTGGCGCCTCTGGAATACTGGATCGTCCGCCTTCGCGGACGATGACAGCAAAATAAGCGGCGGCGATCTCGCGACATGAACTGTCCGAGCTTTGCATCTTCATTCGCCTTCTGAATTTCAGAGGGCGCAGGGAAGACCGGGTGCTGGCTGCACCCGAGGTCTCGTGTGCGGTTGCGCATGGCAAGAGATGCACACGAGCATACAGGTACAGCGGAAACACTCCGGCCTTCCCTGCGCAATGGCTTTACGGCTTATACGTGCTCTCTCTGGTGAACGGCTCTTTTGCCACCATCGTCCGAGAAGATCCTGGCTTCCGGACTTAACGCCAGCACCGCGGCGTCCAGACCACACGACTTCACCGTACGCTTCCGGCGCGCAACGTCTCTCGCGCCATCTTCGTCCATCGCATCTCACTGCACGCTGGTGACGATGGCCGACGCCCCTCATCTGCGGTGAGACGGGCCAATTATGCCGGTGATTTGGGCGCGAACGGAAGCAGAATATTTTTGATTCTCAGGCTTGACGTTACTTCTGGAAATCGGAAGTGATTTGCCCGTCGGGCCACCTCGTCGCTGCCTGTGCGCGAGATTGCGCTTGCAAGGGAAACCAAACCCCGCAAGAGGGAGTGGACCTTGCTCGTGGCCAACCTGATTTCATCACGCTTGGTCTGTTGAGTTGACGTTGCTGCCGCGTCCGAGCGCGAATTGACCGACCGGGCTTTCGACGTGGAAGTCGAGCCCGGTCATTTGCGCGAACAGATCGATATTGCCGGTGCCGACGGCGCAGCCGCCGAGGCCCATATCGGTCGCGGTCAGGTAAAGCGTCTGCAGCAGGCTGCCGACATCCTTCAGGATCAGCGCGTAGGCGATTGAACTGTATTTCCAGGAGATGCGGCCAAAACGGGCGGCGATCGTGATCAGGACCTGCGGCGGACCTGACGCGTCCATGGCGAACACGGCTGCCGCCGAAATTGCCTGGAGTTGCTGTGCGGAGACCGCGATCTCCGCCAGCGCGTGGCCGCCGGCGTCGTAGTGGTAAAGTCCGCGCGCGAGCCCCTCGCAGTTCGAAACCGCCAGATATAATTCCAGTTCGTAGGCGCTGCCCGCCGACGGATAGGGTCTCGTGCTGTAGGTGATCTCGGGACCACTTTCGGAATTCGCACTGCTTTTCCATTCCGACAGGACCCGTGCGGCGCTGTCCAGGAATTGTGCCAACTCGGCGAGCGTGATCGGGTGCTGGTCGTCGAAGTCTCGTATCGAATGCCGTTCGCGCAACAGCGCTGCGAAGGGCGAGAGCGGATCCGAGGTGGCGAATTTGCGCAGGTCGATCTTCCTGCCGGGCCAGGGCGGGCGCACGGCGGGCAGCGGTGAGACGACGCCTGCATAGGCGAAGGTGCTGCCGACCGGATTGGCCTGACGGCCCTCCGTGCTCCTTGTGTGGAACACCAGATCATGGAAATCCCAGAGCACGAGGTTGCCGTCGCCCTCATTGACGCGAAGGCCGTCGCCGCTTTTCGCATCGAGCTTGAGCAGGATCTGGCTGTCCAGCAATAGCTCAAGCAGATCGAGGTTGAAGGCGGCGGCGTCGCGGCGAAGTTGGCTGATCTTCAGAGGCCGCGACAGCGCGGCGAGGGTGGCGGCGATGGCGGGGTCGCCGATCCGAAACAGTGCGCCGGCGCGCGGCGATTCCAGCACCATCTCGTTGCCGCGCCGGCGCAGATAGGCGAAGCGCGACAGCACGACGGTGTCGCTCTCGCGGAGCCTCGCGCGGCGCGGCCAGTATTCGGCGGCCTGGGGCTCGATCACCACGAGGTCGTGCTGGTCGTGCGGATGGAATAGGCGATATTCGAGCAGCCTGTGCCGCGCCAGCCGGCGCGCCAGGGCATCGACTTCCCGCGCGATGGCGCTGTTGCCGGCAAAGGACGCCAGCGGCAGGCCATCGGTGAGGCCGCGCGCACGCTCCATTGCGGCAGGGCTCAGGTGTCCGAGATTGACAAAATTGCCGTCCACGACGGCGGCGATGCTGCCGTCCGCCTGCATTTGCGGGGAGAGCTGGCGGTTCAATCTGACGGCGATGACGGGCGCGATCTTCCTGGTCGGCTTTTTCCGGGGAGAGCGCACGAAGCAGCGCCTTTCAGGTGTGCGGCAGGAACGGCGTGAGCTCGCTTTCCAGTCGCGGACGATCCAGCAGTCCAAGTTTCACTGGGACATCGTAAAGCCGGCCCGGTGCGAAGCGGCGATAGAAATGACGCAGGCCCGGGACGAGCACGCGCACGACGGGGACCTCGACGTCGGGCCGGGTCTGGTCGAGCACCAGGAAATCGTAGCCTGCGCGGGTGGCGATCTCGACACAGGCGTTGACCTGATCGCGCGTGTTGTCGTGAACCTTCAGGCCGGGAGCCGGCGGAACGACCGGATTGTCGCTCGGGATCAGGAACGGATAGTCCTCCAGGCGCAGCGGCGTCACGCCGTCGAGCGATGGCTTCTCCCCGCTGCCGCCGCTCATCATGCCGATCGACATGAACTGGGTCAGCTCGGTCAGCGAACGCAGCAAGGCGAGGCGGCGATCGAAATGTGCGCCGGAACCGAACTCGATGTTCTCGTGGCCATTCTGCATCCAGTGCATGACCGCCACGTAAGTGGGAATGCCGAGGTCGCTGGTGACGTCGAGCACCCACAGCCGGCGCCCGGCATCGGCAAACTGGGCCTGCAGATCCCGGACATAGGAATCTTCGAACTGCCCGAGGTCGACCTCGGCACGCTGCACCCGGTTGTACCACCAGATAGCATAGGAATCGCGCTCGATCAGTTCGAGGAAGCCCTGCACGATGGCTTCCTCACGGGTGTTGCCGGCGGCGCAGCCGTTGGAGTCGGTATGGAAGCCGCCATAGAAGAAGTAGAGCAGGCCGGTCGGAAGGTATCTGAAACGCTTGTCGCGCAGCGACCAGACCGGCGACCACTCCGTTTTCATCGACGGATCGAACGGCTCAGGCGTTGGATGTGAATCGTCCGGCGATTGGGCATGCCGGTTCTCAAACTGCGCCTGGCTGAAAAACTGCACGTCATTGGGGTGAATGGCGTCGCCGGGCGCGAAGTCGGCGAAGCGGCGTGCGGTCCTGATCTCGTCGCCCTGGAAAATGCCCGAATAGCGCTCGATCGACTCCATCAGCGCGCTGGCCTCGCCCTGTTCGGCCGTGGAGCCCTTGCCGAAGCTGCCGCCGCTCAGTCCGGAGCGGAGCTGATCGACGCTTTGCGCCGGGCCTGAGAAATTGTGATAGGCGAAAAAATTGCTGTTCATCGGCAGATCGACCTCGATCCGCTCGAGCCGCGAAACCACGCCGGTCAGCGGGCTCACATGCTTGCGGAAGCGCGCCACGGTGGCCCGCGAGGTCACGGTGCGGTAGCCGCCGCTCGTCATGATCAGCTTGCTGCCTTCGGCGATCTCGATCGGCGTCGCCGCCCGGCGCGGATTCCGCAGTTTCTTGCTGCCGCAGGTGTGGCATTGCGGACGCCGCGCGACAAAGTGCTTGGCGATCACAGCGCCGGTCAGGTCGAGGCTCGCGATGTGATCGCGCAGATCGGTGCGGAAGCCCGAGGCGATGGCTTTGGCGATTTCGACGGCAGCGAAATGAAACGCGGAATGTCCGACGCTGTCATTGACCAGCGGCGATACCGCGAGCGCCTGCGCCTGTCCGCGGTCGAGGAAGCCCTTGATCTCCCGGTTACGGATCATGCGATCGAACAGGCAGTTCCAGCAGGCGCTCTCGCCCGGCTTGATCACGGGCCCCACCAGCGGAAACACGCCGGATGGCTGCACCAATAGCCACGGCGTTTTGTCGGCCACGCGCTTCTCGTTTGTCTCCGCCAGCCGCCGGTCAAGATAGTCGTTGACCAGCGTGATCGTCAGCCTGGGCGAGCGCTTGGCGATCTGGACGCCGAGCTTGCTCAAGGCGGCGGCAAGATCCCTGGCGCCGTTGACGTCGATCGCTTCGACCCGCACGGGGCAATCGCGCAAGTTTTGCTCCGCGATCTCGAGCGGCAGGCCGAGGCTTGCCCAATATCCGGCGACGGCGCCGTCAAATGCGCGCGACGCCTTCGCGACGATGTATCGGCGGTCGAGCAGCCGCTTGACGGCTTCCTCTATCTTGTCGGCCGGAAAAGTCTTCGAAAGCTGGCGAACGATGTCAGGCGCGGACTTTCCACTTTTTCCGATCGCCGTGGCCACCGCGCAATACAGTTCGCCGTGCAGGAAAAACTTGCGATCCTCCGAATAGAGGCAGACCACGTCGGGCGGAAGTGCATAGGCGGTGAAGTTCGGCGCGAATTGCAGGATGTCTTTGCGGGTCTTGCTCGCAACGCGGCTCTTGCGATTGGCTGTCATGGGGTCAGCACGCGGATGTTGTTGCCGGTCATTTCAAATCGCCAGTGCACCACGGAGCAATGAAAACAAGAAATTGGCCGGGTCGCTCGCGAGCCCGGCCAATGAAATCGTGGATTGTCGAACCACAGTCAGAAAGCGTCGTTGTCTAGCACCAGCGGCACCGGCCCCAGGACGCGCAGCAGCCTGCGCATGAGACCAGGGGTACGCCAACGCCTACCCAACCGACACCGCAGCCGCCGCATCCACCACAGCCGACGCCGCATCGGCAGGACCTGCATGCTCTGCATCCCGCGCAGCTTCGACAGCCGCATCCGCGGGCGCCACCACATCCGCGGCAGCCGCCGCATCCTCGGGCCAGTTGCACGCCGGCCAGGATATTTTCCTCGTCGGCGAAGAGACGGAAGGTAGCGAGGCTGACGTCGGCAATTTCCTCTTCGCCGAGCGTGATCATCATGCCGGGCGCGAAACTTCGCTGCTGTTGAGCGTCACTGGTCGGTACGGCCGATGCCGATGCGCCTCCTGCCAGCGAGAAAGTTAATCCGGCCGCTCCAAGCGCCGGTACTGCGGTTCTGACTACTCGCTTGCTCTTGGAAGCTTGCTTCGCCCGCGCCATGGTCGCATCCTCCGATCGTTGCGGGAAGGATATCCACTCAACACAATCTTACGCCGACCAAATGAGGCACGCAAGATTCATGCGCACACGAAAACGTAATGGTGCTCGTTCAGATTGCATTCATCTTCATGAACGAAGTCGCCGCATTTTCGCCGATCTCTGCGATGGTCCGCGTCCGCAGCACGGATTGAGGCGCGCGCGACCTGGTGCGGTGCGTGATCGTCTTCGGCCCTGAACGGAGACATGGCGTGGCCAATCAACCTGCACGCTTCGCCTGGTATGAGATCCTGACCACCGACGTCGCGGCAGCAAGCGCGTTTTATGGCAGCGTCGTCGGCTGGCGTGTGAAGGATGCGTCGAGCCCGGAACTGGCCTACACGGTGCTCGCTGTCGGCGAGGATTCGGTGGGCGGGCTGATGGAACTGCCGGAAGAAGGCAGGCGATTGGGGGCAACCCCGAGATGGATGGGCTATGTCGCGGTCGACGACATCGATGCGACGGCCGCGCAGATCGGGCGTCGTGGCGGTGCCGTCCTGCTGCCGCCAACGGACAGCAATATCGGCCGGGTGTCCGTGGTCGCCGATCCGCAAAAGGCGACGTTCGCGCTGGTCAGCGGGCTGACATTTGGCCAACCTCAATCCGGCGCGCTGGACGAACCGGGGCGCGTCGGCTGGCACGAGTTGCTGGCTGAAAACCGCAACACGGTCTTTGACTTCTACGGCGAACTCTTTGGCTGGCAGAAGGATCAGGGCGAAGCCGACCCGGCGGACGTCTATCAAGCGTTTTCGGTGGGTGGCGAGACGATCGGCGGCATGCTCACCAAGCTTCCGATCGTGCAGCACGCGTGCTGGCTGTATTATTTCAACGTCGACGACATCGACGAGGCGGCCACACGCGTCAATGCCGGCGGCGGTCGCATTCTCCAGGGGCCGCTCGAATTGCATGACAGTTGGTGGATCGCGCGATGTGTCGATCCGCAAGGCGCCCTGTTCGCGCTGCAGGGCGTCCGAGGTCAGGGAGCCGCCGAGCGACCTTCAGCCTCGGAAGTCAGTTGGTCCGCCAAGTGGGGCGGCATTGCTTCGCAGGGCAGGATGGTGCTTCAAAAGCGGAAGCGCTAAATTAGGACGACGGGCCATTGCAGAATGTAGGATGGTAGAGCGCAGCGAAACCCATCAATCCCTGCGCGAAGGCTCGACAGGCAACGAAAAAGGCGCCTCGAAGCAGGCGCCTTTCGCATTGCTGGTCGGTGATATCGGCGGCGCGAACGCCGCGCGGGATTACAGCGAGTAGTACATGTCGAACTCGACTGGGTGCGGGGTCATTTCGAAGCGCTCGACTTCGGTCATCTTCAGTTCGATGAAGCTGTCGATGAAGTCGTCGTCGAACACGCCGCCGACCTTCAGGAAGGCGCGGTCCTTGTCGAGGTTTTCCAGCGCTTCGCGGAGCGAACCGCACACGGTCGGGATCTGCTTCAGCTCTTCCTTCGGCAGATCGTAGAGGTCCTTGTCCATGGCAGGACCGGGATCGATCTTGTTCTTGATGCCGTCGAGGCCGGCCATCAGCATCGCGGCGAAGCCGAGATAAGGGTTGGCCATCGGATCGGGGAAGCGGACTTCGACGCGCTTGGCCTTCGGGTTTGCCGTGTAGGGGATGCGGCAGGAGGCCGAACGGTTGCGCGCGGAGTAGGCGAGCAGCACCGGGGCTTCATAGCCGGGGACCAGACGCTTGTAGGAGTTGGTCGAGGGGTTGGTGAAGGCGTTGATCGCCT
>OEIU01001264.1_pt1 | contig 17171 bp, 18 predicted proteins | sample 1539221 | NCBI WGS metagenome assembly OEIU01 (sample SAMN03792071, study PRJEB22550) | activated sludge metagenome | feature: wastewater treatment plant; material: activated sludge; isolation source: Wastewater treatment plant of a petroleum refinery complex | place: Argentina: Zarate | collected...
GGTCTTGCCGACGCCGCGCGTGCCGGTGAACAGGTAGGCGTGGTGCAGCCGCTGCGTCTCGAGCGCGTGCGAGAGCGCGCGCACGACGTGGTCCTGGCCGACCAGCGACTGGAAATCGCGCGGTCGCCACTTGCGGGCGAGCACCTGATGGGTCATGGCATCGGCAACCGGCGGGGAATGAACGGGTGGGCGAGCCGGAACCCCGGCACGCACGGGGAATGGCTATGGCTGCTTCCTTCCGGACCTGACCAGGTTGACCACGCCGCACTGCGGGGAGGCCCGCCCACGGCGATTCTATCAGCCGCCCGTCGGGGCCTGCGGCGCGCGCGGCGAGGCCGGCCGGGTGTGTGCTATGTTTATCGCAATCCCGGGAGCAAAAATGACCATCAAGCACGTATCCGATGCCACGTTCGAGCAGGACGTCCTCAAGTCCGACGCGCCGGTCCTCGTCGATTACTGGGCCGAATGGTGCGGCCCGTGCAAGATGATCGCGCCGATCCTCGACGAGATCTCGCGCGATTACGCAGGCAAGCTGCAGGTCGTGAAGGTCAACGTCGACGAAAACCAGTCGGTGCCGGCCAAGTACGGCATTCGCGGCATCCCCACGCTGATGCTGTTCCGCAACGGCGCGGTCGTCGACACCAAGGTCGGCGCGCTGTCGAAATCGCAGCTGACGCTGTTTCTGGACAGCCATCTCTGATTCGTTGTAAGCTTCCAGCCGCTCGAAGGTTCGTGCGGCTGTTTCGTACGCGCCTACCGGCTCCCGGCGGCTGACGCCGGGGCGCGTCGCGGCGACCGATCCGTCTGCCGCACCCCGCCCCCGCCGTCCACGGGCTGCACCCGCCCGCACCCCGACCCTAATGTCTAGCGGCCTGCCAGCCGCGCCCCTGATTTCCGTCCGTTCCCAGCAAAGTCCCCGCGGGGAGAACCACCCGATGCACCTGTCCGAACTGAAGTCGCTGCACGTCTCGCAGCTGATCGAGATGGCCACCGGCCTGGAGATCGAGAGTCCCCAGCGCATGCGCAAGCAGGAGCTGATGTTCGCGATCCTCAAGCGCAAGGCCAAGACCGGCGAAACCATCTTCGGCGACGGCTGCCTCGAGGTGCTGCCCGACGGCTTCGGCTTCCTGCGCTCGCCCGAGACTTCGTACCTGGCGAGCACCGACGACATCTACATCTCGCCGTCGCAGATCCGCCGCTTCAACCTGCACACCGGCGACTCGATCGAGGGCGAGGTGCGCACGCCGAAGGAAGGCGAGCGCTACTTCGCGCTGGTGAAGGTCGACAAGATCAACGGCGAGCCGCCCGAGGCGAGCAAGCACAAGATCCTGTTCGAGAACCTCACGCCGCTGCACCCGAACAAGCCGATGGTGCTCGAGCGCGACATCAAGGCCGAGGAGAACATCACCGGCCGGATCATCGACATGATCGCGCCGATCGGCAAGGGACAGCGCGGCCTGATCGTCGCGCCACCGAAGGCCGGCAAGACCGTGCTGATGCAGCACATCGCGCATGCGATCACCTCCAACCACCCGGACGTCGTGCTGATCGTGCTGCTGATCGACGAACGCCCGGAGGAGGTCACCGAGATGACCCGCTCGGTGCGCGGCGAGGTCGTCGCGTCGACGTTCGACGAGCCGGCCACGCGCCACGTGCAGGTCGCCGAGATGGTGATCGAGAAGGCCAAGCGGCTCGTCGAGCACAAGAAGGACGTGGTCATCCTGCTCGACTCGATCACCCGGCTCGCGCGCGCCTACAACACCGTGGTGCCGGCCTCGGGCAAGGTGCTGACCGGCGGCGTCGACGCCAACGCGCTGCAGCGGCCGAAGCGCTTCTTCGGCGCGGCGCGCAACATCGAGGAAGGCGGCTCGCTCACCATCATCGCCACCGCGCTGATCGACACCGGCAGCCGGATGGACGAGGTGATCTACGAGGAGTTCAAGGGCACCGGCAACATGGAGCTGCACCTGAACCGCCGGATGATGGAAAAGCGCGTCTACCCCGCGATCGACATCAACCGGTCGGGCACGCGCCGCGAAGAGCTGCTGATCAAGCCCGAACTGCTGCAGAAGATCTGGATCCTGCGCAAGCTGCTGCACGACATGGACGAGCTCGAGGCGATGGAATTCCTGCTCGACAAGGTGCGCCAGACCAAGAACAACCAGGAATTCTTCGACATGATGCGGCGCGGAGGTTGAACCCCGGGGCGCCGGGCAGCTTGCGCGAGGCACGCGAAAGCCCTTATAATTCAAGGCTTTTCCCGAATCGAGACCAGAATCCCGGCAGCGCCTGGGGTTCGGAGACCCAGTCATGAAACAAGGCATCCACCCCGACTACCGTGAAGTCGTCTTCATGGACATGTCGAACGGCTTCAAGTTCGTCACCAAGTCGACGGTCGCCACGCGCGAGAAGATCAAGATGGACGACGGGAAGGAATACCCGCTGTTCAAGCTCGACGTGACCTCCGAGTCGCACCCGTTCTACACCGGCGCGCAGCAGCGCATCATCGAAGCCGGCCGCGTCGAGAAGTTCCGCCAGAAGTTCGCGCGCACCGGCAAGTAACCCGGAGGTCGCCACAGGCGGCGAGCCCGAACTCGCCACAGGCGGCGAGCGAAGAGCGACGGGGCCGCGACCGCTCGGACCCCGTAGGCAGCGTACGCTGCAGCAATCGAAAAGGCAGCCCTCGCTGCAGCAATCGAAAAGGCAGCCCTCGCTGCCTTTTTTTGCTTTATCGTTGCGCGCAGCCGCATGAAACCATTCATCGTCACCGAGCTCGAAGCAGGCAAGCTGCCGCGATGGGCGCTGCTGCTGTTGTGCGCGCTCTACGTGCTGCCCGGCTTCATCGGCCGCGATCCGTGGCGCACGCAGGACGCCGCCGGCTTCGGCATCGCGTTGTCGATGATCCGCGGCGACGCCGCCGACTGGCTGATGCCGAACATCGGCAACCTGCCGGTGCCCTCCGAAGGCCCGCTTCCCTTCTGGATCGCCGCATCGATCGGCAAGCTTGCGGCGCCGCTGGTCGGCGAGCACGGCGGCGTGCGCCTGGCCGTCGTCGCGCTGCTCGCGCTGGCGCTGGTGCTGGTCTGGTACACGACCTACGGCCTCGCACGCCGGCCGGGCGTGCAGCCGTCGGACCCTTTCGGCGCGTCCGCCTCGAACGTCGATTTCGGCCGCGCGATCGCCGACTCGGGCCTGCTGGTGCTGATGGCCACGTTCGGCCTGCTCGTGCGCATGCACGAGACCACTGCCGATCCCGCCCAGGTCGCCTGGATCGCGGCGTTCCTGTTCGGCTGCACGCTGGCGCTGGAACGCCCGGCGGCCGGCGCGGCGATCGCCGGCGCGGCGATCGCCGCCACGCTGTTGAGCCGGGGCGTCGGCACCGCGGTGGCACTGCTGCTGGTGCTGGTCGTGTTGCCGCTGGCGAGCCGCGCGTACCGGCTCGTCGGCTGGCGCATGCTGCCGCTCGCAGTGGCGGTAGCCGTCGCCGGCGCGCTGCCCTGGCCGCTGCTGCTCGCAGGCGGCGCGGCCGCAGAGCGCGGCCACCTGCTCGACTGGGCTGCGTGGAACCTCGGCGCGATCGCCGGCCCCACCGCCGACTCGCTGGGCTACTTCGCGCGCACGATCCCGTGGTTCTACTGGCCGGCGTGGCCGGTCGCGCTGTGGGCGGCCTGGCGCTGGCGCGGCCGCTGGGGCGAGCCGGCGGTGGCGCTTCCGATGCTCACCGCGGTCGCGCTCGCGCTGCGCGCGCTCGCCTCGCCTTCGGGCGGCGAGAGCTGGCTGCTGCCGGTCACGGTGCCGCTGGCGATGCTGGCGGCGGTCGGCATGCCGACACTCAAGCGCGGCATCGTGAGCCTGATCGACTGGTTCGCGGTGACCAGCTTCTCGCTGTTCGGCGTCGTGATCTGGGCGTACTGGATCGCGTTGATGACCGGCTTCCCGCCGCGGATGGCGTATCGCGCCAGCCAGATCGCGCCCGGCTTCACGCCCGAGTGGATCGCCGTCGAGATCGGCCTCGGCGGGCTCGCCACGCTCGCCTGGCTGGGGCTGGTGCGCTGGAGGATCTCGCGGCAGCCGCGGATGATCTGGCGCGCGATGGCGCTGTCGTGCGGCGGGCTCGTTCTGGCGTGGTTCCTGCTGATGACCCTGTGGCTGCCCGTCTTCAACGAGCGCAACACCTACCGCGAGGTGGCGACGCGGCTGGCCGCCGCTTTCGACGGCCAGGGTGCCTGCGTCGCGACGCAGGACCTCGAACGGGCGCCGCGCGCGAGCTTCCATTACTTCGCGCGAATGAACTTCGCCGCGCGCGGCGATCGATGCGACTGGCTGCTGATCCAGGACGACGGCCCGCTCGCGCGCACCGTGCCGAGCCCGCAGCCCGGGTGGTCGCTCGTCTGGCAGGGCCAGCGCCGCAGCGACCGCGACGAGCGGTTCCGCCTGTACCGGCGCGACGCCGAGCGGAGCCGGCCCGACGCGCGATGACGCGCGACATCCTCAAGCTCGCCTGGCCGGTGTTCGTCGGGCAACTCGCGGTCATGCTCAACGGCGTGATCGACACCGTGATGGCCGGAAGGCTGTCGACGGTCGACGTCGCGGCCGTCGGACTGGGTGCGAGCGTCTACATCAGCGTCTATATCGGGCTGATGGGCGTGCTGCTCGCGCTCAGCCCGATCGTCGCGCAGCACTACGGGGCGCAGCGCTTCGAGCAGATCGGCCTGGAGACGCGCCAGGCCGTCTGGCTGGCGCTGCTGCTGATGGTTCCCGGTTGCGCAGCGCTCGCCGCCAGCGACCTCTGGCTCGCGTTGAGCGAGCCGCCGCCCGAAGTCGCCGCGGTCGCGCGTACCTACCTGTGGGCGGCGGCCGCAGGCCTGCCGGCCGCGCTGCTGTTTCGAGTCTTCCACGCGCTGTCGAACGCGATCTCGCGCCCGAAGGCGGTGATGGCGATCAACCTGGCGGGCGTGGCGCTGAAGGTGCCGCTGAACGCGTTGTTCATGCACGGCTGGCAGCACGGCGACGCGGCGATCGTGCCCGCGCTGGGCGGCGCCGGTTGCGGCGTCGCGTCGGCCATCGTCGCGTGGCTGTCGGTGCTGCTCGCGCTCGCGGCGCTGCGCGCCGAGCCGCTGTACCGCAAGCTCGGCCTGGTCGGCGGCCGATGGCTGGTGCGCCCCGACTTCGCGCGACTTCGCGGGCTGCTCGCGCTCGGCGTGCCGATCGGCGCGACCTACCTGGTCGAAGTGACCTCGTTCACCTTCATGGCGCTGTTCCTCGCGCGCCTCGGCGCGACCACGGCTGCGAGCCACCAGATTGCGGCGAACCTCGCGGCACTGGCGTACATGGTGCCGCTAGCGCTGGCCACCGCCACCAGCGTGCTCGTCGCGCAATCGCTCGGCGCGGCCCGCCCGGCCGAGGCGCGCGCGCGGGCGTGGGCCGGCATCCGTGTCGCGCTCGGCTGCGCGGCGGCGATCGCGCTCGCGATGTTCGCCTCGCGCGAACGGCTTGCCGCGCTCTACACCACCGACGCGACGCTGGTCGCGGCCGCCGCGCCGCTGCTGGCGCTGGTCGCGGCCTTCCACCTGTTCGACGCGGCCCAGGCGATGTGCTCGTTCATCCTGCGGGCCTACCGGATCACGACGCTGCCGATGCTGGTCTACGTGGTGAGCCTCTGGGGCGTGGGCCTCGGGGGAGGCTGGTGGCTGGCCTTCGAGGCGGCGGCTTCGGGGCACGCGTGGGCGCCGCAGGTGGCCGGCGCACGCGGCTTCTGGATCGCCTCGGGGGCGAGCCTGGCGATCGCGGCGGCAGCGCTGGCGACGATCCTGGCGCGCGTGTGGCGCGCCGACGGCGCCGTTCAGGCCGGCGGCGCCAGCGACAGGAAGTTGTCGCGGTAGTGGCGCAGCTCGTCGATCGACTCGGCGATGTCGGCCATCGCCGTGTGCGCGCTGCGCTTGACGAACGCCTTGGCCACGTCCGGGCGCCAGCGCTTGCACAGTTCCTTGAGCGTGCTCACGTCGATGTTGCGATAGTGGAAATGCGCCTCGAGCCGCGGCATGTAGCGCGCCATGAAGCGCCGGTCCTGGCAGATCGAGTTGCCGCACATCGGCGACTTTCCCGGCGGCACCCATGGCGCCAGGAAGTCGAGCAGCGCCTGCTCGGCGCTGGCCTCGGTCCAGGGCGAGGCGAGCACCCGGTCGACCAGACCGGATCGGCCGTGGGTCGCGCGGTTCCACTGGTCCATCGCGTCGAGCACGGCGGCGGGCTGGCGGATCGCGAACGCCTCGCTCTGCGCGACGATCTGCAGCGAGTCGTCGGTGACGACGATCGCGACCTCGATGATGCGGTCGACGACCGGGTTCAGGCCGGTCATCTCCATGTCGACCCAGACGAGCAGCGACTCGTCGGGCTTGCGCGGCGAGGAGGATCCCTCCCCGCTCGCGGGGGCGCCACCGGGCGGCGCAGGCTGCTGTGACATAATTTTTTCTCCGTCGTCGATTCTCGCACAGCGATCGCCTTGACTGCCCTCGCCTTCTCGATGATCTTCGCGGCCGCGCTGGTGGTCTCGATCGTCGTGCGCTTCTGGCTCGCCACGCGCCAGGTGCGGCACGTCGCACGGCATCGCGACGCCGTGCCGGCGCGATTCGCCGAACGCGTCCCGCTGGCGGCGCACCGCCGGGCGGCCGACTACACGGTGGCTCGCGTGCGCCTGGGCATGCTCGAAACGCTGGTCGGCGCGCTGCTGCTTCTCGGGTTCACGCTGTTCGGCGGGCTGCAGGCGCTGCTGAACGCGCTCGCCGCGTGGCTGCCCGACCATCCGTTCGCCCGCCAGATCCTGTTCGTCGCCGCGGTGGCGCTGATCGGCGCGCTCGTCGACCTGCCGATCGAGTGGTACCGGCAGTTCCGCCTGGAGCAGCGGTTCGGCTTCAACCGGATGACGCAACGGCTGTTCGTCGCCGACGCGCTCAAGGGCGCCGCGATCGCCGCGGCGCTCGGCCTGCCGCTGGTGGCGGTGGTGTTGTGGCTGATGCGCAGCTCGGGCGGACTCTGGTGGCTGTGGGCATGGGCGGTCTGGGTAACCTTCAACCTCATCGTCCTCGTGCTCTACCCCACCGTCATCGCGCCGATGTTCAACCGTTTCGAGCCGCTCTCGGACGCGACGATCCGCCAGCGCGTCGAGGCGCTGCTTGCGCGCTGCGGCTTCGCCTCGAAGGGCTTGTTCGTGATGGACGGCAGCCGTCGATCGGCGCACGGCAACGCCTACTTCACCGGCCTCGGGCGCAGCAAGCGGATCGTCTTCTTCGACACGCTGCTGTCGCGGCTGAGCGCCGACGAAATCGAGGCCGTGCTCGCGCACGAACTCGGCCACTTCCATCACCGGCACGTGCTCGTGCGCATCGTCCTGATGTTCGCCGCGAGCTTCGCGGGCTTGTGGCTGCTCGGCTGGCTTTCGCGCCAGGGCTGGTTCTACCAGGGGCTCGGCGTCACGCCCGATGCCGGCGAATTCGAGGCGGCGGCGCTCGTGCTCTTCTTCCTCGCGTTGCCGGTGTTCACGTTCCTGCTGCAGCCGCTCTTCAGCTGGGCGTCGCGCCGGCACGAGTTCCAGGCCGACGCCTACGCAGCCACGCACGCTCGTGCGCAGGACCTCGCCAGCGCGCTGGTCAAGCTCTACGAGGACAATGCGTCGACGCTCACGCCGGATCCGATTCACTCGGCGTTCTACGACTCGCATCCGCCCGCGTCGCTGCGGATCGGCCGCCTGCAGGGGGCGTGATGAAGGCGCCAATACCCCGCCAGCAGCTGCTCGCCCGCAAGTCTCGACCCATCAGTGGCGAGCGCGCCTACACGGTCAGCGAGATCGAGGTTCAGCTCACCGAGCTGGCCGGCTGGAGCCTGCGCGACGGCGCGCTCGAGCGCAGCTACGCGTTCCGCGACTATTACGACACGATCGCGTTCGTGAACGCGCTGGCCTGGATGGTGCACGGCGAAGACCACCACCCCGACCTGCTCGTGACCTACAATCGGTGCACGGTGCGCTTCAATACCCACTCGGTGCGCGGCATCTCCGAAAACGACTTCATCTGCGCGGCCAAGTGCGATGCCGTCTTCGGCCGCGGCGGCAACTGAACTCGCGCGGATCGCGGCCAGCTTCGGCCGCCTGTTCTACGTGCGCTCGTGCGCGAATGCCTGGCCCGATCGCGTTGCGGTCACGCGCGGCAAGCGCACCGACTTCTGTGTCGGCGACGAAGTCGAGGTCCGGCTGATCGGCCCCGACCAGGCGGTCATCGAGTCGCTGCGCCCGCGGCGAACCGCGCTGCAGCGAAGCGACCGCTGGCGCAGCAAGCTGCTCGCGGCCAACGTCGACCAGGCCGGGATCGTCGTCTCCGGCGACCCGCCGTTCTCGGAAGCGCTGCTGATGCGCATGCTGATCGCGCTCGAGAGCGCCGGCATCGGCGCCGCGCTGATCGCCAACAAGTCCGATCTCGTCGAGGCGGCGCGCGCGATCGCCGGCCGGATCGCGGCGTATCGCGCGCTCGGCTACGAGGTGTTCGAGATCGCGGCCGGCGCGCGCCCTCGGGAAGCCCGCGAGCAGCTGGGCACCTGGCTCGCCGGACGCACGACGCTGCTGATCGGCCAGTCCGGCATGGGCAAGTCGACGCTCGTCAACACGCTGGTCCCCGACGCCGACCTGCGCACGCAGGCGATCTCGGCCGCGTTGTCGAGCGGTCGCCACACCACGACGTTCAGCCGCATGTTCGACGTCCCCGGCGAGGTCGCGCGCGACGCGCGAATCGTCGACACGCCGGGGTTCCAGAGCTTCGGTCTGGCGCACCTGTCGGAGTCGCAGCGCATGCACGCGATGCGCGAGTTCGCGCCGCTGCTCGGGCGCTGCCGGTTCAACAACTGCCGCCATCACGACGAGCCGGGATGCGCGATCCGCGACGCGGCCAGCCGCGGCGAGATCGACGCGCTGCGCTACCGGCTGTACCTGCGCATCGAAGCCGACGCGGACTGACTCAGCGCCCGAGCCAGGCCGCGATGGTGATCATCGCGAACAGGCTGATCCACAGCACCACCGAGCGCCAGACCAGCCCGACCGAACTGCGCAGGCCGCTCGCGTCGGGTTCGGCGCCCTGCCACTCGAAGCCCTGCTCGCCGGCGGCCCATCGCGCTTCGAGCGCCGGTTCCGCGACGCGCAGGCCGAGCGCCCCGCCTCCGGAAGCGAGCAGCAGCGCGCGCTGGTCGTCGGTGGTGCCCGCGGCCACCGCGCCACGCCAGCAGTACACCGCGTCCTCGAAGTTGCCGACGATCGCGAATCCGGCCGCCGACAGCCGCGCCGGCAGCCAGTCGATCGCCCGATAGGCGCGAGTGGCGAAGTACCCGTACGGTTCCTCGACCCGGCTGGCCCCCTCGGCCACGGCGCTGCCCCAGCGCCGCGCGAGCATCTCCGCGAAGCGGTACAGCACCGGCCCGATGGCGCCCGGCAACAGGATGTACCAGAACAAGGGCCCGAAGACGTGGCGATGCGCGGCCACCAGCGCGTGCGCGATCGCCTGGCGGCAGATCTCGTTGACCGGCGTCTCGCGACGCGGCCGATCGGACAGGTCGTCGGGATCGGCCTGGCTGAGCCAGCGCTCGAGCACGCGCCGCGCGCCCTCTGCGTCGTCGCTCGCGAGCGCGATCTGGATCTCGGTGAAGGCGTGACTGAATTGGCGGAAGCCGACCGTCAGGTAGAGCACCGCGACGTGGACGACGAACAGCGCGAGCGGGTGCAGCATCGTGGCGATCCACTCGAGCAGCGCGACGCCGCCGACGCCGATCGCGACGACGACGAGCCACCCGAACACCCCCTGTTGGCGCTCGCCGGCGTCGCTCGCCCCACGCACCAGGTCGGCCAGCGCGATGGCGGCGCGATGCACGGCGTTGTCGCCCGGCAGCGACCGGCCCTGCTCGATCAGCAGCGCGAAGATCAGTGCGACGAATCCCATCCCGTTCCAGGCCGGGCCGCTCAGGCCACGAGCAGACGATACAGGTTCCGCAGCATCGCCGCGGTCGCGCCCCAGATGAAATGCTCTTCGGCGGCGCCGGGCGGGCGATAGGGCATCGCGAAGAAGGTGCGCTCGCCCACGGCGAGCAGCACGCGGCGGCGCTGGTGATGGCGCGGATCCATCAGGAACGCCAGCGGCACCTCGAACACCTGGGCGACTTCCGCCGGGTCGGGCCGCGGGTCGAACCCCGGCCGCACCAGGGCCACGACCGGCGTCACGCGAAATCCGGTGCCGGTGAGGTATTCGGGCAATCGGCCGATCACTTCGACGCGCGAGCGCTCGAGCCCCACCTCTTCGTGAGCCTCGCGCAGCGCTGCCTCGACCGGCGACGGGTCGCCGGGCTCGACGCGCCCGCCCGGAAACGCCACCTGGCCCGAGTGATGGCGCAAGTGCAGCGTGCGCTGCGTGAGCAGCACGGTCGTCCCCGCGGTGTGCGCGACGATCGGCACCAGCACCGCGGCGTCGCGCGGCGCGGACTGGTCGACGCGAAAGCGGTCGTCGGTCTGTTCGGGTTGCCACGACGGGGGCTTCGCGAAGCGCCCGCGCAGAGCGTCGGGCCCCAGCCGTTCGGCGTGCACGGCCGGCAGCGCTTCGTCGACCTCCGCGACCGGCATGTCGCGCGGATCGAATCCGGGCAGCGCCGCCCACACGCCGGAAGGCGTGTTCGGCCGTTCGCCGGAAGGCGTGTTCGGCCGTTCGCCGCGATTGTTCGACTCGGTGTCCATGATCCGGAAAATACAACAGGGCGCTGGTCAGCGCCCTGTTGTGGAATCATCGCGCGGGTCAGCGCCCTGCAGGACCCTTCGCGCTGCTCAGCATCCTCACCCGAACGCGCGATGCGCGCAGCCCGGCTCGATACGGCGCACAAGGCGCCGCCGCAGCCCGAGCGGCGTCGCCGCGCCGCCGCGATCAGGCGCCCGTGGCGCCGCCGGCGCGCGCGGACTTGCCCGGCAGCTTTTCCTTGATCCGGGCCGACTTGCCCGAGCGATCACGCAGGTAATAGAGCTTGGCGCGACGAACGTCGCCGCGGCGCTTCACCTCGATGCTCGAGATCAGCGGCGAATAGAGCTGGAACGTGCGCTCGACGCCCTCGCCCGAGGAGATCTTGCGGACGATGAACGACGAGTTCAGCCCGCGATTGCGACGCGCGATGACCACGCCCTCGTAGGCCTGGACGCGCTTGCGGTTGCCTTCGACCACGTTGACGCTGACGATCACCGTGTCGCCGGGGGCGAACTCGGGGATGCTCTTGCCGAGTCGGGAAATTTCTTCCTGCTCGAGTTGCTGGATCAGATCCATGCCGGATGCTCCTGAATCCATCGTGCGCTGGCCGTTGTTGTCCGGAAGGTTGGAAGCACCGGGGCTTCGCAACCGGCGCTGGCGGCATCTGCGCCGCTGGCGCCGGACCGGTCTGTCGCCGGGCAGAGGATGGGGTTGATGCGGAATTCCGCAAAGCCTTGCATTCTAAGCCTTTTTCGGGTTGTCCGCCAAGCGCGCGGGCGCTGGCGGGGCCTCGGGCTCGTCCGCCCGGTCGGCCTGCAGCGACGCGAGGATCCGCTCGTCCTCGGCGCTCAGCCGGCCCTGCTCGCGGGCGCGCGCGATCAGCTCGGGTCGGCGCAACAGCGTCGCGCGCAGCGCCTGCTCGCGCCGCCAGCGCTCGATCCGGGCGTGGTGGCCCGACAGCAGGACCTCCGGCACGGGCACGCCCTCGAACACCTCGGGGCGGGTGTAATGGGGACAGTCGAGCAGGCCGTCGGCGAACGAGTCGCAGGCCGCGGACCGCGCGTCGTTCATTGCGCCCGGCATCTGCCGCACGACCGCGTCGATCAGCATCATCGCCGGCAGCTCGCCCCCCGATACCACGAAATCGCCGATCGCGATCTCCTCGTCGACGTGGCGGTCGATCAGCCGCTGGTCGATCGCCTCGTAGCGCCCGGCCAGCAGGATCGCACCCGCACCCGTCGCGAGTTCGCGCACGCGCCGGTCGTCCAGCGGGCGTCCCTGCGGGGACAGCGCGATCACCGGCCGCCCGCCGGGGCCCGCTGCGCGCGCCGCGGCGATCGCGTCGGCGAGCGTCTGCGCCAGCATGACCATGCCGGGGCCTCCGCCGTAGGGGCGATCGTCGACGCTGCGGTACGCGTCGGTCGCGAAGTCGCGCGGGTTCCAGCAGGCGAGCGACCACAGCCCGCGCTCGTGCGCGCGCCCGGTGATGCCGTAGCGGGTGACCGCTTCGAACATCTCCGGGAAGATCGTGATGGCGTCGAATCGCATGGCCCGCCGCCAATCAGTAGTCGAGATCCCAGTCGGCCACCAGCCGGCGTCCGGCCACGTCGACCTCGACGACGAACGCGGGGACGAACGGAATCAGCCTCTGGATGCTGGAACCGGGGGCCTCGCCCGGCGCCTCGAGCCGAAGTACCGGATCGGCGCCGAACTCGTCGACGGCGGTCACCACCCCGAGCAACTCGCCCGCCGGATTGCGCACCGTGCAGCCGATCAGGTCGACCCAGTAGACCTCGCCAGGCGGCGCGCCCGGGAATTGCGTCCGGCTGATCATGACTTCGCAGCCCTTCAGGGCCTGCGCGCGATCGCGGTCGTCCAGGCCGCTGGCCTTCGCGACGATGTCGTCGCCGTGGACGCGCGATTGTTCGATCGTGAGCAGGCGGCACCCGGCTGGCCCGCGCAGCCACCAGCGCGGCTGGCCGGTCAGGATCGATTCGTGGGGATCGTTGAACGGGACGATGCGCAGCCAACCGCGCACCCCCCATGCTCCTGCCACCCTGCCGAGCGCGACCGCGTCGGCAGGCAGTTCATCCGGCGTGCCGCTCGACGCGCCGGCGGGGTCGTCGCTGCGGGACAGGCTCAGCGGCGCACCTCATGAAGCCGCCCGGGCGGCAGTCAGGCCGCGGCCGGTTGCCGGGCCGCGTGTTGCTTGACCAGTCGCGCGACCGTGGGCGACAGCGCCGCGCCTTGCTGCTTCCAGAAGTCGATGCGCTCGGCCGCCAGCGTCAGGGCCACCTCGTTCGACGCCGCGATCGGGTTGAAGTACCCGAGGCGCTCGATGAACTGCCCGTCGCGGCGGTTCTGCTTGTGCGCCACGACGATGTGATAGAAGGGACGCTTCTTGGCGCCGCCGCGAGTCAGTCGGATGACGACCATATCCGTATCCTTCGGTCCGTAATCGGAAAACCGGTAATTATAGCCGGCTCGGGCCCGCAGGACAATCGAGCCGCGTGACGCTCAGAACAGGCCGAGCTGGCGCTCGTCGGGGCACCGGCGGAAAAGGTCGGTGCGCAGTTCGAGCCGGTGACGGTCGAGCCCGTGCCGGCGCACGGCAAGGTCGAAGCGAAGCCCGATCAGCTGCGCCCACGCCCCCTGTCCGGTCATGCGGCTGAAGAATCGCGGATCGTTGAGCCGCGCCTGCCCCGGGTCGCCGCGCATCTCGGCCAGGCGGCGCAGCACGCGCCGCGCGCGATCGGGGTAGTGGGTGCCGAGCCACTGCACGAAGAGCTCGCGAAGCTCCCAGGGCAGGCGCAGCACCTGGTAGAACGCCATCTGCGCGCCGGCTTCGGACGAGGCGGCGAGCACCTGCTCGATCTCGGGCTCGTTCAGGAACGGCGCAACCGGTGCAAGCGAGACGCCGACCGGTATGCCCGCTTCGCGCAGCCGGCGGATCGTCTGCAGGCGGCGCCACGGCGCTGCGGCGCGCGGCTCCCAGTGCCGGGCGAGGTCGGGGTCGAGGGTGGTGACCGTCACGTAGACGCCGACCAGCCCGTCGCGAGCGAGCGGCGCCAGCAGGTCGATGTCGCGTTCGATCAGTGACGACTTGGTCACGATCGTGAACGGCTGGCGACGCGCGGACATCACTTCGATCAGCTTGCGCGTGAGCCCGTAGCGGCGCTCGATCGGCTGGTAGGCGTCGGTGGCAGACCCGAGGTTGATCGGCTCGCAGCGATAGGCGGGCGCGTCGAGTTCGGCGCGCAGGCGCTCGGCGGCATCGACCTTGACGAACAGGCGCGACTCGAAGTCGAGGCCCGGCGACAGGCCCACATAGCCGTGATTGGGCCGCGCGTAGCAGTAGATGCAGCCGTGCTCGCAGCCGCGATACGGATTGACCGACAGATTGAAGTGCAGGTCGGGCGAATCGTTGCGCACGATCAGCGAGCGCGCGTGCTCTTCGCGGACCTCGGTGGACAGGACCGGCGGCTGCCCGTCTTCGCGGTACCAGCCGTCGTCGGCGGGCTCGCTTTGCCTCGTGGCGAAGCGATGCTGCGGGTTGAAGGTGGCGCCCCGACCCCGCACCGGGACTGACACGCTGTACATCGACCGACCTGCCGCCGTTAGCTGTATATTTGCACAGTATATCGGCGCGCCGCGCGCGCGTCCACCCCGGGCAACTCCAGGCGGCCGGCAAGGTATGCTGGCCATTCACGGAACGGCTGACGATGACGGCGACGGCACCCTGCTCTCGTTGCGGCACGCAGAACGCGGTCGGCGCGCGGATGTGCGTCGGCTGCCAGGCGCCGCTGGACGAATCCGCGCAGGCCGCTGCCGCGCCGCCGCTGGCGCGGCGCCTTCGACGTGGCCTCGGCGCGGCAGCGCTGGCCACGATGATCTCGGCGGTGGGTGCGTTCGCGATCTACCTGGTGCACCAGACCATGCCCGCGGTTCCGCCGGGCTTCGAGCGAGTCGCGCGCGTGCCGGCAACGTTGCCGCCACCGGGCTCGGGCGACGAGGCACGCCTGAGCCACCTGCGTCGCCCGGAGCCCGGGGCGACCGTCTTGACGCAGTCGGAGACGACGCTCGAGCCTCCACGCGGCACTGCGCCCGCGCCGCTTCGGCCGGCACCGGAACCGGCAGGCACCGTGGCGGCCCCGGCAACCGCAGAGCCGGCCATTCCGCAGGTCGCGACGAGCGCCGAGCGAGGCGCGTCGGCCGCGTCGGCGCGCGCCGGCGATCGCCTGGCGGCGGTGCAGCAGGCCCAGTGCGGCAGCGAAGCGCTGCTCGCCCGCTTCGTCTGCAACGAACGCGTGCGACTGCGCTTCTGCAGGAACCGCTGGAACGCCCACCCCGACTGCGAAGTGGGTCCGTCGCTGAACGCCGCCAACTGAACCTCGAGCCATGGCGAGGCCAGCCGGCCGCGCCGAGGTGGTCGCCGCGGGCCCCCGCGGCGCAGGCTCAGAACGCGGTCTCGGGCATCGCGAGCACGCCGGCCGCACCTTCGGTTGCGGCCGCAAGCAGCGCGCCGGCCTGAGTCAGCAAGTGGTCCGCGTGAAAGCGCGCGGTCGCGATCTTGGCCGCCAGGAATTCGGCGTCGCCGTCGCCGGCCTTCAGCAGTTCGTCTGCCGCAAGCGCCGCGCGCGCCATCTGCCAGCCCGACAACACCACGCCCGCCAGCTTCAGGTAGGGCACGCTGCCCGCAAAGGCAGCGCGCACGTCGCCCTTGAACGCACCCACCATGAAGTCGACTGCCGCCTCGAGCGCGGCCCGGCCGGCCGACAATCGGCCGGCGATCGCCGTCAGGTCGGCGCCGCCGCGCGCCGACAGCTGCGCCTCGGTTTCGCGCACCTTCGCGATCAGCGCGCGCGCGACAGCGCCGCCATCGCGCGCGGTCTTGCGCCCGATCAGGTCGTTCGCCTGGATCGCGGTCGTGCCCTCGTAAATCGTCAGGATGCGGGCATCGCGATAGTGTTGCGCGGCGCCAGTCTCCTCGATGAACCCCATCCCGCCGTGAACCTGCACGCCGAGCGAGGTCACCTCGAGCGACATCTCGGTGGACCAGCCCTTCACGATGGGCACGAGGAACTCGTAGACGGCCATGTTCTCGCGACGCGCCGCTTCGTCGGCCGCGTGGTGCCCGGCGTCGGAAGCCGCCGCCGCCACGCAGGCGAGCGCGCGCGCCGCCTCGGTGTGCGCGCGCATGGTCATCAGCATGCGACGAACGTCGGGGTGTCGGATGATCGGCACCGCCCCGCTGGAACCCGCGACGTCGCGGCTTTGCAGGCGGTCTTTCGCATAGGCGACCGCCTGCTGGTAGGCGCGCTCGGCCACGGCGATGCCCTGGACACCGACCGCAAAGCGCGCGGCGTTCATCATCACGAACATGTACTCGAGGCCGCGGTTCTCCTCGCCGATCAGGTAGCCGATCGCGCCCGCGCCGACCTCGCCCTTGTCGTCGCCGTAGAGCAGCACCGCAGTGGGGCTCGCCTTGATCCCGAGCTTGTGCTCGATCGACTGGCACCAGACGTCGTTGCGACGACCCGGCCTGCCCTGGTCGTCGACCAGGTACTTCGGCACGACGAAGAGCGAGATGCCCTTCACGCCCTCGGGCGCGTCGGGCGTGCGCGCGAGCACCAGGTGCACGATGTTGCGCGCCATGTCGTGCTCGCCGTAGGTGATGAAGATCTTCTGGCCGAAGATCCGGTAGCTTCCGTCGGCCTGCGGCACGGCCTTCGAGCGCACCAGCGCGAGGTCCGAGCCCGCCTGCGGCTCGGTGAGGTTCATCGTGCCGGTCCAGGCACCCGAGATCAGGTTCGGCACGAACAGCTGCTTCTGCTGCTGCGAGCCTGCGACCAGCAGCGCCTCGATCGCCCCGTCGGTGAGCAGCGGGCACAGCGCGAACGACAGGTTGGCCGAGTTCAGCATCTCCATGCACGGCGTGGCGATCAGCTTCGGCAGGCCCTGGCCGCCGAATTCCCCGGGATGCTGGACGCCCTGCCAGCCGCCGTCGGCGAACTTGCGGAAGGCCTCGCGAAAGCCCGGGGACGTGGTCACCTCGCCTGCGGCCAGCGTCGAGGGTTCGAGGTCGCCGCCGCGATTGAGCGGCGCGACGACCCCTTCGTTGAACTTCGCGCACTCCTCGAGCACCGCCTGGGCGGTGTCGTAGCCGGCGTCGGCGAAACCGGGCAGCGAAGCCACCCGGTCGATGCCGGCCAGGTGCCGAAGCACGAACAGCATGTCCTTCAGCGGTGCGACGTACGACATGGCGGAAGCTCCCTCGTCACGGCCGGGGCGCGGCCCCTCAGCCCAGTTCCTTGACCAGCTCGGGCACCGCGGTGAACAGGTCGGCGACCAGGCCGTAATCGGCGACGCCGAAGATCGGCGCCTCCTCGTCCTTGTTGATCGCGACGATCACCT
>OEIU01001265.1_pt1 | contig 17169 bp, 21 predicted proteins | sample 1539221 | NCBI WGS metagenome assembly OEIU01 (sample SAMN03792071, study PRJEB22550) | activated sludge metagenome | feature: wastewater treatment plant; material: activated sludge; isolation source: Wastewater treatment plant of a petroleum refinery complex | place: Argentina: Zarate | collected...
TTTGCTGAGGTACCAAATAATCCAAGCATAACTCACGCTGTACAATTCATTACAAACCTTTCTAAAGACGAGATTATTTTTAGGGAAATTGTTGATTTAGATCGGAAGTCCTTTTGGCCTCAGGCAAAAGAATTATGGAAGATAAGAATTGAAGTCGTAAATAAGGTGTTAAGGAAGAAAAAGCGATCAAATGAAGAAGATGAATTTGATAGAGAGTTCTCCAGATATATCAGCTGGTTAAATAATTTACCCAAAACCATAACACTTAAAGAATTGGAAACACTGCTTTTAGAGACTATAAAAATAAATCAAAGAGGCTGGCAGTTACCTAATATTATTGAATACTTATCTCAAAACTCTAAAGAGTATCCACTGATATCGATTAGACTGTTTGAAAAACTTATGCACACAAAAGCTCCGTCATATTTTTTCCAGGGAAAAGAAAAAGAGATTGAAACAATTCTAAACAATGCAATAAATACAAAACAGACCGAAGCATATTACTATGCTGACTCCATAACGAATACTTTTGGTGAGTGGGGCAATTACTACTTTAAGGGTTTTTGGAACGAGAACTTGAAAGGAAGAAAAATAGTAAGACCTAAAAAGCCCATTTTGAAAAAGAAATGGAGGTAAAATAAAATGGGAAAAAGTAAAATAAATTTTGAAGGTGCTCAAAAATATTTCAAGGTTGGAGATGTCATCGAATCAGGTGGTGGTAAAGCAAAAATAAGAATTAAAGAAATCTTTGATAATGGTATCAGATTTCAATCGGTTACCTCACCATCATATAAAGGAATTTTACGATATGATAAGCTAAACATAGTGCTACAAAACTTTGATAAAATTCCTAACGATTCTATATCGCACCACGTTTTTCAACTGCTGCTTAAAAATGGATTATTCGACTCAACTCACGAAACTAATTTATATGGTTTTGTGAAAGAATTTATTAAACGAAGTAAATAAAATTTAACTAATATTTTTTATCGGAAAGCGAACTTATAATGCACACACTCTTTACTAAAGTTGATTATACAATTTCACTGCTTATTGAATACATAGATATGGGAATAATCGGGTTGCCTGAGATACAAAGACCTTTTGTTTGGAACACAGCAAAGGTGCGTGATCTTTTTGATTCTATGTATAAAGGTTTTCCTGTGGGTTATCTTTTGTTTTGGTCAACAACAAATGGAGGGCAAGCAAAACAAATAGGTACAAATAGTAAGCAACTTTCTCCACGATTACTTATTGTTGATGGGCAGCAGAGATTAACTTCACTATATACTATCATTAAAGGGAAACCTGTCCTGAATGAAGATTATCAGGAGAAAAAATTAAGTATCGCTTTTCGTCCCAAAGACGCTCAATTCGAAGTAATGGATGCTGCAATTCTTCGTGATCCCGAGTTTATCCCCGATATATCAGTAATCTGGGATAACTCTACTTCACATATCCGCTTCGTAAATGATTTCATCAAAAAACTTAATGATCAATTCCCATTAACAAAGGAGATGGAAGATACAATCAGCCATAATATAGATAGATTATATGACCTTCAACATTATCCATTTACAGCGTTAGAATTATCATCAAACATTGATGAAGAGGAAGTTGCAAAAGTCTTTGTAAGAATAAATAGTCAAGGTGTTAAATTAAATCAAGCTGATTTTATACTAACTCTTATGTCGGTTTTCTGGGATGAGGGCAGGAAAAATCTCGAGGGATTTTCTAGAGATTGCAAAAAACCTTCAACCAGTGGCCCCTCCCCTTTTAACTATTTTATTCAACCTAGTCCTGATCAATTGCTAAGAGTTTGTGTCGGTCTTGGATTTAAAAGAGCCAGATTAAAATATGCTTATTCTATATTGCGGGGTAAAGATTTACAAACTGAAAAATATTCCGACGAAAAAAGAATTGAACAGTTCGAAATTCTTAAACAGTCGCAAAAGTATTCCTTAGATTTAACTAACTGGCACGAGTACTTAAATTGTTTAAAGCTTGCAGGTTTTAAAAGTTCCTCAATGATAAGTTCAGATACAGGATTAATCTACAGTTACGTTTTTTATCTTATGGGTAAACAAGCATTCAAAGTTGATCATTTTAAACTCAGAAAATTGATTGCGAAATGGTTTTTTATGCAAGCCATCACAAGAAGATACAGCAGCTCACCGGAAACTATTATGGAAGGTGATCTTGCCCGCTTTCGTGAAAAGGAAACCTCTGCTGATTTTAGCAGCGTATTAGACAAACTTATTAATGATGCACTAACGGACGATTTTTGGAATATTACACTGGTTAATGATTTGTCGGTTTCATCTGCAACATCCCCTGCATTGTTTGCTTATCAGGCCTCATTAGTTATACTTGATGCCCGTGTGCTATTTTCTAATATGAAAATATCCGAATTCTTTGATCCGTCTATAAAAAAAATTAAAAATATTGAGAGACACCATCTCTTTCCAAGAAACTACCTTAAGAAAATTGATATTAAAGAAATAAAGGAAACTAATCAAATAGCAAATTATGCGTTTGTAGAGTGGACAGATAATATTGAGATCTCAGATAAATCACCTTCTGAATATCTACCTCAATATTTGAGGCGAATTACTCCTGAAGAAAAGAATGACTTATATTATTGGCACGCACTCATGGATAATTGGGAAAATTTAGATTACAATAAATTCTTAGAAGAGCGCAGAAAACGAATTGCAAAAATAATTCGTGCTGGTTTTGAAAAATTAACCCAATAAGGTTAGACTAAAAATTTTAGATAACGATATATAATTATATCGAATGGATGAGAACCTATTCGTCAAAATCCAGTTGTAGAAAAATTAAAAGAATTTTAATAGAACAAGTTAGTGATTTCATTTATGGTCATCATTCAAATACTTAATCATTCAGAGATGATCTAATCCAATATCGATCAATCATCTAAGTTTTCGTTATTAAAGCCTCACTTAGATGAGGCTTTAATTTTCTTTCTGGTTTTGTTCGAAGGGATGGAAGCTTTATTTGGTGCTCGTTTCATTTGTTCCTTTGGTCGATACTTCTTCCTAATGTTGATGATTGTCTTATGAGAAACATCATATCCGATTGCTAATTCCGGAATAGTATTTTTTGATAGTCCTATCTCTGCTTTCACCTCCTCGGGCAGACGGTGCATTTTTTTCTTTTGCTGATTTGTAGCCAGCCAATCCTCATAGTTCTGTTTTGCAGTACCGACTATCAAATGCTCGGGATTAATACAAGACTTGTTTCCACATAAATGTCTCACCATTAATCCTTCCGGAATGTCTCCCTTCGAAATAGTATAAGAATATCTATGTGCCTTCCATTCCTTATTCTTACGCTTTAATTTAGCATAACCGTCTCGGTCTTTGCGGTGTGATTCACAGATGAAGCAGCCCTTATCATTTATGTAATAATAAATTGGCTTCGCCCCATTCCTTATTCCCGATGGTTCAATAAATTTTTCGACCTTCCCCATTTATTTTGCCTCCAAATATTCAATTAAAATCATTCGCACCATTAAACTGATGCTTACGCCTTTATTGTTAGCAGCATCAGCCAACTTTTTAAAATTGCTTTGATCCAACCGGCTTTGCACCGGCAAAGTTTTTTGTTTCATTTTTTCCTCTTAGGAATAATTTTAGAAATGTGTGTTAGTGTAATTGAATAACTAAATTCAAATCACAACGGAAATAAAATGATGGGTTTAGGTGATATCAACGTGATAATATGCAAAATCAATTATAACTTATTTACAAAACCTCTAAATTAAACTCAAAAGTATTCAAATCGATTTTGCAAAAGCTAGTCTATATTTATCAAATACAAGATGAAAGATTTTTAAGAAATGTATACAAACTAAATGATGTAATTTCTTACATATTGTTAAGTCGTTTTTCTTTTTTATCAGATCTACACACTTAACCCAGTATCTTTATGGTACCAAATAGGGGACCCATTTTAATTTGTTTCTAGCCCCTGGAGTTAATAAACAAGTTCACTTTTTTATCATCTAATGATAAGAAACGATCATTTGAAAATTTTATAATTCCATTATTAAAAAATGGAGTTTTAGATTAATGATACCGGAAACAAAAGTATTAGATACTTATAGTGACCCCAAGTATGTGGTTCAAGTGGGCAAATATCACGGAGTAATTTTAATTGACTATACCCCTGATAAAAAATACGAGTTATTTATTGATTTAACTTTAGTTAAGAACGATAAATTCTTCGTGACCTTCTTTGCTAAGATGGAGTACAATGAGACCTATACTGCAGCAGAATCCAAATTCGGTTACAACGATGAAGCTTCTGCGAAAGCCAAATACTATTTCAGGAATACTCCTTTTTTTGAAGTACCGGAAAAGTTTAGCAGCTTTATGCCCATCAGACCGGAAATGTTTATTGATTTAGTTAAGAAGACTTTAAAGGAAGTTTATAACATCTGTGATGAGTTTGTTTATTTTATTGTGCCGGATAAAGAAATAGAAAAATATTACGCCCAGTATAAAGACGAGGGAGAGCTAATCTCATACGATACTATAAATGATTATTTCTATGTGTGTAAATCATTGTTTTATTGTTTCGCAACAAAATTACAAAGACTAATAATAGATGATTATAATTTTCAGGAGTTCCCTAAGATTATACTTGGTTGTACCTGGATTAAAGAACTTGAACTCTATGAATTGCTTATCAGTGAAATCCCGGAAGAATTAACTATCCTTAATAATTTGAAAATACTTTCCTTTAAGCTTAGGTTCTTAACTAAGCTGCCTTCTTCCCTTAATAGACTAACTAATCTTGAAGGTCTCAAACTCGAACGAACCAGTATTTCGGAATTACCCGATAATTTGTTCGAGCTTTATAATCTTAAAGAATTACAAATTATAAGTAACGAAGGAATAAAGAACTTGCCGGATAAAATTTCACAACTAAACAATCTTGAATCTCTTTATGCATACTCTAATGAAATTAAAGAATTACCAAAAACACTTTTTAGATTGGAGAAATTAATAGTGCTGCACCTGGCAGAAAACAAAATAGAAGAAATTCCTGCAGAGCTAACGGCATTGCCAAACTTGAAAGTTCTAAATCTAAGCAGCAACAAACTAAAGAATATTCCTGATGATCTGTTTGAAATGAAATCAATTGAGGAAATAAATCTTTCTGATAATCCAATGCTGAATAAAGATGAAGTTTATGGTTTACTTATAAAGTCTGGTAGAAGAGATAAAATAAATTTAGTTTTGTGATGAATCATATTTATTATTTAATTTTAACTTATAAGGTATTTACTTAGTGAAAAAAGCAACAATATTATATGGTGGGGATGAACTTAAAAAAATAGATATTTATAATATGTTAAAAGATTTTAATGGCTATGGAAATTTCAATGGGAAATATTGGTTTGTGGGTATGGAAGAGAATTGGAATTTTGATTGTGATAATGACATAAGAAAAAGTATTCGATTAAAAGATATTGAATACTATTCTCATAAAACAGCAAGATTTGAGGATAGCAAATGTGAGTTTGAAAAAAGAGCCAATTCTGGGAAAACATTCGAACGAGGAATAAAAAAAATAATTCTAGAGATACTTGAACCTAATCAAGAAAAAATAGACCAAATTTTATTTAATAATGCATTTATTACCAATTCCACTTTTATCCCTATTAATAAAAATTATATAGAAAAAAAGATAGAGCTATTTGAGACAGATCTAAATAAATATAGAAAAGATCTTGATGATTATAGAACTAAATTGAAATCGATGTGGTCGCAAAACGAACATATTACTTTCTGTTTATCCTCAAGTTATATTGATGATTTCTTTTCAATTTTTGGTATAGATAAAAATGATAATCTTGATAATATCATAAGTATTCCTCGAAGTCAGAAAAATGGAATCTGGCAGTTTACACGAATAGAATGTGAAAATGGTTTAATCTTTGTGCTCTACCATCCAAGTTATCCTTCCTTTGATTTATACATCGCGGATATAAAACAAAGAATAGTTGAAGAGATTAACGAGTATTCAAAGAATAAGTACTAAACCTAATATTAAGCTGGTCCATATCACAGCTTTTGTACATCCTTTAAATATTCCGCCAAAGAAATACCAAACTATTAGTAAAATAATTATTTCCATCACACGGGAAAACTAATCGGATGCATCTAATAAATCATATCATCAGATGATAAAAATCATAAATTTCACAAAAAGCAATTCGAGAAAATCTGAATTATCTAATGGGATGCAAGAACGATAAATGAAATATCCTCAAGATAAATTACAGAATACTGACGGGAAAAAAGATTCAACTCAAAGAAATTAAAGTGAATAAGAATTTAAATGCTCTTAACCATTGTATTGGATATGGAAATCCGTCTGCTAAATATTGGTTTATCTCGCTTGAGGATGGAGGTGAATACTGTGAAAAAAACGAAGAAGGAGAAATTGATCCAATATGTAAAGAAAAAGAACTTAAAAGGTTGGAGATTTACAAAAACAAGTTTTCCAAAAATAATTTCTCCCCGTATTCTCTATCTAATGAAGAGCTGAGTGAATTTTATTTAAAATTTCCTTCTGAAAAAGAAAAAGTAAATAAAGATATTTCATATAAAAATTACTGCTCCATTTTCAACCACTTTAATACCACCAAAATATCTCCAGAAAATATAGGAGATTCCAAAATAAATTTGTTTATTTCTAACTTATATCCTTTATCCAGGAAAACAAACAGATCTGAATATGATAAATTTGTTAAGGACTTTATTTTTGATGGTGATTTCAAAGAATGGAAAAAGTTATACTGGGAAGAAAGGAAAAACAACATAAGTGGACTTTTTACAAAGAATTTTGATTCGACAAGTCCAGCATACATTTTATGTTTCGGTTTAGACTATGGATTTAATGAAGTGTTAACTGATATTTGTGGTAAAGAAATAAAGTTAATTTTTGAAAAGAAGATTGTGTTAAATAATATAACTATTTTGCACACATATCATCCAGGTAGAACAAATACTAATAATAAAAAGTTTGATGCAGAATATGTAATAAAATTACTTTCAGAGTAAAATTATTTTATGGGAAAAAGAAGATTGTCAGAAACTAACCGTAACATTGAACTGCTTGCCCGTCTATTAAATGATGAGCAAATCTCAAAACAACAGGCTGCAGATATATTCGATGTAGAAGAGATCACCATATCACGAGCTTTACAATATTATCGTTCTTTAGGTATAGAAGCATTTGGAAGAAAATCGGGGATTAAAATTCTAAACAAACCCAAAAAAGACGATTTAGTTGCTCTGGCATCTTATTACCTGTCGCTTACACTAAACGCAGAGTATTTTAGCAGTTCGATTAAAACTTACTCAAAGATAGATCCAAGATTCTTTTCAAAAATTATCTTAGCAGCTAAAGCAGTTGCTGAAGGAATTATCATTAAAATTGAATATCAAAGACTGACAGATAATGCTAATTCCATATATTATCTTAAACCTTATAAACTGATTGAAAGCAATAACAACTGGATTTTACACGCAGTTAAGGAAGATGAAACAATTCTAAAAACATTCTACTTGAGCAGAATAAAAAACATCTCTCTTACAAAAAAGAAATTCAAAAAAGAAATTGTTGATGAGAAATCAGATGAAATAAAAGAAATCGTTTTAAAGTTTGTACCTCAGGTTGAGCAGGAACTTTATTATAAAATCTGGTTTGAAGATTTTGAAATACAGAAACAATCAGATGGGCACATAATTCTGAGAACAAACCAGCCAATTACAAACAGATTAGCTGCCTGGTGTATTAGTTGGTGGGATGCGATGGAGATTCTGCAGCCAAAAGAACTAAAGGAATACATTTTTGATATGTATAATAATTTTATGTCTGTAAATTCTAACAATAAATTATAAGAAAGTGTTAACAAATGGATGAAATTAAAATTTTTGGAGGATTTGCCATTGAGGCTATTGCAAACAACTCTAATCCTGAGTTATTCTCTAAGGGTGGGGTTTATCTTTGGACGCTAGAACATCAAAATAAATTAAGTATAGTTTATGTGGGAGAAACCGATAACTTTTCCATAAAGTTTAGGGATCACAGAAATAAATTTAGAATTGGCAAGCAATATTTTTTAATTCCAAATCAAAATGAGGATGTATATTCTATATTAAGAACCAAAGATTTTGGAGTTTGATTGAAGCGAAAAAGTTTTGGGAACCTGATTATTCTGAACCCATCCGAATGGGTGATAATTGAATCGGTTAAGTATTCCGAAAAACTTATTATCTGGTTGTTACCAATGGAAAGTGAATCCGATAATAGACCGCATAGACGTGCATTGGAAAGCAAGATTCAAAAAAAATTAATCAAAGGGCTAGAAATGACTCCTTATACAAATAGTCGTTATAGGTTAGGTAGAATTGAGACCGTCAAAGGAGATAAATTACAAAAAACAAATTTCATACTACTTAATATTCCTGATGAATTTGATAAAAGGACAAAGGAAATACTTGAAAGATTATGAGGAGTTTATGAAAAATTTAGTTACTGTTTTTCTTATAGTATTTTTTTTACAACAACACACGGTAACGTGACTACAGATTGTGTTATTGATGGTAAACCGGTGGTAGTTGGTCTAAACGCTTATATAAAAAAATAAATTTTTATCCGCTAAAAAGACGGCGTATAAACAGGCGTTGTGTTTTAAAATAACACGTCGCTATCTACTTTTAGAAAGGGACAAAAGATGAAAAATAAAATAGTTAAAGTACTCACAATACCGGCAGTTCTGGTTCTGCTTCTTTGTTTTGATTTTTCCTGCACCAAGCACGATGCACGAGATTCCAATGTACCAGTAGTAAGCATGGAAGGGGACACACGAGCCGTCAGAACCGCGTTGGATCAGTGGATACAGCTTTACAACGCGGGAGAGTACGAATCTCTGATATCAACGTTCTACGCAGAGGATGCGGTTCTGATGGCGCCTAATTCTCCGGTTTGCAAAGGAAGGGAAGCCATTCTGCTGGGATATATGAAAGACGCCGAGGTGAACGATGAACATGTGGACACAACTGTGGTGGAAGATATTCGCGTATCGGGAGATCTTGCTGTGGCAAGTGGATGGGACGCCGGGATCACTACACCGAGAGCTGGGGGATCGCCGGAGAAGTACAGCGTGAAATGGCTCATGGTATTAAAGCGTCAGGCGGACGGGGCATGGAGATTCATATATGAGGTCTGGAACGAGAATGTAACGGCAGGGGGCAAGCAAGGATGATCAAGCGCCTCAACGCCAACCGCCATTTTAGTTTGGCGGATTTATAATTTTTTGGCGTTTGCGTTTTAGTTTGTCACTCTTGTCCGTTAGCTAACGGATGGGCGGCGGGTTATCGGCAACGTCGTTAGGTAGCAAACTCTTATACAATTGGTGTAAAATGATAAGCCAAAAAAATTATGATGATATCCAAAGGCAAGTGAACGAAAAGGGCTTTTGGGAAATGAAAGACGAATGGCGTATTTCTACTGTAACGGTTCTTCGCATTGAAAAAGTAGAAAGGTATAATAAGTTAGCTTATAAAGTTTCTGCAGAATGTGATCATACATTTATATGCTATTGCCCGACTGTTGCACGTGCGATTGAATTTCTCGAAATCTTTGAAGACTTGATTCAAAGTTTATGGTCGACATATGGCTGGGCATCTTGGATTACAAAAACTGTTTATGAGGAGTAGGTTTGCCGCCTAATCTCTTTAATTAGTACAAAGTCAAGAGGATATGTTAACCACTTACTGAAGGTATTTGCAATTATTTTCTAAGACACTTCTTGTCAAAAGGGTGGTAGGATCCCATAGGCCCTGATCAAAAACCAGATCAACCTTGCATAAACATAGCATTAGAATTTTTCGCTTTCTGGTAGCAAAACGAGTTTCTAAAATTTTTTTATAAAAAAATATTTTCAAGCTAAAGAAGAAATTTACTCTCCTTATTTGTGATTGAATTTTAATTACTTTTGACAATCTTAGAATATTATGTATCTTTAATTTATTATTTGTCTCATACGGCAATTATAACTAACCATTTAACATTAAAATTTTAGGAGAAACAAATGAAAGTAAAAGGATATGCTGCATCCACAGCAGGCGGTGAGCTTAAGGAATTTGAATACGAACTTGGACCAATTGGTATTAACCAGGTTGATATCAAAGTAGAGTACTGCGGAATTTGTCATAGTGATTTAAGTATGCTTGATAACGAATGGGGTTTTACTCAATATCCCTTTGTTCCCGGACACGAAGTAATAGGTGTTGTTGAAACTGTGGGTGAAAATGTAAAAGCAATCAAGATTGGGCAGCGTGTAGGATTGGGTTGGAGTTCAGGTTCTTGTATGACTTGTGAGTGGTGTACATCAGGAAATCATAATCTTTGTAAATCTAATCAAGGAACTATCGTCGGACGTTATGGTGGGTTTGCAGATAAAGTCAGAGCTGAAGAAGCCTGGGTTATACCACTGCCAGAAAAATTAGATGCAGAATCATCCGGACCATTGTTTTGTGGAGGTATAACAGTATTTAATCCAATTGTTCAATTTGATATAAAACCAACCGATCGGGTGGGGGTAATTGGAATTGGTGGACTAGGACATATGGCGCTAAGATTCTTAAGTGCCTGGGGCTGCGAAGTTACTGCATTCTCGACAAGTTCTGATAAGGAAGCTGAAGCAAAAAGTTTTGGTGCACATCATTTTGTAAACTCAAAAGATCCTAAAGCTTTAGAAGCAGTTGCTGATTCTTTTGATTTTATTCTTTCAACAGTAAATTCTCCGTTGGACTGGGTTTCCTACATCGGGGCATTGAGACCAAAAGGTCGTCTTCACTTTGTTGGAGCTGTTCTTGAACCTATTTCTATACCGGTATTTCCATTACTAGTTGGACAGAAATCAATTTCAGCATCTCCTCTTGGTAGTCCAGCGACAACAGTTAAGATGCTTGATTTTGCAGCAAGGCATAATATTCATCCTACTGTTGAGGTGTTTAAATTTAGTCAAGTAAATGAAGCAATGGAAAAGTTACGCAATGGTAAACCAAGATATAGAATTGTCTTAAAGCATTAGTTTTATTATTCTATAAAATATTTTCAAGCTAAAGGAGAGCTGTGCTCTCCTTTTTTTATTGTATTGAGTTGCCATTCATTTTACTTCTCGCGATGAACAGAGTAACAGCCAGAGATTTAGCATCCATAAGTCTGCCAAGTTCATTCTGTATACGTACTGCATCTCTGCAAGATGTGAGCATCAAATCGTAAAAGTAATCCGTGCCGTTACTTTTATTCAATTCTTTATTCATAACGTTCAGTTCAAATCACTCATAACATTTTTTTAATAAATCGAAAAGGAAAACAATATGTACCAACAAGCAAGCATCGGATTTGTTATAGTACTAGTTATAATCGTTTATATACTTAAACCCTTATTCAAAATCTTTATTGATTCAATTGAAAAGCGTTATAAAGATAACGATGATAAGGAAAAATAGATTAGTTATTAAAAATCTAATCACTTTATAATTTAGCTTTAGATTTTTATTCACACACACGCCTCCGACTGGGTCCTGTTTAGGAATGGCTCTGGATGGAACCGAAAAAATTTGTTTCGAGCCCACCCCCCCCTAAAAATAAGCAACTAATATCAGCCGTTATTAAGCAGCAAACTTGATAGCGGCTATTTTTTTATCATAAATCTATCGGAGGTTCATATGTGTAATTCAAATTCATTCACCAGTCTTAAGCATCATCAGGTTGAAAACAACCTTAACCAGGGATGCTACACACCAAAGTTCTTTGAACTTGAAGAGTTTAGTTTAACTAAGGTAATCTTAAGCTCAACAGCGTTTTCTTCTTGCAACGCCGAAAAAGAATTATTAATCGGCGATCACTCATTTGCATATCTGCGGGAAGACAAACTGCGCACCATAGATGCATTCGATGCATCAGGCAATAAAATTCCATTCAAAGATTTCTGTTCAAAGTTTGGTATAAGAGTTCAAAGTAATAATCTATTTAAAACAGGAAAATATCTTAGCCGTGTATTTCGACCGGTTAAATATGCGGGACACTTTAAGAATATTAAAATACATATCAATCAGAACCCAAAACTTATGGGTAAAGTAACCGACGGTATAAGTCTTATCTCATTATCACTCGCAAAAGTACTTGGATGGAACAAGGCACAGGCAAGTATGTCTGCTCAGTTTACATTCTTCTTTGAAGGTGGATTAGTAAAAGGTAATTGTGTTATATCAGATAAAATAAATCACGATGTAATTATCTATGGAAATGAAAACATAAAATCTGAAATTTCACTTGGCAACGGAATACAATACATATCTCTTGAACCACTGAAATTATCAAACAAACTTAGAATGGATATTCAATCATTACTAAACCTTTGGAACCTGTTTGGTGCAGAGCAATATCTGGATTGGGCTTATACGGGTATTGAAGAATTTAAATCAGATTTGATATCAGGTAAACTGAATAACTGGCTTGATGATTTTGATGATATCAATAATGAAGATTACGAAACAGAGACCTGGACACTAAGACAAGCTATAAGACATAAACTTGATTACACAAGATATCCGGGACTTGTGAGACAAGGATGGACGATGTTTCGAAGCGGAATGAGACAGTTCGCCTTATCTGGCAAGGGAGAACCAAAGTTCAGAATTCCGGTTCCCGGTGGTTTGCGCGGATACATTCGTGTTGATTTAAGAGATCACGATGGTAATGGGAACTTCACTTCAAACTTAGATCCCGAATTTGTTCATCTGGATCGCTATGGTAATCTGTGGGTTCATCCTGATTCAGTAATTGAGTTTATGGAAGTTAAGGGCGGTGCAGATCAAGATGACGGCGTTGCCATTATCCCTGTTGAAGGTAATAAAGCTGTTATCTACCGTAATCCAAATCAATACGGAGAATATGGCATTCATAAAATTAATTATGAGAACATAACTGTCGAAAAAGTTAATAAACTAGTCGGAACTGTTCCTCAAAAGATTATTAATGATGAAGAACGACCGCTTAGCGCAAGTGAAGTTCTTAATCCATTGCTTCAAGCATATATAAATAATCTTCCAGCGAAAATGCAGCCGCCAGTAGAATATGTAATAAATAATCTGTTAAAAACATTGTTCAGAATAACTAACAATTCCGCAAGTATAGGACTCGCAGCAAATGCAGAGATGATAAGAAGTGCTATTGGTATTACAGATCCCGAATTATTTGAAAAACTTTTTAATGATTATAACTGGAATCTTGAACGCATAATAGATTCAACAGTGAAAGAAGGAATAAGTGCTTCAGCAGATATGGAGGCAGTTGCAAATCTTATTTATTATATCGTAGAGAATGATATTGCAGTCCCCAAAGCATTGTCATATAGATTTTCTGAAAATCTAAGATCAGAATTAAACTTTCACAAAAGCCATCCGCTTGATAATCTTCTAGATGCAATTAAATACTTCTTAGATGAAGCAGATACTGAAATACTTGGTAAAGGATCCGCCTCAAGAGGTAATCGTGAAAAAGGAGTTATTGATAATCTGGATATTCCATTACTGGAAATCGGCTCAGCCAATCTTTCTAATCCTCTTACAGATCTCGCTGCCAGCCTTCTTAAAAATTATAACAGAAGTATTGCTATCCTGCTTGAGAAAACTAAGGATATGGAATTATCAGAAAGAGAGATTTGCAGACAGGAAGGAATAGAACAAACACAGAAAGAATTACTCGATGCTTTATCCATTTATAGCGACGAAGACAGGCAGCTACTTGTTCAGAATTGGGCTTATGAGATTTACCGATCAGAAAAAGCACCGCACGACTCAATTCTATGGATCGGTGACAAGGGACAATTTAAGGGTACTTCAATGGATACCATTAAAATGCTCGCTGCACTCGGTATTGCTCATAATATTAATATAACTGCAAATGATAAGAGCCGGGCAATTTCTAAGACTGAATTAAAAACCAATCTTTCTCAGATCCGAGTATGGAGTAAGGACGCTGTTTATTCAGATAACTTTGACGCAGTCTCAGAACTTTTGATTGTAAAGAAGGAAGCCATTCTCGGCGATAAAATATTAAATATCGGCGATGAATGTGAAATAGAAGATGGACTTTACAATATCAAAACTATAGTTCAATCACAGAGCAAAAAGAACAAAGGATTACTTAAAAATAGTCTAACAATTTATCTATCATAAATATATAACCGCACCATTCTTTCTCTGCTCGATATTAATTCCAGACACACCTAAACCTGGCAATAGATTTTCCTTTGCATACAATTTCAAAAGACACACGTTGCAAGTACCTCCGCCTCTCCCTCCGCTCGAGGCGTCGATGCTCTGCAAAGTCTTGAAATTAAAACTTCAGAAAGGAGACCATATGTCCGGATACCTTGAATTCTTTACACTTGAAATTACTTGCCCAAATTGCAATAAAACATTTGATGCTCTTTATTGTTTGGACTGCAATATCCGTTATCCACCTGAAACAAAAACCTTTTTAGCATCAGGCAAAACTACTTGTCCGCATTGCTCATCAGAGATAACTGAAGAAAGGATTCAGTTAACACAAGAATAAGACTCAACACCATGACCGGCCGGCTTGGTATCAATAAACACTAAACAAAAATAAAGGAGATACTAAGTATGCAACACTTCACACTCGGAGCAGATCCTGAACTGATTTGTCGTCGCAACGGTCAGTTCGTTCCCGCTCATAATTTTTTCAAATCTAATTCCAGTTGCGGATTAGATGGCAATGAATCAGTTTTTGAAATTAGGGGCTTTTATGATGAATCTGTTATTGATCTTACATCGAAGATATATCAGGTACTAGATTATGCTCACGAGAAAGCACCTGATCTTGAGTTCATTGCCGGTAATTTTGTTGATAATTTCCCCCTAGGCGGCCATACTCATCTATCCATCGATCCACTTCCAGAAGTCATTGATGCACTCGATATTGTTCTAGGAAGTTTCTCAAACTGCATAGATGATAAGGTGCAGAGACAGAAACGTGAACGCTCAGGCTATGGCAAAAAAGGCGCTTACAGAAGAAAATCCTGGGGAATGGAATACAGGTACCCGGGAAGTTTTCTTTTATCGCCATCTGTTACACTAGTTCATTTTTCTCTTACCAAGCTTACCGTCATAGGAGTTCTTGAAGATCATATTGATTTCAATGCACTTAAGAGCCGGCAGCATTCCTGTACTTTTCTTAAATCACTAAAACATTCACTGCATACAATACCTGAAGACTGCAAAGAAGGATTGAAAGAACTCGATACTCTTCTTGGCAAAAGATTGAATTGGGATGCTGATATCATGCCCAACTGGGGATTAAGGAGGGCAGCGTAATGCATTGCCATAATTGTGGTGAAGCCTTAAGTGATGATCAAGTTCGTTGGGCTTTTGAAGATCCCTATTGCGGAGACTGCTTCGACAATATGTTCACTTACTGTTGTCGTTGTGATGGAGTCATTTATCGTGAGAACGCTCATTTTAATGATGACCAAGATCCGTACTGCAATGACTGCTACGAAGAGAACTATGATGACGATGCACCTGAAAATCCGGATGTATTCGATTCTGATAGAGAGTTGATAATCAAACTTTCGAGAAGCTGGTTGCAGGGGAAAATAGAAACAAGAAGACCTCTGTTTATCAATGATAAAGATATTCTTCTTAGAACAATCAAAGATAAAGTCGGATTAGTAGATACTCCCATCTATTTATTTGGTCTTTCAGACAGAGATGAATATCAGATTTCTGCAAGCAGCGATCTGTTTGATTCAGTTCAGAGTTTTGTTCATCTTAATGATATTAAAGCAATCGTTGTATCCTCTCCAGGGTGTAACAGGCTGGGAATATCACTATCACTGCGTAAGAATAATCAGAAAGAAATCATCGAATTGATTAAAAATATTACAACTGCTAAGGAAGAAGTTCTTTCATCAGCGTAATAGGGAGGTGTTTAGAATAAATTTCAAAGTCCTTATCAGAAGTAAATATCGGGAAGCGGTTATTACTGGAAACAGCACAGATCAGATAATCCGTGTTCGATCCCTGTATACCCTTACTACGGCATAGGTTGAAGAATTCTGCAGCTTTCTTATAATCTTTCGTTGTTAAAGGAAAATCATCAAATGCACTCAGTATGTCTTTCAATTGAGCAAATTGTTTGTTGTCTTTAATACCGGATAAGATTTCCTGTCTTATTGGTCCAAGCATACAAATTCTTTGATTATCAATTAAGGATTCAAGAATCTTGACTTCCGGGAAAGATTGTCTTTTCTTTCTGCGAAGAGCGAGAGACCAGATACTGGTGTCTACGATTATTTTCATTTCCTTGAACGCTGTCTCTTGTAATTATATGTCTTATCGTAATCAATGGAGTTAAATAATTCTTTAATTCTCATCTGCTTACGAAGCTTGACATATTCTTCAAGTGCGGTATTAACTGCTTCTCTCTTCGATTTGTGTTTCCCCAGTATGACCGCTTTCTCTATAAGCGAATCATCAATATTTAAGTTTGTCGGCATTTTTATTCCTTACACAATTATGATGGCAAACTTACACATTAAATAATAATTAAAAAAGTATAAACGGAGAAATAATATGTGCGGAATAATGGGCTGGTACTGCTTTGGTAATACTCTGCCCGACAAAAATAAAATAACAAATATGTTTTCATTACTTGAATCCCGTGGCAGAGACGCTTCGGGATTTGCGTTTATAAAGGATAACAATCTTATCGTTCACAAAGATGCTGTAAGATCAAGTGAACTTGTAAAGACAGATGACTGGAAAGAACTTGTACTTCCCTCTTCAATGATAATGCATACAAGAATGAAAACTCAAGGATCAGAGAAGAACAATGCAAACAATCACCCTCTGTTTTCAAAGAACGGAATTGCAATTGTTCATAACGGAATCATCTACAACGACAAAGAAATATTCGGTAAGAAACAAAGAGATGCAGAAGTAGACTCGGAATCCATTCTTCATCTTTTGTCAATGAAAATGAAAGGAGATAGAATAAAACATCTCTTTGAGAAAGTAGAAGGAT
>OEIU01001266.1_pt1 | contig 17165 bp, 20 predicted proteins | sample 1539221 | NCBI WGS metagenome assembly OEIU01 (sample SAMN03792071, study PRJEB22550) | activated sludge metagenome | feature: wastewater treatment plant; material: activated sludge; isolation source: Wastewater treatment plant of a petroleum refinery complex | place: Argentina: Zarate | collected...
TTGTCCTCCACGCTCAGGCCCCGGAAGATCGAGGGCTCCTGCGGCAGGTAGCCGACGCCGAGCCGGGCGCGCCGGTACATCGGCAGCATGGTGACGTCGTGGCCGTCGAGCTCGATCAGGCCCGCATCCGGCCGGATCAGGCCGGTGATCATGTAGAACAGCGTGGTCTTGCCGGCGCCGTTGGGGCCGAGCAGCCCGACGACCTCGCCGCGGCGCAGGTAGAGGCTCACGTCCTCGATCACCCGGCGGCCCTTGTAGGACTTGCCGAGGTGGTGGATGCCGAGCACGTCCTCTTCCGTCGGCACGTCCGGCGAGCGCTCGACGGGCGCGGGCGCGCCGTCGTCCGGAAATTCCTCCCGGCGCCGCCCGCCGGGCAGCAATCCCTTCAGCCGCGCGACAAGGCTCGCGACGAAGCCCGCCGGCGCGGGCCCCTCGCGGCGCTCGTCCGAAGACGGGGGGCGAAGGGGGGCGTGCAAATCGAATGCGCCTCAATTCCTTGCTGCAGAGGGCGTAGCCTGCGCCGCGCGCGGTTGCAACGGGCGCCGGGCCGGCCATGGGCGGCGGAGGATTACTTGCCGGTTTCCTTGGGCGTCAGCACGGTGCGGGCGCGGCCGACCACTGTCGCCCGGTTCGTCGCCATGTCGTAGATCAGCTTGTCGCCCTGCGTGACGGTCGTGCCCTGGGTGAAGGTCACGTTGCCGATCAGATACCACTTGTTTTCCTGGCGGTCGTAGACGCCGTTGTCGCCGGTTCCGACCTTGTCCTTCTGCGCGACCGTCACCGGGCCCTTCATCTCGACGCGGCGGACGCTGGAATCGGACGATCCCGAAGCCGCCTTGTCGAGATAGATGGTCATGGTCGAGCCGCGCACCTTGGTCGGCCCCTGCGTCGCCAGAACGTTGCCGGTGTAGACCAGCTTGTTCTCCTTCTCGAAGAATTCCAGCTTCGAGGCGTCGACCGTATAGGGATCTTTCGCGCTGGCGCCGGGCAGCATGGCGGCGGCGGCGGGCGAGGCGGCAAGTGCGAGCAGAAGGGGCGAAGCGGCGAGAGCCGTCGTCAATTTCACTGGGATGTCTCCGCATCGGCGGGCGCGTCGGGCGTGTTGTTCGTGAAAAAACGAAAAAACGGGCCGAGAAAATCTGGACGGCGCGCGGCGTCTTCCTAGGGTGTGCCGGCCGCCTCGATCCGGCCGTTCGGCAGGTCGACCATGACGGGCTGTCGCGATTCGAGGGTCGAGGCGCGCATGTCGGCGGCCGCCTGGGTCAGCTTCATGTCATACTGGCCCTGGTTGTGCACGCGCACCGCGCCGGACAGCTCCAGCTTGTCGGTCTCGGAATCGTAATGGCCCTTGGCCGCCTGGATGACCGTGGTCGAGCCGTCCTTGGAGCCGAGCTTGGCGTCGACATTGTCGAGTTCGAACACTTTCGGCCGGCGCGTGTCCTGCACGACGGAATTGGCCTTGATCTCGTAGGGCTGGCCGTCGGCGCGATAGCCCGACAGGCGCGGCCGGTCCATCTTGATGCGCGTGCCCTCGAGCCCGACGCTGGCGACCGACAGGCCGCCGATCTGGAGGCGGTGCAGCGGATCGAAGACCAGGATGAAGCCGATGAGGCCGACTGCGCCGATGCAGACCGCGATGATCGCGCGCCGCAGGAACTGGACCCGCGCCGTGTGCCGGCCGGCGTCGACGAAGGCCGCAGGACGCCGTCCGCCGAAATCGGCGAAAGACGATCGCTCTTCGTATTGCGGCGACGTGTCGGACATCAGGGGTTCCAGCGGGGCGCAGGGGCGCGCGCCCTTAAGACGCAGGGCTTTGGCGAAGTTAAGGCCGCAGCGTGAAACAATTCCTTATTCGTGGCTGAATATGTCGGTCTCCGGCCAGCCCATCAAGTCGAGCCTGGCGCGGGTCGGCAGGAAGCCGAAGCATGCGGCGGCGACCTCGGTCCGCCCCTCGCGCGCCAGCATCAGCTCCAGCTTCTCGCGCAGGGCGTGGAGATGCAGCACGTCCGACGCCGCATAGGCGAGCTGGGCGTCGGTCAGCGTATCCGCGCCCCAGTCGGAGGATTGCTGCTGCTTGGAGATTTCCACGCCGAGCAATTCGCGCAACAGGTCCTTCAGCCCGTGCCGGTCGGTATAGGTGCGCGCGAGCTTCGAGGCGATCTTGGTGCAATAGACCGGCGCGCACATCGCGCCGAAGCGATTGTAGAGCGCGGCGATATCGAACCGCGCGAAATGGAAGATCTTGGTGACGGAGGCGTCGGCCAGCAGCGCCTCGAGTCGCGGCGCGCGCGTCTGGCCCCTGGCGATCCGCACGACATCGGCGGTCCCGTCGCCGCGTGAAAGTTGGACCACGCACAGCCGGTCGCGATGCGGATGGAGCCCCATCGTCTCGGTGTCGATGGCGACAGACACGCCGAACGCAATGTCGGCCGGCAGGTCGCCTTCGTGGAAGCGGATGGTCATGAACAGCCCCGGTGAAAGATTTGTGGCGGTCTAGCAAGGGCAGGGCGGCTTGTCGAATGGCGGTCCCGAAGGGATTCGAACCCCTGACCTTCGGTTTAGGAAACCGCTGCTCTATCCTGCTGAGCTACGGGACCGGCGCGCCTGTCTTGCCGCAATTCGGCGCAAAAGCAAAGGCGGAAGGGACCCTGTCGGGGCAACAATGGCGCGCTTGCTGAAATCCTTCCTCGCGGGCTTCGCCGGCACGCTCGCGCAGATGACGCTGAGCTTTCTCAAGACGCGCCTCGGCATCCTGCCGGAATTTCAGCCCTACGAGCAGTTCCAGCGCGCCCTGAAGGCGCTGACCGGCGCTTCGCTCTCGCCGTCCCTGGCCTACGCGCTCACGTTCATCAACGGCGCCGTCATCTGGGGCTTCATCTTCGCGCGGCTCTACCGCTGGCTGCCGGGCCGGACGCCGCTGCGCAAGGGACTGTTCTTCGCCCTCTGCGCCTGGCTCGGCTCGAGCCTCGTGCTCCTGCCCTTCATGGGTCTCGGCCCCTTCGCGCTCGGCGCGGGGCTCGGGTTCGGGCCGGCGCTGTTCATGGCGGTGGGCCTGACCGTCTATTCCTGTGTCATGAGCTTCGCCTATCACGCGCTTGTGGGCGACGGCCGCGACGGCGCGCGCCCTTGACGACCGCGCCGCCGCCCGTTCAATTGTCCGACCAAAACGGGAGACAATGATGAAGGCCGCCGTCCTCACGGAAATCAACAAGCCGCTCGAAATCCTCGATCTCGAGCTCGATCCGCCGAAGGCGGGCGAGGCGCGCGTGAAAATGAAGGCGACCGGCGTCTGCATGTCCGACTGGCACATGATGAACGGCGACTGGCCGGCGAAGCTGCCGCTCGTGCCCGGCCACGAGGCGGCGGGCGTGGTGACGGAAGTCGGCCCCGGTCCCTCGCACGTCTCGGTCGGCGATCACGTCATCTTCTCGTTCTCCTCGCATTGCGGCCATTGCCGCTACTGCAATTCCGGCAAGTCGGTGCTCTGCAACGGCCATTCGGCGCCGGGCTTCCTCCTGCCCGACGGCACGACGCGCCTGAAGTTCAAGGCCGAGCCCGTCTACCAGATGGCGCGCATCGGCACCTTCCGCGAAGAAGTCGTCTGCTCGCTCGAAAATCTCGTGCCGATCCGCAAGGACCTGCCGTGGACGATCGCCGCCATCATCGGCTGCTCGGTCGCGACCGGCGTCGGCGCCGTCTATCGCGCGGCGAAGGTCGAGGCGGGGTCGAGCGTCGTCGTCATCGGCTGCGGCGGCGTCGGCCTCAACATCGTGCAGGGGGCCAAGCTCGTCGGCGCCGGCAAGATCATCGCGGTGGACCTGCTCGACAACAAGCTGGACTACGCCAAGCAGTTCGGCGCGACGCACACGATCAACGGCAAGACCGAGAACGTCGTGAAGCGCGTGCGCGAAATCACCGGCGGCGGCGCGGACTACGCCTTCGACGCGATCGGTTCGGAAGCGACCGTGCTGCAGATCGTCGACTGCCTCTGCGCCGGCGGCCGCGCCACCATGGTCGGCATTCCCTCCGTGCAGGTGAAGGCGGGCATTTCGCCGGCCTCGATGGTCTTCCAGGAGAAGACGCTGGCTTCGTCCTTCTACGGTTCGATCCAGCCGGACATCGATTTCCCGATCCTGGCCGACCTCTACATGGACAAGAAGCTGGACCTCGATTCCCTGATCTCGCGCACCTATGCGCTCGACCAGATCAACGAGGGCTTCGACCAGCTCCGCAAGGGCGGCGTGGCGCGCGGCGTGGTCGTTTTTGACTGATTTGTGACTGCCGCGGACGCTGTCTAGGTTGTGACACACCTTTTCGTTACAAGGCCCTGGAGGCCGCGTAACGGAGTTGTGCGTCATGGCCGATACAGATGTCGCCGACGACCAGACCCGCCGCGGGCGCTACGCCCGCGGCAAGGCGCTGCGAAAGTCTTGCCCGCGCGAGAAGCACGGCGAGTTTGCAGGCCGGCATGAACGCGATCCCGTCGCCATTCTCGCCGAGGGCGACGTCGGCCGCATTCCGAGACTGCTCCCCGTTCGCTACGCGCGCATGACGCAGTCGCCCTTCGCCTTCCTGCGCGGCGCGGCGGATGTCATGGCCGCCGACCTCGCCGGCGAGCCGATGGCGGGCGTCCCCGTGCAGGGCTGCGGCGACTGCCACATCATGAATTTCGGCGCCTTCGCTTCGCCGGAAGACAACATTCTCTTCGACATCAACGATTTCGACGAGACGCTGCCGGGCGTCGATTTCACGCTCGACCTGAAGCGCCTCGCCGCTTCCGTCGCGGTCGCGGCGCAGGCCGGCGGCTTTTCCGATCGCAAGGCGCGGGCTTTCGCCGCGAGTTCGGTCGCCGCCTATCGCCGCTACATGGCGGATCTCGCGCTGCTCTCGCCGCTCGAGATCTGGCATAGCCGCATCGACCTGCCGCGCGAGATCGCCTCCTTCTCCAATCCCGCGCTCGCCCGGCGCCTGCGCGCGGCGCTGATGAAGGCCGGCCCCGAACTCGACCGCGACGACAATTTCCCGCATCTGGCGACGACGCAGAACGGCGCCGCGCGCATCGCAGATCGTGGCGACACGATCTTCCATCTCGATCCCGCGGAGACCGGCGAGACCTTCGATCCGCAAAACGCCTTCGCAGCCTATCTCGCGGGCCTCACGCCGGACCGCGCCGCGCTTCTGTCGCGCTATCGCCTCGCCGATTTCGCCTTCAAGGTCGTCGGCGTCGGTTCGGTCGGCACGTTCTGCGCGATCGGCCTGTTCCTGTCGGGCGACGGCGAGCCTCTGTTCCTGCAGGTCAAGGAAGCGCGCCGCTCCGTGCTCGAACGCGTCTCGCCGCGCGGCGATGCGCCGGAGGATCAGGGCCGCCGCGTCGTGGAAGGCCAGCGTGTCCTTCAGGCGGCGAGCGACGTCCTGCTCGGCTGGGTCGACGATTCCGCGCAGGCGCGCCATTTCTATGTGCGCCGGCTGAAAAACCGCCGTCTCGGCTCGCTCGGCGAGGTTCTGGAAGGCGAGGCGCTGCCGGCCTACGCCCGACTCTGCGGCCGCACGCTCGCCCGCGCCCATGCGCGCTCCGGCGATCCCGCCGTCATCGCCGGCTACATCGGCCGCAGCGCAGTCTTCGACGACGCGCTCGCGTCCTTCGCGATGAAATATGCGAAGCAGACGAAAGCCGATCACGCGGCGCTCGTCGCGGCGAAGGGAGCGCCCTCGGACGCTGCGAAGAAAAAGCAAAAGAAAAAGGCCGCCGCGGCGGAAACGCCGGCGGCGGCCTGAATTCCGGACCGCGAGCCTTCAGGCTCGCAACCCCGTGATTTCAAGCGAGCCTGAAGGCTCGCGGTCCATCAATCCTTCGCGCGTTCCACGTAGCTGCCGTCGTCCGTCTGCACGACGACGCGCGTGCCGGTCTGGATGTGCGGCGGCACCATGACCTTGGCGCCGTTCGACAGGATGGCGGGCTTGTAGGAGGAGGAGGCCGTCTGGTTCTTGATCGCCGGCTCCGTCTCGGTGATTTCCAGCGTCACGCGCGGCGGCAACTGGATGGCGACCGCATTGCCGTTGAACATCGACAGGATGACCTTCATGCCTTCCTGCAGCCACACGGCCTGGTCGCCGATCGTGTCCTTGGTGACGATCACCTGCTCGTAGTTCTCGTCGTTCATGAACGTGTAGCCGTCGCCGTCCTCGTAGAGATACGAGAAGTCGTGGTCCTCCACGAAGGCGCGCTCGACCTGCTCGGTCGTCTTGTAGCGGTTCGACACTTTCACGCCGTCCGACAGGCGGCGCATGTCGATCTGGGTCGTCGGCGTGCCCTTGCCGGGGTGGAAGCTCTCGGCCGTCAGCACGACGTAGAGCTGGCCGTCCTCATGCTCGATGATGTTGCCCTTGCGGATGGAAGAGGCGATGACTCTCATTTGCGTCCTCGATTGAAGGCTGTGGACGCCCGGACTATGGTCCGCCGGACTTCAGAGGATCGCCCGTAAGCGATCCGGCCTGCCGCAACCCTAAAGAATGGTCTGATGCACGAAGCTTCGCCCTGGTGGGCGCCGCACGTTTACGCCGATCGCCGTGATTTCCTCAAGGCGCGCGGCCGGATTGCTATAGCGTGCCGCGCCTTTTTTCAAGCCGAAGACTTCGATGAGGTCGAGACCGCCTGCCTGCAGGTTTCGCCGGGCGCCGAGACGCATCTTCACGCCTTCGCCACGGAACTGGTCGCCGGCGACGGGGGGCGCTCGCGGCTCTACCTGCACACCTCGCCCGAATTCGCCTGCAAGAAGCTGCTGGCGGCGGGCGAGGAGCGCATCTTCACCTTCGCCCGCGCCTTCCGCAATGGCGAGCGCTCCGCGCTCCACCATCCCGAATTCACCATGCTGGAATGGTATCGGGCGAAGGCGCCCTATGCCGCGATCATGGCCGATTGCGTCGCTTTGGCGCGGGCGGCGGCGGAAACGGCGGGTGCGCGGGCGCTGACCTGGCGCGGCCGGACGGCCGATCCCTTCGCCGAGCCGGAAATCCTGACAGTGGCGGATGCGTTCGGCCGCTTCGCCTGCGTCGATCTCCTCGCGGCGCTGGACGATCGGGAGGCGCTGGCCGCCGCCGCCCGCCGCCTTTCGCTCCGGGTAGCGGCGGACGACGACTGGTCGGACCTCTTCTCCAAAATCCTCAATGCGCGGATCGAGCCGGAACTCGGCCGCGGCCGCCTGACGCTCCTGACCGAATATCCGGCGCGCGAGGCGGCGCTGGCGCGGCTGAAGCCGGGCGATCCGCGTGTGGCCGAGCGCTTTGAAATGTATGCCTGCGGCGTGGAGCTCGCGAACGGTTTTGGCGAGCTGGTCGACCCCGAGGAACAGCGCGCCCGCTTCGAGGCGGCGATGGCCGAGAAGCAGCGGCGTTACGGCGAAGCCTTTCCGATCGACGAGGATTTTCTGCGCGCGCTCGAAATCATGCCCGAGGCGAGCGGCGTGGCGCTGGGTTTCGACCGGCTCGTCATGCTGGCGGCGGGCGCGGAGCGGATCGAGCAGGTGCTGTGGACCCCGGTGGCGGCGTGTGGCGCTTAGATGTGAGCGGTTCATCATTAGGTGGAAACGGCGTCGTCATTGCGAGCCCGGCAGAAGTCGGCTTTTGCCGACTTCGCCTGAAAGCGAAGCAATCCATCCACCGGGATTTGATCCAGTTCCGGGGATGGATCGCCACGTCGCTCCGGTGAAACCGCAACGCGGTTTCACCGGAGTTCCTCGCAATGACGGCCGGATGATTCGACTTCACCCTGAAACGCTCCTAGCCGATGGAAGTGTATTGCACTACAATACACTTCACTTTTGGAGCCGCCCATGAAGCCCGCTGGCCAGATGACGCTGACCCTCACGCAGGAACTCGAACAATTCGTTCGGGAAGAAGTCCGTCGCGGCGCCTTCGCCTCCAGCAGCGAATATGTCCGCGACCTCGTGCGTGAGCGCTACCTGAAGGAGCGCGAACGCGCCGACCGGCTGAAGGCGCTCGATGCGGCCCTGGCCCGCGGACTTGCGGATGCGGAAACGGGGCGGACGATGCCGATCGAGGAAGCATTCAGGCGGTTGCGGGCGGAAATGGCTCTGCCGGACGAGAAATCCAAAAAGTGAAGGTCGTCCTCGCCGAGGCGGCTCTGGTCGATCTCGTACGCATCGGTCGAGCCATCGCTCTGGACAGCCCCGCCCGCGCAGAGACATTCGTCGCCGAGCTCCATGATCGCTGTTTGCAACTGGCGGACATGCCCCGCGCCTTTCCGCTTCTGCCGCGCTGGGAAGAGCGCGGCGTTCGCCGCCGGCCCTTCGGCGACTATTTGATTTTCTATCGCGTGACCGGCGATACCGTTGAGATTCTGCATGTCCTCCACGGGGCGCGGGACTATGAACCCATTCTGTTCCCGGACAGATGACCGACAGGAGAGTTGTGACCCGCCCCGAGCCGCCCCGCGCCCGCACGTTGACCCGCCCCGCCGATTTCGTCGCGGCGGGCCCCGGCGCGCCCGCAGCGGCCGAAGCGCTGGCGCAGGTGACCGCCCGTTATTCCGCCGCCATGACCGGCCATCTCGCGGCGCTCGTGGAGGCGGCCGACCCCGCCGATCCGATCGCCCGCCAGTTCCTCCCCGACCCGCGCGAACTCGAAAGCGCTCCGCAGGAGCGGCTCGATCCCATCGGCGACGACGCCCATTCCCCCTGCGAAGGGCTCGTCCACCGCTATCCCGATCGCGTCCTGCTCAAGATCGTCTCGGCCTGCCCGGTCTACTGCCGCTTCTGCTTCCGCCGCGAGACTGTCGGCGCGGCCAAGGGCGGGATGCTGTCGCACGCGGCGTTCGAGGCTGCGCTGGACTACATCCGCGCGCGGCCGGAAATCTGGGAAGTCATCCTGACCGGCGGCGATCCCCTCGCGCTGTCGCCGCGCAGGCTGGCCGAAGCCGTGCGCGCCATCACCGCCGTCGGCCATGTGAAGACGATCCGTTTTCATACCCGCGTGCCGGTCGCGGCGCCCGATCTCGTCACGCCCGAGCTTGTCGCCGCCATCAAGGTGGAGGGCGTTTCGACCTGGGTCGCGCTGCACGCCAATCATCCGCGTGAGTTGGGCTCCGAGGCCCGCGCCGCGCTGGCGCGCTTCGCCGACGCGGGCGTGCCCCTCGTCAGCCAGACGGTGCTGCTGCGCGGCGTCAACGACAATGCGGACACGCTCGCCGCCCTCATGCGCGCCTTCGTCGAGGCGCGGGTGAAGCCCTATTACCTCCACCATCCCGATCTCGCGCCCGGAACGGGCCACTTTCGCCTGCCCATCGAGGAGGGCAGGCGGATCGTCGCGGAAATGATGCGCCGGGTTTCCGGCCTGGCGCGCCCGGCCTATGTGCTGGACATCCCTGGCGGCTACGGCAAGATTCCGCTCGGGCCCGAAATGGCGGCGCCCGATGGCGCCGGCGGCTGGCTGCTCGAGGACCCCGCAGGCCGCGCGCATTCCTATCGCGACGATTGAGCCGGCAAAGCCAAAACCGTGCCTCCGCCGGCGATCCGTGCGAAATTCGCCGTATTCCGATTCGATTTCCCCGGCTCATGACAATTCGTTTCGCCAGAACCTTGTTCAGCGCCGCCGTCGTCGCGTTTCTTGCCGCGGCCGCGCCGATGCAGGGGTTGCGCGCCCAGCCGGCCGCCCAGCCGTCTGCCGCCGCCAAACCTTCGGCGGACGCGCCCGGCGGCGAGACGCCGTCGCCCTCCGCCGATGCGCCTTCGCCCGCGCCGTCGGAGCCAGCGCCCTCGGCCGACGAGGCGCCGCGTGTCCGGACCTCGGCGCTGATCGATCAGGCCAAGGGCCGTCTCGACCAGGTCACGGTCGCGCTGCGCCGCGATTCGCTCGACGATGCGACGCTCGCCAGTCTCAAGGACTCGCTCGGCCCCGCCAGTGGCCAGCTCCAGCAGGCCATCGACATGCTCGGGCCGCGGCTCGCCGACGCCAAGGACCGGCTCGACAAGCTCGGCCCCAAGCCCGACGCCAAGGCGCCGCCCGAAAGCGCCGACGTCACGCGCGACCGCGAAGACCAGCAGAAGCGCTACGCCCGCGCCGAGGAATTGCTGAAGCGCGCACAACTGCTGGCGCTGCAGATTGACCAGACCAATGCGCGCATCGTCTCGCGCCGTCGCGCGCTGTTCGTCGGCGCGCTGATGCAGCGGTCCTACAGTCTTCTGTCGCCGGCGCTCTGGACGAGCGCGGCGACCGATCTGTCGTCCGACCTGCGCGCGCTGGCGACGATCGCCGGCGACTTCGTCAGCAACGCCTTCGAGAAGCTCAGCGGCTGGCGCGCCGTTCTTTTCTTCGCGCTGCTCGGCGTCGTCGGCCTCCTCAATCTGCCGGTCTACAGGCTGGCGCGCCGCATTCTTTCGCGCGAGCCGACCGTCGCCGAACCCGGGCGGTTCCGCAAAGCGCTGGGCGCGTTGTGGACGGCGCTCGTGGCCGCCGCGCCGCCGATTTTCACCGTCATGGCGCTCTTTCTGCTGCTCGACGCCTTCGACCTGATGAGCGCGCGCATCACGCCGCTCAAGCGCGAGCTGATTGTCGGCGTCGCCTTTGTCGCCGCCATCGCCGGCGTCGCGCGCGGCCTGTTTGCGCCCACCCGGCCGAGCTGGCGGCTCATCGCGGTGGACGACGCCATTGCCGATCGCCTGTCGCGGCTGGCGATCGCGCAGGCGGCCATCGTCGCCGCCGCGAACGTCCTCCAGGCGCTCACCGACATATCCGCGGCCGCGCTTCCCGTCCCCGCGGCCGTGCAGGGCCTCGGCGCCGTCGTCTTCGCCGTCGTCACCGCCGGCGCCATCTACGGTCTCGGCGAGGGCGACGAGGACGAGGCATGCCTCGGCCCGCGCGTCGTGCAGCGACCGCGCTGGATCGGTCTCGCGCGGCTCGCCGCATGGATCGCCATCGTCGCGATGAGCCTCGCCGCGCTGCTCGGCTACATCCCGGCGGCGGCGTTTCTCATGACGCAATTCGTCTGGATCATCGGCGTCGTCGGCGCGCTCTGCATTCTCACGCCGCTGGCGACGGCGGGCCTCGAGGCGGCCTTCCAGCCGACCACGTCCTTCGGCCGCACGCTGATGGGCGGCGTCGGCCTGCGGCGCGAAGGCGTCGCGCAGATCGGCATCGTGCTGTCGGGTCTCGCGCAGCTCTTCATTCTCGCCATTGGCTTCGGCGCGATCGTCGTGCCCTGGGGCCTGCAGTCGGACGATGTGCTCGGCGGCCTGCGCAACGCCTTCTTCGGCTTCAGCATCGGCGGCGTCACGATTTCGCCCTCCGCCGTGGTCGCGGCGCTGGTCCTGTTCGCCCTCGTCTATGTCGGCACGCGCGCCCTTCAGAACTGGCTCGACAACCGGCTGATGCCGGCCACCAGCCTCGACGCGGGCCTGCGCAATTCGATTCGCACCAGCGTCGGCTATGTCGGCCTCATCCTGGCGATCTCGATCGCGCTCTCGCAGATTGGCCTCGGGCTCGACAAGATCGCCATCGTCGCCGGCGCGCTGTCCGTCGGTATCGGTTTCGGCCTGCAGTCCATCTTCAACAATTTCGTTTCCGGCATCATCGTGCTGTGGGAGCGCTCGATCCGCGTCGGCGATCTCGTCGTTCTCGCCGGCGACGAGCAGGGCTACGTGCGCAAGATCAACGTGCGCGCGACCGAGATCGAGACGTTCGACCGCGCCACCATGATCGTCCCGAATTCCAATCTCATCACCGGCGTGGTGAAGAACTGGGTGCGCAACGACCGCGTCGCCCGCGTCAAGATTCCCGTCACGCTGAACGTGGGCGTCGATCCGGAGAAGGTGCGCGAGATCATGACCGGCGCGGCGAAGGAGAACGAGAAGGTCGCGAAGATTCCCGCGCCTTCCACCCTCTTCGTGTCGATGGAGCCCGGCGGGCTGAAATTCGAGCTCGTCTGCTTCGTCGACGACGTCGAGACCTCCGGCCGCACCAAGAGCGAATTGCACTATGCGATCTTCGCCGCCTTCAAGGAGGCCGGGATTCCGATTTTCGGCGCGCCCGTCGTGACGCAGGTCGCCCTGCAGGGCGAAATCGCCGACGCGCTGGCGGACCGCATCCGCGAGGGACGCACATGACGTTCACGCGATCTTAGGCGCGCGCGACTATCGAGCGACCATGAATAAGCCCCTTCGCACGATCAAACGCCTCACGCCCCTCGCCGCGCTCGCGCTCGCCGCCTGCGCCGAGGCGCCCACTGTCGTTCCGCAGACGACGCAGGAGCCGAGCATGTATCGCTCGCTGGCCGCGCCCGGCGCCGTCGTCGACGCCGAGGCCGCGCGCGCGATGATCTCGCTCTATCGGTCCAACAAGGGCCTCGGCCCGCTCGTCGTCGATCCCGGCCTGCAGAAGGTCGCCGAAGCGCAGGCGCGCGCCATGGCCGCCGACGGCAGGATCAGTCACGACGCCCACGGTTCGCTGACGCAGCGGCTCAATGCCGCCGGCTATGGCAGGAACATCGCGGTCGAGAATGTCTCGGCCGGCTATCACACGCTCGCCGAAGCCTTCTCCGGCTGGCGCGATTCCCCGCCGCACAACGCCAACATGCTGGCGAAGGGCATGAAGCGCATGGGCATTGCGACCGCCTATGCGCCGGGGGCGAAATACAAGGTGTTCTGGACGCTGGTCATGGCGGATTGACCGGCCTCACGCGCCGCCGCCCGCCTCCGACGCGCTGATGCTGACGAAATAGCCGTCCGGATCGCGCAGCGAGAATTCGGGCGTTCCCGTATTCGGGTTCACATGCGGCTCTTCTTCGAAGGGCGACAGCCCTCGCGCCCGCGCCAGCGCGGCCGCGTAATCGTCGACCCGAAAGAACAGCAGCAGGCCGTTGCCGGGCGTCGCGGCTTGCGGATCGCTCAGTGTGGGATGCCCGTGCGCGCCCCATTGATGGAGACAGAGCAGCACCGTTCCGTCCCGATCGACGATCTGGCCGAAATCATCATGCGCCGGCGCGCTGCCCGGCAGCCCCAGCAGGGTCCGATACCAATCGTAGCTGCGCGCCACGTCGGCGACGCCGATGATCGTCCACAGGCGCATCATCCGGCGGTGGTCCTCGTCAGACGGGCGCCGCCGCCATCGGCATGGCGGCCGCGCCCCACGACGCCTCCGCCGCCGGGCGCTTCGCGGCCTTCGCCTCGCCGCTCGCCAGCCAGTTGCGCAGGAACATGTCGAGCCATGCGGCCACCGCACGGTCGTGCTGGAACCAGCCGGCCAGATGTTCGTGCGGCTGCTGCGCATTGGGCGACTGCATGCGCTCGTAGGCGCGCGTCGTCCAGCGGCACATCATGGCGTAGGTGACTTCCGGGTGGAACTGCAGCGCCACCGCGTTCGGCCCATACTGGAAGGCCTGCGTGGGGAAGAGATCGCCTTCGGCCAGCAGCGTCGCGCCCCTGGGCAGGTCGAAGCCCTCGCGGTGCCATTGATAGACGGTGCGCGGCATGCGGCCGCCGAAGGAGGCGTCGCCTTCGGCCGTCGGCTGGATATTGTAGTAGCCGATCTCCGCCGAGCCGCAGGACTTGTTGAAGACGCGGTGGCTCAGATGGCGCGCCAGCATCTGGCCGCCGAGGCAGACGCCGAGAAACGGCTTTTCTTCCTTCAGAGGAACGCCGATCCAGTCGGTCTCGCGCGTCATCCACGCGTCGGGATCGTTGGCGCTCATCGGTCCGCCGAAGATGATCGCCCCGGCATGGTCCTGCATCGTCCTGGGCAGGGGATCGTCGAAACGCGGGCGGCGGATGTCCAGTTCGCAGCCCTGCTCGACCAGCAGGCGGCCGATCCGGCCGGGCGTCGAATGCTCCTGGTGCAAAATGATCAGAACGCGACGCGGGTGCGGTGTGGCGGTCATGGGCTCCGGTTTCCGTCGGTTGGCGCTCTTAATGCAGGCCTTTGTGTTCATTTTTCGGTCCCGGCGAGCCTTTTGGCCTGACGGGCCGCGAGTTGCGGCAGGGTGATCGAATGCGGGATCCATGCCAGACCGGCGGCCATCGCCTGGTTGAGGAGCCCGGGCGTCACGACGCGGCGGCCCGCCATCAGCCCGTCGTATCCGGCGACGACGGTCTCGCGCGCGCCCGCGGCGCCGGGCGGAGCGGTGAATGCCCGTGTATTCATGCCCGCGCGGGCCTGAAACCCCGTGACCACCGGCCCCGGGCAGAGCGCGGTGACGCGCACGCCTGCAGGCCGCAACTCCTCGGTCAGCGCCTCGGACAGGGACAGGACATAGGCCTTGGAGGCGTAATAGACCGCCATGCCCGGACCGGGCGCGAAGCCGGCGATCGAGGCGACGTTGAGCATGCCGCCCCGCGTCGCCTTCAGATCCGGCAGGAACCGCCAAGCCATCGCGGTCAGGGAGCGCACGTTCAGGTCGACCATGCCGAGCTGGTCGGCGATCGGCAGGTTCGCGAAGGGCCCGCTCAGGCCGTATCCCGCGTTGTTGACGAGATATTCGACGCTTGCGCCGGCTTGCCTCAGGGCGGCGGCGAGCGCGTCCGGCGCCTCGGGCCGCGCGAGGTCCATGGCTACGACCATGGGGCGGGACTTGCCCCTGGCCGCGATTTCGTCGGCCAGCGCCTCGAGCCGGTCGGCCCGGCGGGCGACCAGCGCCGTTTCGTGGCCGCGCTCGGCGAACAGGCGCGCAAATTCGGCGCCGAGCCCCTCGGAAGCGCCGGTGACGAGGGCGATCCTGCGCATGCCGGTCATATGCCGCTCCCCTCGTCGTCCCAGGGGTTTTCCGGCATCGGTTCGACGCCCGCCTTCTCGGCCTTGCGCTTGAGCCGCATGCGGTCGCGCCCGGAGACGCCCAACAATTCGGCGACGCGCCAGACCGTATTCTCCTCGAGTTCGTCGGCGTGGCCGTCGGCGAAGGCGACGTCCCACAGGAGTTCGACCACCGCGAGCCGTCCGGGTTCGTCCAGCGCGCGCTTGAGCACGCTGGTGAACTGGTAGAGGTCGATCGCCTCGCGCTCGCTCTCCTCGGCGCGCCGCATCAGCTCGCGCGCGGCGCCGGCGTCGAGCTCGAACCGCGCCTCCAGTATCCTGCGCAGGCGGCGCTGCTCCTGCGGCGCGACATGGCCGTCGGCGTTGGCCATGTGAACCAGCAGGGCGGCCGCGGCCACGCGATAATCGTCCGGCGCGAAGCCCTGTTTCGGGCTTGCGCCGGTCAATTCGTCGAAGAAGTCTTTCAGCCTGCCGAGCATGATCGCCTATCGTCCCGCCCTTTGGTTAACAAGATGCTGACGGCCGGGTCAAAATGGAACGGCGCAGCTTGCAGGCCAGATCAGCCCTGCAAGATCAGCTCTGAAAATGCGGCTTGATATCGAGGAGCGGCGTGCCGTCGACGCAATCGAGGCCGCGCACGACGAGCCCCTCCGGCGCGACCGCTTCCAGCTTCACGATCGAGGAGGCGATGGGGTTGGGGCGGACGGGCGAGCGCAGCGCGAACGTTCCGATCGTCCCCTCGCGCCCCTTGGGCGACTGCAGGAGCAGGTCCCGGCGGGCGAGATGCATGAAATAGAGGATCTGGACGAATTCCCGGCCGTCCAGGCCGGCCAGCGCCGGCCGCCAGCTTGGGTCGATCTCGATCCGGCAGATCGGCCCGTCGTGCGCGCCGCGCCGGGGACAGTCGCTGCGGCTGGCCCAGGGCGTCCGCACGCGCCCGATGAAATAAAGCCCGGCGTCGAAGCCCGCAGGCAGCGTCCCGGCGATCTCGCCAGGTCTGATCGGATAATCCATTTTCGAATCTGTCCGGATTGTCGTTTGTCCGGACGATGATAACGCCGACGCCCGCCGAATGCGTCGGCGCTGGTGCGCGCGAATCAGGCGCCGGTGATCACCAGTTGGGCGTCGGCGCCGAGATCACGGACGGCGGCGAACAGCGCGGTTTCGACGTCGCGGGAGCGCTCGCGCGGCGACTTGAGCTGAACATTGACCATCACATGCGCCGTGTCCGCCGTCGAAAACTGCGGCGAACCGATCTTTCCCTCGACGACGAAGGGCGCGAGGCGGCGGCGGACCTTGTCTTCAATTGCATTCATGGAGTGGCTCCGTCCTGTAAACAGCGCCGAGGGCCATGCAAGTTCCGGGCCTCCGCGAAGCGACATCAGCATGGCCTGATGACGAACTTGCGACACGGCCGGACCGCCTATCGGGCCGTCTCCGACGGATATCGAAAACGCCAGACCTGTGTGCGCTTGATCTCGCTGTCCTCGAGCGCGCGCGTCACGGGAACGCGATATTCAGCGACGGGCTCGAGCTTTTCGCGCGCGAGATAGGAGCGGCCGGGGTCGCCGATCAGCACCTGCGCGCCGCGCGCGGCGAGGCGCTCCAGCCAGTCCGTGACGCGCCGCGCCATGTCGCGCTCGTAGGAGACGTCGCCCGCAAGCACCACGTCCCAGCCTTCGTCGCGGTCGATCATGTCGCCGTGGCGTCCCGCGACTCTCACGCCGTTCGCCTCGGCGTTGATCGCGATCGCCTCGACCGCGAAGGCGTCGATCTCGCTGCCCTCCGTCTGCCGGGCGCCGGCCTTGGCGGCCGCGATGGCGACGAGGCCGGAGCCGGAGGCGAAATCGAGCACGCTCTTGCCCGCGACGATGTCGGGATGGTCGAGAATGTAGCGCGCGAGCGCCTGGCCGCCGGCCCAGGCGAAGGCCCAGAAGGGCGGCGGCAGGCCGATCTCGCCAAGCTCCTCTTCCGTCTTCTCCCACAGCGCCGTCGCCTCGTCGGCGAGCTGCAGCGAAATCTCCGGCGCGTGCGGCACGGCGAGCAGCCGCGTATTGGCGTGGATGAAGGCGGCGCGATCGCCGATCGTCCGGCTCATGCGGCGCGCAGGTCCAGAACGAACGTCTGCTCGCGCACGCGCGCGCCCCAGCTCTCGGCTTCGTTTTCCGCGACGAGGCGGAAGCCGCGCGATTCATAGAGCCGCCGCGCCGCGTCGAGGCCGGCGAAGGTCGAGAGATGGACCTGCGAGAAACGTCTCTCGCGACAGAAGGCGAGCGCGGCGTCGAGCAGCTTTCCGCCAGCGCCTACCCCGCGCGAAGAATCGTCGAGAATGAACCAGCGCAGATGCGCGCCGTCCGTCGCGGCATGGCGGCCGTCGATGGCGATCGAGCCGACGACGCCATTGTCGGCGC
>OEIU01001267.1_pt1 | contig 17164 bp, 18 predicted proteins | sample 1539221 | NCBI WGS metagenome assembly OEIU01 (sample SAMN03792071, study PRJEB22550) | activated sludge metagenome | feature: wastewater treatment plant; material: activated sludge; isolation source: Wastewater treatment plant of a petroleum refinery complex | place: Argentina: Zarate | collected...
CGAACTGCGCGCGCAGATGATCGAACGCACCGGCGCCCGCACGGTGCCACAGATCTTCATCGGCGAACGCTATGTCGGTGGTTGCGACGAACTGATGGCGCTGGACGCAATGCAAGAACTCGCACCACTGCTGCGCGCCGAGCCAACCTGAACCGATTCCTGGAGCATTGCCATGACCGACACGGATCCCTTCAAGCTGCACCTGTGCCTGGGCTGTGGCTTCCTGTACGACGAAGCGCTGGGCCTGCCCGAACACGGCATTCCCGCCGGCACGCGCTGGGCCGACATCCCCGACGACTGGGTCTGCCCCGACTGCGGCACGCCCAAGAGCGGCTTCGAGATGGTCGAGATCGCTTACGCCGACGGCCAGCCGGCGCGCTCGCTGCGCGCCTGAACCTCTATCCGGAGCCCACCATGCAAGACAGCTTCATCCTGCGCGCCGCCGACCGCGGCCACGGCCGCTATGTGTCCACCGGCCCCAATGCCTCCTACATCGCCGGCCACCCCGATGCCGTGCTGATGCGCCAGTCCAGCTTCAACTTCCACGAGTACCAGTCCGGCCGGCCGGGCTTCGGCAGCGTGCGCGTGTTCGGTGACGAGGTCTTCAGCGGCGCCGGCTGCGGCTACAACATGCACCCGCACCACGACTTCGCGATCTGCGCCTTCGTGCTGCAGGGCGAGCTGACGCACATCAACACCGTCGGCAACCTTGACCAACTGCATGCCGGTGACTATTACGTGTTCTCGGCCGGCTCGGGCGGCAAGCACAGCGAGCTGAACCTGCGTTCGGACGACATGAACGCGATCTACATCTGGTTCCTGCCGAACCAGCTGTACCTGCCGCCGGCCTATCACCGCGGGCATTTCGATTCGTTGGCCAACCGCAACCGGCTGAGCGAGCTGGTGGGCGAGGCCGCGGGCGCATTGCCGATCCCGCAGGACGTGCGCGTGTCGCGCCTGGTCAGCGACCAGCCCACCGAGCTGAGCTACCGGCCGGCGTCGCGCCAGCACGGCGTTTATGCCTTCGTCATCGAAGGCGGCGCGCAGGTGCAGGGCACGGCATTGGGCCGGCGTGACAGCCTGGGCACCTGGGGTGTCGACGCCGTGCCGGTGCAGACCGGTGCCGGCCACAACGATCTGCTGATCGTCGAAACCGTGATGTAAAGGGTGAAGGAACATGCCGATCATTCAAGTCCAGCACCGGCGCAGCAGCCTCAACGCCGGGCAGAAGGCCTCGATCGCGGCGCGCCTGACCGAACTGCTGCTGCAGATGGAAGGCGGCGCGCGCACCGAAGGCGGCAAGGCCTTCGCCACGGTGCTGTTCAACCCCGTGGACGATGCCGACTGGTGGGTCGGCGGGCGCAACGACGGGCACTTCGTGCACCCGCCCGGCGCCTTCCTGGTGACGGTGAGCATCCCCGAGGGCTACATGAACCAGGCGCACAAGAACGAAGTGCATGCCGGCGCCACCGCCGCGCTGACGCAGGTGCTGGCGCCGGACCAGGCGGGGGCCAGCATCCTGGTGATGATCAACGAGATCCCCGAGGGCGACTGGGGCTGCGCGGGCCATCCGATCAGCATCGCCTCGATTGCCGGCACCGTCGGGCTGGACCCGGCCGGCGAACGCTTTGCCTGGGTGCGTTCCTACTTCGACGCCAAGGCGCGGCAGCGGGCTGCTGCCGGATATCCCGCGGACGCCGGCGGCTTGCTGCCGGATGCCGGCAAACCCTGAATGGCGCACCGCCGCGGCCAGCTCGACAAACACGTTGGAGCGAATCCATGCATGAATCCCAGGAAGCTGCGGTTCAATCTCCCGAGACCGCCTTTTGCCGCATCGATCCCTCATCGATCAAGGCATTGACCTTCGACATGCAGGGCAGCCTGCTCGACTTCTACTCCACGATCGTCGATGCAGGAACGAGGCTCGCCGGGGGCCGAGGCATCCATGTGGACTGGACCGACCTTCTCGATCGGTGGCGCAAGGCCTACCGCCATCAGCTGAACGAGATATTGGCCGGCACGATTCCCTGGAAGTCCACGGACAGCATCTATCGGGGCACGCTCGATGGCATCCTGGGCGAAGCCGGCTGGGGACATCTGCTTTCGTCGGAAGACCGCGACGAACTGAGCGCCGCATGGTCAAAGCTGAAACCGTGGCCCGACACACTGCCAGGGCTCATGCAGCTTTGCCAGCGCTTCAAGCTGTCGACCCTGTCGAACGGTTCGATGGCCTCGATCATCAACATCGTCAAGACGCACGACCTGCCGTTCGATTGTGTTCTGACCGCGGAACTGGTCGATTCGTCGAAGCCGGACCCCCGAGTCTATGCATTGGCGCAGAAGTCGCTGGGTGTGCGTGCCGACGAAATCCTCATGGTCGCGTGCCACAAGTACGATCTGGTGGCTGCGAAGAAATGCGGCTTCAAGGTGGCTTTCATTCCGCGCCCATTGGAGTTCGGCCCCCAAGGCGAAGCGGATGTCGGGACGGAGACCTGCTTCGACGCCCAAGCCCCGAGCTTGACCGACTTGGCGAATCTGCTCGCAGCGAGTGCTGCGGCCGGCTCAGAACGAGGTAGCGCCACCTGAACCTTTCCACCGCGGATCGATGCGTGCGGCCGCGGGCGCAGAGGCAGCAGCGGATGCTTCGCCCGGTGCATCGTCAACAACAGGAGAGAAAGCATGAAGACCCCCCGTGCCAAGTTCGTTCTGCTGGCCGCCGTGGTAGCCCTGGCGGCGTGTGCCGTGTCGGCGCAGGTGCCGGTGCAGAACATCGACCCCGAGCGCCACGGCAACCTGGCCGCGGCGCAGCGCCTGGTGGTGCAGGCCTTCGAGCGGCTGAGTGACGCGCAAGTGGCCAACGACTATCAGCTCGGCGGCCACGTCGCCCGTGCCAAGGACCTGCTGCGCCAGGCCAACGAGGAGATCAAGCTGGCTGCCGAAGCGGCCAACCGGCACTGACATGCGATGACGCCGCAGCAGGTCGGCATGGTCAAGGGGCTCGCCCGCGTGCTGCTGGGCAGCCTCTTCGTGATCGGCGGTGTGCGCCATCTGCCGGCCTTCGGTGCGCTGCGCAGCCGTCTTGCGCGACGCGGCGTGCCGCTCCCGCGGCTGGCGCTGGGCATCGCAGCGGGCTTCCAGACCACGGCCGGCGCACTGCCTATGGCGGGACTTTGGGTCTCCTGGATGGCCCTCGGACTGATCGGCTTCACGGTCGTGGCGTCATGGCTGCTGCTGGACTTCTGGACGATGGTCGGTGAGGCTCGTGCCGCTGCGATGAACCAGTTCCTGACCAACATCGCCGTGATTGGCGGACTGCTCTACGCCGGCGTCGCAACTACATGAGACCATTTTCAGAAGGACTTTGCACCGTATGTCGCCGACGTTGATAGTCCCTTCCCGCGCCGAGACCGAGTTCGGTCCGATCGAGTACCTGGACCGTGGGCACGGCCTGCCCGTGCTAGTGGTGCATGGCTCGCCCGGAGGATGTGATCAAGGATCGCTGATGGCGGAATTCCTGCTCGCGGCCGGGATGCGCGCGATCATCCCTTCCAGACCGGGCTACCTGGGCACACCGCTGACCGAAGCCAATCGCAGCATCGACGGCACCGCCGATTCGCACGCCGCGTTGATGGCGGCGCTGGGCATCGAGCGCTTTGGCGTGACGTGCTGGTCGGGCGGCGGGCCCTCGTCGTACCGGATGGCATTGCGCCATCCGGCACGAATCACTGCGCTGGTCGCTATTGCCGCGGTGAGCCAGCGCTACGTGTGGCATGCCGACGCCGAGGACCGCTTCATGCTCGACACTGCGCTGGGAAACTGGGCCTTGGGGGTCATGAGTCGACATGCGCAGCGCCAGCTGATCGCCGCGACCCTGGCCTCCGAAGGCAAGCTGTCGAAGGTCGAACTGGAGTCTCTGGTCGAGCAGGTCTGGGCCGATGAGCACAAGCGACAGTTCGTGCTGGAACTTGCCGGGACAGTGAGCTGGCGAGGTCCGCGCAAGGCCGGACGCGACAACGACGAGGCCAACTTTGCGGCGATCACGGATCTGGAACTGGACGGCATCCAGGTGCCGACGCTGCTCGTTCACGGTCGTGTCGACACCGATGCACTGCCACAGCATTCCGAGTTCGCTGCCGCGCGAATCGCCGGTGCTCGTCTCGAATGGGTTGAACGCGGCGGCCACCTGGCTGCATTCATCGACCCGGACAGCAGCGCCATCCAGGCACGGATCGTCCAGTTCCTGCAAGAACAAGCACCTATCGAGCATGCAGGCGCGAGCGAAGCTCGTCCCTGACACCGCTCGGCGGTTCGATACGAAGCACTTTCTGACAACCCCTCGGAGAACCCCGTGAAGCTCTTGAGACTCGCCACCACGGCCATCCAAGCAACCGCTCTGTGCACCGCACTGGCCATGGCGCCCGCCATGGCCGACGTGACCTGGCACTGGAGCTACACCGGCGCCGGCATCAGCGCGACCGGCTCGCTGGTCACCGCCGACAGTGCGGATGCCGACGGCTTCCATCAGATCCTGTCCATCAGCGGCAATCGCAACGGCGATGCCATCGTGGGCCTGGTGCCCGCTGGCACGGCGATTCCGGGCAACGAGCCCTACGACGTGGACGACCTCATCCGCCTGTCCGGCCCGGGCCAGCTCAGTCTCAAGGGCTTTGGCTACGAGCTGGCGTCGGGAGCCTATGCAAACCCGTACTACGCCGACTTTCTGTCGCCGCCCAGCCATGCGGAGGTCTTCACGCAAGGAGGGGTGCTGGTTTCCGAACTGGCTGTCGTGTTCAGTGCCTCGCCGGTTCCGGAGCCTTCGAGTCTGGCGCTGGTGCTGTGCGGCCTGGGCGCGGCGGGACTGTGGCGTCGGCGCGTGCTGCGCTGATCGTCGTCGCACGGACTGCCTGCGCCATCGATCGGCAGGATTCATGACGAGCGCCCTCCAGGATGCTCAGCGCGCCTTCCACGATGCCCTGCGCGCACGCATCGCCCGGCTGCTGCCGCGCGTGGCGGCGGGGCGCGGCGCTGCGATGGACACGCGGCGCGCGCATGCCCAGCTCGCGGCGCTTCTTCACCACTTGCGTGAGTCACCCGAGGGCGGCTGCGGCCTACCGGTGGCCGACCAGGAAGAGATCGGCCGGGCCCTGCAGTCCGGCTGTGCGGACGCCGCGCCGCCGCTGGATTTCCGCCTGCACCACGTCGGCCTGCTCGCCGATCGGCCGCAGGCCGGCGAGCGCCATGCCCCGTCGGTGGGCATGTACACGACCGATGCGCCTGACGGCGTGCCGCTGCAATGGCACCGCTACGACGCGGATTCACCGCTGCATCCGCTGCTGCGCAGCGTGCCCCACATCGCGTACCAGGTGCCGAACCTGGACGAGGCCGTGCACGACGCACGGCTCATCCTCGGCCCCTACGAGCCGATCGACGCCTATAAGGTGGCGGTGCTGGACGACGAGGGCACGCCGGTGGAGCTGATCGAAACCCGGCTGAGCCACGCCGAGGCCCTGGGCAGGGCGCGCAGCGGGCGCGGCTCGCTGTACCGCGCATAGGCGGCGGTCATCGGTCAGGACTCGGCCGTGAACCCCACCTGCTTGACCAGCGGGCGCCAGTGGTCCAGCTCGGCCTGGATGGACTGCGCCATCGCCTGCGGTGACGAGCCACGCACCGTCAGGCCCAGGATGGCCATGCTGTCCACGAAGCTCTTCTGGGCCAACGCCCCCTGGATGGCAGCATTTGCCGCAGCCACCACGCTGGCCGGCGTGCGCGCCGGGGCGAGGAAACCGTACCACTCCTCGGAGGTCAGCTCGGGGAAGCCCGCTTCGGCAAAACTCGGCACCTCGGGCGTGAACGGGGTCCGGGCGGCGCCGGAGGTCGCCAGGATGCGCAGCTTGTCGGCGCGGTAGAAGGCCAGGAAATCGCCGGTGGGCGTGCACATGGCGGCGGTCTGCCCGCCCGCCAGGTCGGTGACGCCGGGCACCGAGCCGCGGTAGGGCACGTGGGCCAGCGGCACGCCGCTGCGCAGCGCCAGCAGCGCCATCAGGAAGTGCGGCGCGGTGCCGGCACCGGGCGAGCCGTACGAGGCCTTGTCCGGGTTGGCCTTGGCCCAGGCGACGAAGTCGTTCACCGTGCGCACGCTGGCCGGCACCATCGGGCCCACTGCCAGTGCCTGCGTCATCACGGTGGCGCTGGAGATGGGGGCGAAGTCACGCAGCGGGTCGTAGCGCAGTTTGGTGTAGACATGCGGATAGATGGTCAGCGCGCCCTGCGGCGTGAGCAGCAGCGTGCGGCCGTCGGGCGCCGCATCGCGCACTGCCTCCACGGCCAGGCGCCCGCCCGCACCGACGCGGTTGTCGATCACCACCGCCTGCGGCGCGAAGCTGCTGCCGGCCAGCAGGTCGCCCACGCGCCGTGCCGTGCTGTCGGCGGTGCCGCCGGCCGGGAAGCCGCAGACGATGCGCAGCACGTCGCCCGACTGGGCCATGGCGCGCGCGCTTACCAGGGCGCCGAACGCGGCGCCGGCCTGCAGCAGTTGTCGTCGATGGATCATTCAAGAGTCTCCGTGGGGTTGATGCTCGTTGTCGCTGGATTCGCCCAAAGTGACAACCGCGAAGTGCCGCTCAGCGCCGGGGCGCCTGCTGCGCCAGGAAGGCGCGCGCGCCGGCGTTGAAGTGGGCCGAGCCGGCCAGGCACTGCCCGCCGTCCACCGGCAGTACCGTGCCGGTGATGTAGCGCGCCAGCGGCGAGGCCAGGAACAGTGCGGCGTCGGCCACCTCTTCCACGCGCCCCATGCGGCCGAGCGGGATGCTCTCGCTCAGCGCGCCGAGCGCGTTCTCGGCCGACAGCCGGCGCAGGCCTTCGGTGTCCTCGATGGGCCCGGGCATGATGCTGTTGGCGCGGATGCCGTAGGGCCCCCATTCGAGCGCCAGGTTGCGCATCATGTTGTCGATGCCGGCCTTGGCCGCACCCACGTGCAGCTGGCAGGCATGCGCCATGCGGGCCATGGCGGCGGTGATGAACAGGATGCAGCCGCGCGACGCGCGCAGCTGCTCGAAAGCCAGCTTGACGGCGTGGAACGAGCCCATCAGGTCGATGTCCAGCACCGTGCGGAAACCGTTGAAGGAAATGTCCTCGGCCGACACCAGGAAGTTGCCGGCCGCGCCGCAGACCAGGATGTCGATGGTGCCCAGCTCGTCGCGCGTGCGCTCGAGCGCCGTGCCCAGCTGTTCCACGTTGCGCACGTCGGCCTGGTGGCCGCGCACCACGCCGCCGCGTGCCTGCAGCGTGCTTACCGCGGCGGCCAGCCGCTCGGCATTTCGGCCGCAGATGGCGACGTTGGCGCCGTGCGCCGCATACGCGTCCGCTATCGCCAGGTTGATGCCGCTGCTGCCGCCTGTGATGAAGGCGGTCTTGCCGGCGAACAGGTCGCGCGGCAGCAGCGGGCCAGCGTGGAGGGAAATGTTCATTGGGGAAACCTTTCAGTGCGCAGTTCGCGCCGCAGCACCTTGCCCACAGGGCTCTTGGGCAGGCATTCGACGAAGACGATCTGGCGCGGCACCTTGTAGGCCGTCAGTCCCGCGCGGCAGTGCTGCAGCAGCGCCTGCACGTCCACGCCGGCGCGGCGCGGCACGACGAAGGCCTGCACGGCTTCGCCAGTGCGCGCATCGGGCATGCCCACCACCGCACATTCGGCCACGTCGGGGTGGCCGGACAGCACCGCCTCCACCTCGTTCGGGTAGACGTTGAAGCCGGACACCAGCACCATGTCCTTGACGCGGTCGGTGATGGCGAAGGCACCCTGTGCGTCGGCCACGCCGATGTCGCCGGTGTGCAACCAGCCTTCGGCATCGAGCACGCGCGCCGTCTCCTCGGGCTGCCGCCAGTAACCACGCATCACCTGCGGGCCGCGCACCACGATCTCGCCCGGCGTACCGGGTGGCAGCACCCGACCGTCGGCGCCGCGCACTTCGACCTGCGTATCGGGCATCGGGAACATGCCGCGTTCGCGCGGGCCCTCCGGCAGGCCGGACAGCACGAAGGGAGAAGCTTCGGTCAGCCCGTAGCCGTCGGCGATGGGCCGTCCGCTCCGGCGCAGCCAGCGCGCCGCCACCTCGGGCTGCGTCGCGGTACCGCCGGCGACGCAGAGTTTCAGGCCGCGCAGGTCGACGTCGGCCAGCGCCGGGGCGTCCAGCAGGCTGGCATAGAGCGTGTTGACGCCGCTGAGCACGGTGCAGCCGGCGGCCAGCGTGGCGCGGATCTCGCCCAGGTCGCGCGGGCTGCTCACCAGCCGGTTGTGCGCGCCGAAGTGCAGCATCAGCAGCGCGTTGAAGCTCAGGCCGAAGATGTGATACAGCGGCAGCACGGTCGCCACGGTCTCTTCGCCCGGCTGCAGCAGCGTGCCATAGCAGCGCGCGCCCTGGCTCAGGTTGCTCAGCAGGTTGCCATGCGTCAGCACCGCGCCCTTGCTGACGCCGGTGGTGCCACCGGTGTATTGCAGCAGCGCGATGTCATCGCGGCTCACCGGCGCATCGGGCGACGACGGCGTGCGCGCCAGCAGGTCCAGCCAGCGCACGCTGCCCTCGGGCCATCCGGCCGACGCTCCGGTGTCGGACTGCGTCATGTCGCTGCTGCCAGTGAGGACGGTGCGCCGCAACGCAGTGGCCGAAGTCACCCCGCGCAGCCGCGGCGCCAGCGTGTCCAGCGCGACGATGGCGCGGGCGCCGGAATCGGCCAGTTGGTGCTGCAGCTCGCGCGCCGTGTACTGCGGGTTGACGTTCACCACCACCATGCCGGCGCGCCAGACGCCGGCCAGCGCCACCGGGTACTGCAGCAGGTTGGGCAGCATCAGTGCGACACGGTCGCCGGGCTGCAGGCCCGACTCGACGCGCAGCCAATCGGCGAACGCCGCACTCAGGCGTTCGAATTCGACATAGCCGAGCGTGCGCCCGGCCTGCGAAAAGGCCGGCCGGCCGGCATGGCGCGCGCAGCTGCGCACGACCATGGCCGCCAGCGACGCGTCGGTATCCAGCTCCGCGGCGTGCATGCATGTCTCCTTGCTCTGCATGAAATCGTATAGATTCATCATCTCCTAGAAAACGATCAAATAAGAGATACAGCTGCCATGAAGACCACCGACTCCGCCCTCGCCCGCGACGACCGCCAGCGCCGCGAGCAGCAGCGGCTGCGCACGCTGGCGGCCCGCGTGCGTCGGCTGCGCGACTTGCGCGGCATGTCGCGCACGCTGTTCGCGGCGCAGTCGAAGGTCTCGGTGCCGCACATCGCTCGGCTCGAAGCGGGCCAGGGCAACGTCTCGGTGCTGGTGCTCGACCGCCTGGCGCGGGCCCTCGGCGTGCCGATCGAGGCGATGCTGGCCGAGGACGACGACGCCGCGCAAGGCGCGACGGACCGCGCGCTGCTGGTCGAGTTCATCCGCAAGCAGCCGGCCGCGACGCTGCCGGCGCTACGGCAGTCGCTGCTCGACGGCTTGGGCACCAACGACGGTGCGCGGCGGCAGCGCGTGGCGCTGCTCGGCATCCGCGGCGCCGGCAAGTCGGCGGTCGGCGAACTGCTGGCGCGGCGCCTGAAGCGCCCACTCGTCGAACTGGACCACGAGGTGGTGCGCGAAGCCGGGCAGGCGCTGGACCGGGTGTTCGAGCTGTACGGTCAGACCGGCTATCGCACGCTGGAGCGGCGCCTGCTGGAGCGCACGCTGATGCAGCAGCCCGCGTTCGTGCTGGCACCGGGCGGCGGCATCGTGACGGACCCGCATTCGTACGAACTGCTGATGCGCAGCTGCTTCACCGTTTGGCTCCACGCGGCACCTGACGTCTACTACCGGCGCACCCACGCTCAGCGCGACGAGCGCATCGCCTCGGCAGCGATGCGACGCCAGGCGATGGACAGCATCCGCCGCACCATGGGCGCACGAATGCCGCTGTATGCCAATGCGGCGTTGCGCATCGATTCGAGCGAACTCACGGTGGAGGAGGTCGTGCGCCGCATCATGGCCGCGCTGCGGCGAGCGGGGTCATAGCAGCTCCCGGCTACGGATTCTGAGAGCGATCCCGAAAACAAGCTTGGCACATGCCTTTGCCGCAGCACGGGCACTGGCCGATGCGAGCGATCAGTTGGTAGCTCTGCCGCTGGCGCGGGCTCGTGATGGAGGTTGGCACGTAGCGCCGCGCGCGCAGCACTGCCGCGGGGGATGTGATTCTGGGGGACGGCAGGCAGTTGGCGTTCGATGAAGCTTTTTGTCGCCGATAGGCTTGTCGGCGATGAGGCGTCCTGCCATCAGGAGCCCGTATGCTGCGATGCTCAAGGCAGCATGGTAGTGAAAGCCGCGCGACCTTCATAGTGCCCGAGACCCTTCTTCAGGTCCTGGTAGTCGCGCTCAATGCGCCAATGCTGGTGGGCGACGCCGACCAACGCGTTGATCGGCATGTCTTCGGGTAACGTGGACAGGAAGTAGTTGCTTGGCTCGGCCTCTTGAGCTGGCCGCTCGATGAGCAGCCATTGCTCGGGGCGTAGGCGCGCCTTGTCAGTATTGCCACCGGCATGGCGCACCCGTACGGCGGCAAAGCGCCCGCTGGGCATGTCGTTGGTTCCGTCGCGCCAGCTGATGTTCTGGAACATGTGCTCTGGCAGTGACTGTGCCAGTGCTTTGACGTTCATGGGTTGAAGAGCCGCGGTGCGCCGACGCATCACCGGCGGACGGCCAGCGCCGCTGTAGGATTTGGGTGGCAGCGGCTCGACCCCGGGCGGCCAGACCACAACGGCCGAGGTGACACCGACCCATGTCGCTGAGCGACTGTCGGAGAGCGTTGTCCACGCCGTAGCCCGCATCGGCCAGTGCGCAGTAGCGCGGTGCGCCTTCATCGAGCAGCGTGCGCAGTTGCGCCAGCGCGATTTGCGTCTTCGTGGCAAAACGCACCTCGTCGGGAGCGCCAGTCTTGGCACGGCGTTCAGGATCGGCAGCCCAGGGCCTGACCGCCCGGCGGCGCGACGACATCGTCACGCAGGTGCAGGGCCTGAATCACTTCGCCGGCGTCGTGGACCTGGACGAGCGCCGCGCGCGGGCACTTGCCGCCTTCCTGCCCGGCGCCGCAGGCGCGGACGACGCCGTGCCATTGGCCGGCAGCCCGGCCTTCGCCGGCGTGTCCACTACGCACCCACGCATCGAGGTGACGTTCGTGCGCTTTGCGCAAGCACCGGCCTGGACCGAGCTGCAGGACTGGATCGAGAACCTGGTCGGCCTGTGCGGCGAGCGGCTGCTGCGGCTGAAAGGCATCGTGCCGGTCGCCGACATACCCGAGCCGCTGCTGCTGCAAGGCGTGGGCAACATGTTCAGCCCGCCGCAGCGCATGCGCCGGGCGCTCGCGGGCAAGCATGGGCTGGTGATCATCGTGCGCGACCTGGACGTGGACACCGTGCGCGCCGCACAGCTGTGTTGCGACGCCGTCTTCACGCGCAGCACCCCACTGCGCTTCGCCCAGCGACCTCCGGCCTTCGGGCGGGAGCCGGATCGCGCTGCTGTCTTGCAGCCCACACCGACCATGGCCTTCGAAGCCATCGGCTGAAGTTGCAGCCGCCACGGTGAATTCTTCGGCGGCCATCTTGACAGTTCATTTGTACAAACGAATAATACATTTGCACCATACATCCGTGCAGACATGAGGATCTCCACCGCCTGCACCCAGGCGCCCTCGGATCTGCACAGCGCGTCCCTTCAACTCAAGGAACGGAGTTCACCATGACCCAGACCAGGTTCTTCCCGACACGCGGCGGCGCCCGGCGCCGCGCCGCCGTCTTCGCGCTCTCGGCCCTGGCCGGCACGCTGCTGCTGAGCGCCTGCGGCGGCGGCGATCCGGGACAGTCCGCGGTGTCGAACGCGGCCGCGCTCGCGGCCAGCAACATGGCCCAGCCGCTGTCCGGCAAGCCGCGCGTCTTCAACGGGCCCGTCGTCAGCCAGGGGGACGGCGCCAACTCGATTGCGATCAGCTCGGTCGCGACCAGCAGCGGCCTCAGCTTCACGCTGAAGCTGCCGTCCGGGGCGGACGCGAAATCGCTGGACGTGGTACTCAACGGGCGCAGCGTCAGCTCGCGTTTCTCCGGTTGCGGCAGCAGCGGCTGCAGCGCCACGCTGGGCACGGCCGACGGCGTGTCGCCGGTGAAGAACGTGCTCTATGCAACGGTGAAGGTCGGCTCGGGGCAACTGGCGAGCGGCCGGCTGCGCGTGGCCGGCGGCTCGGCCACCGCCAACGGCCGGCGCAGCCTGCTGGCGGCCGGCCGCGAGGGGCGCGCCGCCGTCTCCGCCACGGCCGACACACCCTGGCTGCCGCCCACCGTCAGCTTCAAGCTGACGCAGACCACCGGCTGGCAGGTCAACAGCGGTCTACCGTGGATCGTGGTCAACGGCACCAACTACCCGACAGCTGACCTCACCGGCTGCGACAGCGCGCACTACGTGATCATCTCGCTGGACCGCCAGACCCTGGCGCTGAAGGACCAGCAGTGTTACGCGACCGGGCCGCAAGCCAGCGGCGACCTGTTCAATCGCACGCCGCAGGAGCTGGTGATCGTCGGCAACACCGCCGGCAACGGCCTGGGCGGCGACTTCAACGCGAGCTGGATCAACGGCACCGATTTCACCGGCGCCAGCGGGCCCTCCGGCGGCTGGCCGAGCGGCTGGTATCCGCAAGGCTACCTGGCCGTCGGCTCGGGCACCTCTGACGGCAAAGGCGGGCACAACCAGAACCCGCTGGCCGCCTACGAGTCGTGGGCCCGTACCGGGCTGATGGCCGGCCAGGCGATGGGGGGCGGCATCCTGCAGGAAGACGCCAACGGCAACTACGGCTATCGGTCGGCGGAGGTCGTGCAGTACGCGATGCACCACGCCGACCCGAACAACCCGGACGGGAGCGGCAATGCGCTGCAGAGCATCGAGATCACCGTGCCGCCGACCATGGCGCGGGTCATCGCCTCCCGGGACGGCCTGGTCGAGAACCGGCGTCTGTTCATGCGCAACGCGCCGCCAGGCAGCCAAGGCATCTGGGTGCTGGTGCTCGACCGCTACAACCTGTGGCCAATCGACTTTAACCAGGGCTCCACCGGTTGTCACGATCCCGGCGTACCCGGGAACCCGCCGAACTCTCCCAGGACGACGAACTATTTCCTCGGCTGCGGCAAGTTCTACAACGTCGGCGACGCCGATGCCAGCACGCGCGACTCGGCGTGGCAGCAGCTTGCGCAGGACCTGACTTCCGCGAGCCCCGACCAGTTCGTGTTCATCGAATCGATCGGCATCATCGGCAACCTCGACGAACAGCATACGGTCCAGCCCTACTGCCCGAACACTGGGGCCGCCTGCACCGGCTTCACCGCGTTCGAGAAGGCGCTGCTCGGCCTGGGCGGCACGCCGCGGCTGGTCTATGGCCCGACGTGGGACGGCAACAGCATGTACCACTTCGTCGGCTACCAGGGCGCGCAGAACGCGCTGGCCGGCGGGGCCGCCGAGGCATCCACCGCGATGGGCGGCACGCTGCCCGGCGTGATGCGCGGCACGCTGGAGCGCAACCGCCTCAGCCGGTTCCAGCCTTCGCAGAACTCCACCGAGTACGAAGGCATGTTCGCCGACAAGGGCGGCCTGCTCGGCAGCGGCGACTACCTGCTGTCGGTCGTGGCGCGCCAGCAGCCCGTCGAGTGGCCGTCGAACAGCGCCAGCACCTTGCTGCCGGGCGCGACCTCGATCGCCGGCCAGCAGGCGGCGTACCAGTTCATCAGCCACTGGCTGCTCGCCGGCTACTACATGAAGGGCATCAGCGGGCCGTACCAGACCGACATCCACTACTTCTTCACCGGCTCGTCGAACACCTGGCTCGACTACCACACCATCGACCCGGCGGCACTGCCGTTTCCGGCGCTGGGCAGCTGGGACGCATTCGGATGTTCCCGCGTGGTTTCCGGCACCTGCTTCCTGGACACCATGGGGGGCATTAGCTTCACCACCCAGGACTTCCAGGCGGTGCAGAAGCAGCTGAGCCTGGAGATCCAGTACCTGACCAACACGCTGCAGTTCCTGGTGACCGGATCGACCAACATGAAGGACATCATCGGCGCCGGCAACGCCAACGTCGGCCTGGCGCTGCAATCCGCCGCCAACACCGTGATGGGCAGCGGCATGGGCAACCTGAACCAGCAGCAGATCTCCACCAAGTCGGTGAGCTTCAGCTGGCAGAACCTGCTGGCGATGCTGGGCTCTGCCGCCTCCTTCGCGGCCAACTTCGAGTCCTTCGGCTCGGCACCGCTGATCGAGGACTTGTACAAGGACGTCGCGTCCCAGGTGGCGCGCGACAACATCAAGAACGTGACGTCCTACGCCAACGCCGTCGGCGCCCTGCTGGGCACGATCGGCGCGGGTGCCAGCCTCTCGTCGTCGAGCAGCGACACGAAGACGCCGCTGCCGCAGCCCTTCGAGAAGCTGACGGTGACGGTGGGCGAACTGGCCACCAAGAACCTGCAGAGCCCGCTGCTGCGCTCCTTCGACACGCTGGCCGACAGCCTGACCTCGGACTGGGGCCGCCTCAGTCAGATCGGCCCGCGCGTGGTGAACGTCAACGACACCACCTTCTACGCACCCAACCAGTCACGCCAGCAGCTCACCGTGGACTCGCTGACCAATGCCTCGGCGGCCACCTTCTACACCTCGCTGATGCCGACGGTGTACTCGGTGCACTATTGGATCGGCGTCAACGGCTCAAACACGGTGCAGGACGACCCGCCGGCCGGACAGTGGTTTCCTACGCTGGGCTCGATTGACGACCACAAAGGGTCCGGGGGCGAGGAATGCCATGCGTTCTACCTCACCGGTTCGAACGGCGGCAACAGCACCTGGGGGCAGACGCTGAACCCCCTGAGCGCGTACACCGGCAGGAAGTACATCCGCGCGGGCGGAGATCCCAACAACACCTTCAAAGAGAACCAGGGCGACGCGAACTTCTGGGTGATCGACAACACGACGGCCAGCTCGAAGTCCGGCTCGACAGCGAGCCACATCCCCACGCTGGACGACGACCTCGCCACGACCCTGTTCGCACCCGACCAGCTGAACCTCTCCTTAGACCAGTTCGTCGCGCTGAACGGCCCGATGAACCAGCCCGGGAACCAGCGCGTGATCAACGCCGCGACCGATTCAGGCGACACGGGCGTCTCGGCCGGCAACATCTGCAATGCGCTGGATTCCTACTACCATCCCACCGCCTCCAGCGCCGAACCAGAGGTGCCGTCCGGCGGAAAGGACAGGTTCGGCCGTCTCTACACCACGACCGAGGTCACGAGCCGGCGCGCGTCACTCGACGACGAGGCCGCGGTGCTGACGGCCCGGGTACTGGCCGGCGGTGCACCGGTGAACGTGGGCACGGTGTACTTCGTCGTCGACGGCAAGGACGTGGGCCAGGCCACAGTGGGCGCCGACGGCACGGCCACGCTGAAGGTCAGCGGCCTCGGCACCGGCAAGTACGCCGTGCGGGCCTACTACGGCACGTCGGACGACACCTATGCGCCCTCCGACTCGGACAAGACGGCCTTCGGCGTGTACGCCAACGCGCCTGACCTGAAGTTCAGCGCGTCGGGAAAGAGCCTGACAGCGTCCTATGACCAGCCGTCCGATCCGCTGCAGCTGACCATCGGCTCGGTAGGTGGCCTGGGCGGCAAGGTGTCGTTCAGTTGCACCGGGCTGCCGGCGGGCATGGGCTGCACCTTCGACACGGCTTCAGCCGAACTGGCGGTCGACGGCACGCTTACGGCCAAGCTCGTGATTGGCCCGAGCGCGGCACAGGCGGCACAGGCGGCACAGGCGGCGCTCGGCTTGCTGCTGCTGATGCCGCTGGCCGGCGTCGGCCCACGCCGGCGCGAGTTGCGGGCCGGGCGCCCGATGGCGCGGCTGCTGCTGGCACTGGCCATCGGCACTGCAGCACTGACCGGTTGCGGCGACGATTCGCCGGCGCGAGAGACCGGCGCCAGGACGATCCTCGTCACGGCCACGGTCGGCGAGGTGTCGCGCAGCGTCGCGATCGACGTGGACATCCGCTGAAAGCCCCAGCCGGTGCCGCCGGGCGGCGGCATCGGCTTGACAGGGCCTTGTACGATCGAATAATACGTGTGTTTAAAACAAGACATCCATCGGTAATGACAACCAAAGCCCCGGCCCGCAAGCGCGGCGTCGACCCGGCGCCCGCCCCGGACCGCAAGACCCAGATCATCCGTGCCGCGGAGATGCTGTTCGCGCAGTACGGCTACCACGCCGTGACGATCCGGCAGATCGCCGACCAGGCGAAGGTGCCGCTGGCGCTGGTGCGCTACTACTACGGCGCCAAGGACGAGCTGTTCCACGCCATCTTCGAACGCTGGAACCACGTCAACGAGCAGCGCCTGGCGCTGCTGGCCGAGGCGCTGCGCGACGGCGCACCGCCGCGGCTGCTGCGTCGCATCGTGCAGGCCTTCGCCATGCCGGTGCTGGCGCTGCGCGACGACGAGCAGGGCGCGCACTACGCGGTGCTGCTGGCGCGCGAACTCGCCCACCCGACCGAGGAGTCGCTGCGCGCCAGGCGGGCGTTCTTCGACGGCATGACGCACGCCTTTCTCGACGCCTTGCAGCAGGCGCTGCCGCATGCCCATGCCGAGCAGATCACGTGGTGCTACCAGCACATGCTGGGCGCGGTGATGGCGCACATGCAGGAAACCGGGCACCGCCGCGTGCACGGCATCGCCGGGGTTCCCGCCGCCGACAAGGCCGTCGACAGCGGCCAGTTGCTGGTGGACTTCGTCGTCGGCGGGATCAACGCCGCCGTACCGCGGCCCGCGGCAGCCCGGGCGGCGCGCTGACGCGCCGCCGCGGGCCCCGCAGCGCTCAGCAGACCACCAGCTCCTCCAGCTTGCGGCTGCGATCGAGCAGGTCCGCGTACAGGTCCAGGTCCGACAGGCGCGCGCCCGGAAGCGCGCCAATCACCTTCCGCGCTTGGTCGATGGCCAACGGCGTCGCTTTCCGCAACGTCAACTTCATCGAGGCGGCGTTTCCGCTGCACGCCGACATGCTGCGCGGCGGCGGGCTAGTGTAGTGTTCCATTCTGTTTGGAACTTAAGCGGCGATTCGCCCGAATGACCTTCTGCA
>OEIU01001268.1_pt1 | contig 17155 bp, 18 predicted proteins | sample 1539221 | NCBI WGS metagenome assembly OEIU01 (sample SAMN03792071, study PRJEB22550) | activated sludge metagenome | feature: wastewater treatment plant; material: activated sludge; isolation source: Wastewater treatment plant of a petroleum refinery complex | place: Argentina: Zarate | collected...
TGGGGCCCACCGCGATCGCGGCGGCGGCGTGGTCCTGGGTGGAGAAGATGTTGCAGGAGGCCCACCGGACGGTGGCGCCGAGCGCCGTGAGGGTCTCGATGAGGACCGCGGTCTGCACCGTCATGTGCAGGGAGCCGGTGACGCGGGCGCCCTTCAGGGGCTGCCGGTCGGCGTACTCGGCGCGGATCGCCATGAGCCCCGGCATCTCGTGCTCGGCGAGGGTGATCTCCTTGCGCCCGAACTCCGCGAGCGAGAGGTCGGCCACCTTGAAGTCGGCGTGGAGGGGCGGGGCGGTCGTCATGCGGTCTCCGTCAGGTCGTCGGTGAGGGCTGGGGCAGGCCGGGCAGGGGCGTGTGCTTCTGCTGCTCGTGGCGCAGCCAGGCGTCCGGGGGGGGGGCGGGCGGGCGGGGGGGGGGGGCGGCGAGCCATGCGTCCACCGCGCCGGAGAGGTCGTCGTCCATGCGCAGGCGCCGCGCGAAGCCGACCTCGCCCAGGGCGACGTCGTGGTCGCGCAGCAGCTCGCGCAGGGTGCGCAGCCGCTGGAGCTCCGCGGCGCCGTACAGGCGGTAGCCGCCCGGGGAGCGGGTGGGCACCACCAGGCCGATGCGCTCGATGTAGCGCAGCATCCGCGACGACCACCCGGTCGTGGCGGCCGCCTCGTTGATCGTCAAAGCATCCGTCGCCACGCGCGGCACCTTACCACGGTCGTGTCAAGGTTGGTGCAGGCCGGGGTCGACCACCTCCACGGCGCCGATCGGCTCGCCGAGCACCCGCGCGCCCAGGGTCCGGAACACCTCCGGATCGCCGCTGCACGCGAAGCGGCGGGGGCCGGCGCCCCCCCCCGCCGGCCGCAACACCCCCCGGCCCCCCCGCGGGGCCGCCACCTCCCCCCCCCTCCCCGCCCCCCCCCCCCCCAGGGGCACGCCCGGCAGGGCGTCGCGCACCAGCGTCGCCACCGCCGGGAAGTGGGTGCACCCCAGGATGGCCGTGTCCACCCCGGCCTCGCGCAGGGGCGCGGCGCACCGCGCGACCAGGTCGGCCACCGCCGCGTCGAGCGGCCCGCCGTTCTGGACCGCCGCGGCCAGCCCGGGGCACGCGACCCCGGTCACCCGCACCCCCGCGTCGTAGGCCTGGGCCATCCGCGGATACGCGCCGGAGGCGATGGTGGCTGCGGTGGCGAGCACGCCGATGCGCCGGTTGCGCGTGGCGCGCACGGCGGCGTGCACGTCGGGACGGATCGGCCCGATCACCGGCTGCGACAGGGCGCGCTGCAGGCCGGGCAGCGCGACGGCCGTGGCGGCGTTGCACGCCACCGCCACGAGCTTCACGCCCTGGGCGGCCAGCCACGCCCCGATGGCGAGGGCCCGGGCCCGCACCTCGGCGGGGTCGCGCTCGCCGTATGGGAACCACGCGGTGTCGCCGAAGTAGACGACGTCCTCGGCGGGCATCGCCGCGATGCACTCCCGCAGGACGGTGAGCCCGCCGACGCCGGAGTCGAACACCCCGATCGGCCTTCCGATGCCGTGCGGCACGGGTCGACGATAGCCTCGGAGCGACGACCCGCGAGCGGGAGACGACCGTGGCGACGACGCCGGAGCCCCAGACGGGCACGCCCATCCTGCGCGCCGGCACGCCCGCCGACGCCCCCGCCGTGGCGGCGCTGATCCGGCGCGAGAACCGGCGGCCCGCCGACGAGGCGGCGATCGCGGCCAGCCTCGCCTCGGCGCCGAGCGTGGTGGCGGTCGACGGGGACGAGCTGGTGGCGTTCTTCTACGGCCGCCCCTTCGCGCCCGACATCGTGGAGATGCAGAACATGCTCATCGCGGGGCGCCTGCGCCGGATCGGCCTGGGCCGCCGGATGGTCGCCCGGCTCGAGGACGACCTGCGCGCCGCCGGCTACCGCGCCGCGATCGGGTCGAACTCGGTGCTGCACCGCAACACCACCCCGGAGCGCTGCATGGCGGCGCGGGCGTTCTGGCTGCGGATGGGCTGGCACATCGTGCTGGCCACCGGTGGGTCGGTGGTGCTGGTGCGCTGGCTGGGGCCCCCGGCGACGCCGGGCAGCGGTCAGGGCGTCGCGGCCGCCGTGGGCGAGCCGTCCGCGGGCGCGAGCCCGGACGCCTCCGCGATGAGCTCGTAGGAGCGTCGCCGGGCCTCCGGGGAGTGGGTGATGGTGACGACGAGGACCTCGTCGGCGCCGTACTCCTCGGCCACCTCCTCGAGACCCGCGCGCACCCTCCCGGGCGCGCCCGTGATCATGCGGCGCGTCCGCGGGCGGTCCAGCGGCCGGGGCGGCCGGGGCCGGGCGCGCTCCTCGGCGAGCCATGCCGCCGCGGTGTCCGGGTCGGGGAGCGCGATGGGGCGGCCGCGGCGGAGCATCCGCATCGCCATCGTCACCGACGAGGCGAGGTGCTCGGCCTCCTCGTCGGTGTCGGCGCAGATCGCCGAGACGGCCACCAGCACGTACGGCTCGGCCCGGTCGGCCGACCGCTCGAAGCGGCCGCGGTACTCGGCGGCGGCGGGCGCGCCCGTGGCGCTGATGAAGTCGGCGAACGCGTACGGCAGCCCCAGCTCGGCGGCCCACAGGGCGCTCTGCATCGACGACCCCAGCATCCAGAGCTCGGGCAGCTCGGGCAGGCCGGGCAGCGCGGCGTGCCGGGCGAAGGGGTGCTCGGCCGGCATCTCGTCGCGCAGGTAGGCGACCAGCTCGGCGAGCTGCTGCGGGAAGTCGTCCGGCATCGCCTGGCTGCGGTCGCGCTGGAGCGCGAACGTCGTGGTGGGGTCGGTGCCCGCGGCCCGTCCGATGCCCAGGTCGATGCGCCCGGGGAACAGCCCGGCCAGGATGCTGAACGTCTCGGCCACCTTCAGCGGGCTGTAGTGGGGCAGCATCACGCCGCCCGACCCCACGCGCATCCGCGTGGTGGCCGACGCGATCGCCGGGATGAGCGACTCCGGGCTGGCCCCGGCCAGCAGCGGGCCGCCGTGGTGCTCGGCCACCCAGTAGCGGCCATACCCGAGCCGCTCGGTCAGGCGGGCCAGCGCCACGGTCTCGCGCAGCGCGGCCGCGCCGCTCGAGCCCTCCGACACCGGTGACTGGTCGAGTACGCCGAGACGCATCCCGCTCATCGTAGGAGCGCCGCCACCGCCGCGCCCCGGGCCTGCGCCGCCGCCAGCGTCACGCCGCCCTCGTCGTAGGTCGCCAGCGTCACGATCGCCGGGCCCCCGGGCCGGTAGACGATGGCGGCCGCCAGGCGGGCGGCGCGGATCCACCCGTTCTTCTGGGCCACCACGGTGCCGGGGGCGACGCCGCCCGCGACGAGGCTCGCGTTGTCGCCGCGCTGCTGCGACGCCGCGAGCCACCCGATGGCCATGCGCGCCTGGTGGACGGTGAGGCCGGTCGACGCCCCCGCGGCGCGGTCCCCCGCCGCGGCCGAGTGCAGCGACAGGAGCATGCGGCCCAGGTCGCGGGCGGTGGTGACCCGGCGCGACACCAGGGGCGGCGCCACCTGGGTGCCCACGATGTACTCGCCTGGGAACGTGCTGGCGCGGGCGCCGAGGCGGCGCAGCCCCTCCTCGGCGGTCGCCTGCCCGCCGAACCGGCGCAGCAGGCGGTTCGTCGCCAGGTTGCTCGACCACGACGCCATCGCCCGGAGGTCGTACGCGTACGCCGAGCGCTCCGGCGCGCCCCCCAGGCGGGCGAGCACCGCCGCCATGAGCCCCAGCTTCACGGTGGACGCCGCCGGGAAGCGCAGGTCGGATCCGGCGCCGGCGGAGCGCCCGTCGGTCAGGTCGTGCACCCACGCCGCCCGGAAGCGGGGCCCGCCGTCGAGCGCGGCGACGAGGCGGCGGCCCAGCGCGGCGTCGGCGCGGGGAGCGGCCGCCGGCCGCAGGCCGCTGCCGGGCAGCAGCACTGCGCCGCGCGAGACCAGGACGCGGGGGACGCCGGCGCCCGCCGTGAACGCGATGCGCAGATCGTGGGGGCCCGGCGCGACGTTCACCCCGAAGCGCACGCGTCCGCCCCGGACCGCGGCGGTCCCGGCGAAGCCGCCGTCGACGGTGAGGGTCGCCGACGTCGCATCCTCGGGCGCGCGGGCCACGACGGGGCCGGCGAACGCCTCACCCGGCGCCGGGCTCATCGACAGCGGGGGCGGGGCGGGGGCCGAGCCGCCGCCGTCGCAGCGGGCCCGGCGCGCCGCGACCAGGGGCCGCGCGCGCTCCGCCGACCGCCGGCCCGCCGCGCGGTCGCCGGGGCTGGGGCGGTCGACGCCCTCTATCTCCAGCACCCGGCCGGCGGCGTAGCGGTCGAGGGCGACGCGCAGCGGCGCGCACCCGCGCGAGACGGGCGCGGCCCGGCGCAGCGCCTCCTGGAGGTCGCGGGCGGCGTCGTACGCGGCCTGCCACCCCTCGGGCGTGGAGGCCCGGGCGGCGGCGCGCTCGGCGGCCGGGTAGAGGGTGCGGGAGGCGCGGGCCACCGCCGCGTCGGCGCCGGCGGCGTCCGCCGGCGCCAAGCCGCCCGCGGTCGTGAACGCCAGAATCGCCGATGCGGCGAGGATGGCCGGACTCGCGGATCGTCGGGGCGGGTACGCAGCGGTCATGTCTGAGCCGCCCACCCTAGAGGGACCGCCCGCCGCCCCTCCCCGGACCATGGCCGAGATGGTCGAGCGCGCACCGTCGCGCGAGATCCTCGTGCGGCCCCGCACCCTGCTCGTCGTCGCCGCGACCGCACTCGGCGTGGCCCTGACGGTCTGGGTGTTCCTCGAGGCATGGCAGGTCATCAGCTGGGTGTTCATCGCCCTGCTGTTCGCCATCGCCATGATGCCCGGCGTCGACTTCCTGGAGCGCCGCGGCCTGCCGAACACGGTCGCCGTGAGCGTCGTGTGCTTCGGCGTGCTCGCGGTGGTGGGGCTCATCGCCTGGGCCGTCGTCCCGACGCTGGTCGGGCAGACGACCGAGCTGATCCGGGCGGTCCCCGGGGCGATCGACGACATCACCAAGGGCCGGGGCCCCCTCGGCTTCCTCCAGACCGACTACGGGCTGGCCGACCAGGTGCGCGAGCAGCTCGACGCCCAGTCGGGCAGCGGCATCCTGGGCTACAGCGCGCCGGCCATCGGGATCCTGAAGGGCATCGTGACCGGCGTGGTCGCGACGGTCACGATCTTCTTCATCACGTTCTTCATGCTCCGCGAGGGGCGCCGCTGGGTGGCGTGGACGCTCGACCTGGTGCCGCCCGCCTCGCGGCCGCGCTGGGAGCGCGTGTGCGCGGGCGTCACGCGCACGATCCGCGGCTACGTGACCGGCAACCTGCTCATCAGCGTGATCGCCGGCGTCGTCGCGTACGTGACCCTCATCGCGGTGGGGGTGGAGTTCGCGCTGCCGCTGGCGGTGCTGGTGGCGATCCTCGACCTGATCCCGCTCGTCGGCGCCACCATCGCGACCGTGGCCGCCGGCGCCGGCGCGCTGTCGCAGGGCGTGGTCGCGGCGATCATCGTGGTCGTCGCGCTCATCGTGTACCAGCAGGTGGAGAACCACGTGCTGCAGCCCGTGATCTACGGGCGCACCGTCCAGCTCTCCCCGCTGATGGTGCTCATCTCGATCCTGATCGCGGGCAGCATCGCCGGCATCCTCGGCGCCCTGATCGCCATCCCGATCGCCGGTTCGCTCCAGGTGCTGGTGCTGGAGATCATCGAGGCTCGGCGGGAGCGGACCCTGGCGCGCTGGGGGTCGGAGCGGGGGTAGGCGGTCCCCCGGCCTCCGGGTCGGGGGCGGTGCCAGGCCAGAAGCCGGTGCGCCCGAACAGGGTGATGAGCGACGGCACCAGGAACGGCCGCACCACGAACGAGTCGAGCGCCACGCCGAGGGCCATCACGAAGGCGAACTGTCGCAGCGCGTCCACGGGTACCAGCGCCACCAGGCCGAAGCTGCCGGCCAGGATCAGCCCGGCGACGGAGATGCCGAGCGACGCGGCCGGCATGGCGGTGCGGATGCCCTCCACGATCCCCAGCCGCCGGCCCGCCCGCCAGATACCGCCGACCAGGTAGATGTTGTAGTCGGAGCCGAGCGCCAGCAGCAGCACCGCCGTCGCGAACGGGACGTAGTAGACGAGCTGGCCCTGGCCCAGGTGGTCCTGGAAGAACCAGGTGGTGATGCCGAGCGTCGCCGCCACCGTGAGGGCGTTCGCCACCAGCAGGTAGAGGGGCGCGACGAGCGCCCGCAGGAAGATGGCGAGCAGCAGGAAGTTCACCACCAGCGCGGCCGCGCCGACCCGGACCAGCTCGGTCTGCATCGCGTCGACGGATGCGCTCGCGATGGCGGTGTCGCCCGCGATGCCGACCTGCGCCCCGGGCGCGCCGGCGTCGCGGACCATCCCCGGCAGGGAGTCCTCCAGCCTGCGCAGGTCCTGGATCGCGTCGTGCTCCGTGGGCGGCGCGTCGAACACCACCACGTAGCGGGAGGCGCTCGCCTGCTGCGACACGAACACCGACGCGGCCAGCTGGGGCACCGGGTCGGCGGGGCCGAGCACGTCGGCAACCCCCGGGCTGCCGCGCATCGCGTCGGCCAGGCGGCCGGTGAACCCCGGGTCGGTCGCGCCCGTCCCCTCCACCAGCACCTCCGTCGGCGCGGTCACGCCGGGCGCGAAGCCCGTGGCGGCGCGGGCCTCCGGCGCCAGCCGGCTCGAGAGGCCCAGGCCCAGCTCGAGGTTGCGGAGCGGGGTGGCGGCCATCGCCAGGCCGCCCACCAGCAGCAGCACGGCGACGGCGGCGACGGCGCGGGTGGTGAGCAGCCGCGTCGCGAGCGGAGGCCTGGCGGGGCGCCGCGGGTCGCGGGTCTCCCGGGGCACGCCGCCGGGCCAGAACGCCCCCCGGCCCAGGATGGCGAGGAGCGCCGGCAGCAGCGTGATGGACACGAGCACGCCCACCACGGCGGTCAGCGCCAGCGCCGGCGCGAACGCGCGGAAGAAGTCGACGTCGCCCACCAGCAGGGTCGCCGTGCCGAGCGCGGTGGTCAGCCCGGCCGTGATCACGATGGCCGTCATCTGGGCCCCCGCGCCGATCGCGGCGCGGCGGGCGTCGCCGTCGCGGAGCCGGTTCCTCACGCCGAACAGGTAGAAGATGGCGTAGTCGGTCACGATCCCGATGAGCAGCGCCGAGATCACCGGCTCGATGTCGCGGCTCGCCGTGATCCCCGTCGCCTCGCCCACCCAGCCGATCGCGCGGAGGTCGATGGCGTAGGCCACGCCGACGGTCCCGAGCACCACCAGCGGCGCCACCACCGAGCGGAACACGAGCGCCACCACCAGCACGATCAGCGCGAGCGTGATCCCCACGACGAGCGGCAGCCGGTCGTCGATCGTCTCCATCTGCTCCTGCTGGGCGGGGTACGTGCCGGTCAGGTCGGCGCGCGCGCCCTGCGGGACGGGGGCGGCGGCGATGTAGTCGCGCGCAACGCGCGTCTGGCGGGCGATCGAGGTCGCCGGGCCGAACGCGAGGTAGGTGATCACCGTCGCCGGGCCCGGCTCCGCCCCCGGCGCGATCCCGCCCGCGCTCGTGAGCGGCACCGCCGCCGCGACGTCCTCGAGGCCCGGCACCTTCCTCTGGCTCACGTCGAGCGCGAACCGGCCGAGGGCGGCCTGCTCCGGCGCCGACAGGCCGCCGTCGCGGCTCACCACCACCTGGGTCCGGGTGAGGAGCGGAGACCCGAAGATCTCGGCGGAGCGGGCCTCGGCCGTGAGCGGCGCCGCGTCGTCCGGCAGCGGCAGCGCCAGGTCGCCGGTGTCGCCGAGCCCGGGCAGCATCATCGACGCGACGACGGCAGCGGCGATCCACGCGGCCACCACGAGCCAGCGCAGCGCGACGATCACGCGGCTCGCCATGACGGCGGGGCCGCGGCCTTCGGGTCCGGGTGCTGCTTCCACGTCGCCTCCGATGAGGTGGGCAGGCCCTACCCGCTCCGCCACCGGATCAAGCCCCTACGCTGACCCCGGTGCTGTTCGACGCGTACCTGATGGTCGACTGGAGCGGCCGGAACGCGCCCAGCCGCCGCGCGCCGTCCAAGGACGCGATCTGGGTGGGCGAGCGGTCCCGCTCCCGCACCGGCGAGACCTACCTCCGCACGCGGGAGGCCGCGACGCGGCACGTCCGCGCGCGGCTGGTGGAGCATGTGGACGCGGGCGCGCGCGTGCTCGTGGGATTCGACTTCCCGTACGGCTATCCGCGGGGGTTCGCGGCGGCGATCGGCGGCGCCGGCGGGTCGTGGCGCGCGGTCTGGGACGCCCTCGGGGCCGCCGTGGAGGACGACGCCGCGAACCGGAACAACCGGTTCGCCGTCGCGGCGATGCTGAACGCACGGGTCGCGGGCCCCGGCCCCTTCTGGGGCTGCCCGGCGAGCGCCGAGGGACCGGACCTGACGCGCACGCTGAACGGCGTGTTCGCGTTCCCGGTCGCCGGGATCGGCCGGCTGCGGGCGACCGAGGCGGCGATGAGCGGCGTCCAGGAGACGTGGAAGCTGCTGGGGAACGGGAGCGTCGGGAGCCAGGCCCTGGTGGGGATCCCGCGCGTGCGGAGCCTCCGCGACGACCCCGCCCTGGCCCGTGTGAGCCGGGTGTGGCCCTTCGAGACCGGCTTCACCCGCGAGCCGGTCCCTGCGGCGGGCCCCGCCGTCCTCCACGCCGAGATCTGGCCCGGGATCATCCCCGTCCCGGCGACGGCGCCCATCCGGGACCGGGCGCAGGTGCGGCTGATGTGCGACCGGATGGCGGCGGAGGACGTCGCCGGGACCCTGGGGGCGTGGTTCGCGCCCGCGCTCGACCCGCAGGCCGCGGCGGATGCCGTGGCCGAGGAGGGGTGGATCCTGGGGTGCGTCCCCGGCGGGGGACCCTAGGCCGGGCGGGCGGCGGCGTCGGCGGCGCGGAGCTCGGGGTACGGGTTCACGGCGCCGCGGCCGAGGGGATGGATCTCGAAGTGCAGGTGCGGGACGGTGCCGCGGGCGTCGCCGGTCATGCCGACGTTGCCGATCACCTGGCCGGCCCGGACGCGCGAGCCGATCGCCAGGCCGGGGGTGATGCGGCTGAGGTGGGCGTAGTAGAAGCCGGTGGCGTCGTCGGCCCGGAGCCAGATCCAGATGCCTCCGAGGCCGCGCTCCCTCCGGGTCATCTGCGCGATGACGCCGTCCGCGACGGCGACGACCGGGGTGCGCATGGGGGCGAGGATGTCGTTGCCCTCGTGCCTGCCCTGGTGGCGGGGGGCGCCGAAGTCGTCGGAGAAGCCGTGCGGGCCACGCACCGGGAACGCGACCAGGCGGCTCGGCCTGCCGGCGCCGATGCGGTGGAGCACGTCGGGCGTGGCGCGGCCGTCGGCCGTGACGCCCGCGCGGCGCTGCCAGCGGACAAGGGCGCGGCGGGTGGCCGGCCCGAAGTCGCCATCGACGTCGACGTCGAACCCCTTGCGGATCAACGCCACCTGGAGCTTCTCGACGCGCGCGCCGCGCGCCCCGACCGTCAGCGTGGCGCCCTTCACCTGCCCGGTCGCCGGGCCGCCCCGTCGCAGGCGCGCCAGCAGGGTGGGGCCGGAGACGCCGGTGGGGCGCATCCCGACGCGGCGCTGGGCGGTGCGGACCGCCGCCCGGGTCTGGGGGCCGAACCCGCCGTCGACGCCCACGGCGAAGCCGGCGCGTGTGAGGGTGCGCTGCAGGACGCACACCTGCGGTCCGTAGGCGCCGAGGCGGAGGCGGCCCGCGGCGGCGCCGCGGGCGGTGGTGGGCCCGGGGAGATCGCACACCGAGATCCCCAGCCACCAGAGCAGGGGCCGGTCGACCAGGCCGTTGATGCGCAGCCCCATGCGCTTCTGGAGGCGCGCCACGGCGCGGCGCGTGCCGGGTCCGAACCGGCCGTCGACGGCGACGCGGATGCCCCGCGAGCGGAGCTCGCGCTGGAGGGCCCGGACCGCCGGGCCGTGCGCGCCGACGGTCAGGACCCCGGACTCGGCGAACGGGGGCGGGCGCTGCGCGGCGGACCCGGCGGGCGCCGTGGCGGCGCCCGCGGCGGCGGCCGCGAGGGCGGCGGCCACGACGGCCGTGGGGAGGCGGGGGCGCATGGTCGTCCGTCCGACTTCGCCGGTCCCGCGTGCGCACCTGCCGGTTTGGCCCGCCCACGGCGGGGAACCCCGATGTGACCAGACCCGGGAGGGACGAACGTGATGTGGAAATGGGCGTGGCGCCTGGCGCCGATCGTGGCGCCGGCGGTCCTGCGGCGGATCCGGCGGAACCGCCGCCAGGCGAGCAGCGGCGGGGCGTGACATGGGCGAGGGCGGGGAGCGGGCAGGGGCGCCGGGGGGCGCCGTCACCCGGAACCCGCCGCGGCGCGAGCTCCGGCCGACGGGGGTGCCGCGCGACCCCGGGTGGACGGGGACGCTGAAGCGGACCTGGTCGGAGTTCCGCGAGGACGACCTGACCGACTGGGCGGCGGCGCTGACCTACTACGGCCTGCTGTCGCTGTTCCCCGCCCTCATCGCGGTGTCGTCGGTCATCGGGCTGTTCGCCGATCCCCAGACGATCACCGACGTGATCCTCAACTTCGCGCCCGAGTCGGCGGCCGACACGCTGTCGGGCCCCATCGACTCGATCACCTCCAACCAGGGGGCCGCCGGGGTCGCGCTGATCCTGGGCGTCGCGGGTGCCCTGTGGGGGGCGTCCGGATACGTCGGCGCGTTCGGCCGCGCCGCGAACGTGGTCTACGAGACGCGGGAGGGCCGGCCGTTCTGGAGGCTGCGTCCCCAGCAGCTGCTGGTCACGCTCGTGATGGTCGTGATGATCACCGTGGTGGCCCTCGCGATCGTGCTGACCGGGCCGGTGGTGTCGGCCGTCGGCGACGAGGTCGGCCTGGGCGACACCGCCCTGCTCGTCTGGGACATCGCCAAGTGGCCGGTGCTGGCGGTCCTGGTGGTGGGCCTGCTGCTGCTGCTGTTCTGGGCCACGCCGAACGTGCGCCAGCGCGGCGTGCGGGGTGTGCTGCCCGGCGTGATCGTGGGCCTGGCGGTGTGGGCGGTGGCGTCGGCGGCGTTCGCGTTCTACGTCGCCAACTTCGGCTCCTATGACCGCACCTACGGGACGCTCGGCGGCGTGGTGGTGCTGCTGGTGTGGCTCTGGATCACCAACCTCGCGCTGCTGTTGGGCGTGGAGCTCAACGCGGAGCGCGAGCGCACGCGGCAGCTCGCCGAGGGGATCCCCGGCGCCGACCGCGAGCTCCAGCTGGCCCAGCGGGGCGAGCCGAAGCCCCCGTCCACCGAGTAGCGCCGGGGCCGCGTCAGGCGGCCCGGGCGCGCCACTCGTCGCGCGTCTGGCCCCAGACCACGACGTCCACCTCGACGGGCGGTGGCAGCCGGGCGGTCCGCAGGCGCCGCGACCCGAGGTGCTCCGCCACCCGCTCCGACGCGGTGTCGCCCTCGTCGATGCAGTGGATGATCTCCCCCCAGCCGAGCACGTCGAACGCCCACTCCATGGCGGCGGCCGCCGCCTCGGTGGCGTAGCCGCGGCCCCAGGCGTCGCGGGCGATCCCCCACCCCACCTCGTCGCCCGGCCAGCCGTCGGGGTGCAGCGGCCCCACCCGTCCCACCCAGCGGCCCGTGTCGCGCTCCAGCACGGAGAACATCCCGAACCCGAGCAGCGACCACGACCCGGCCACCTGCATCAGGCCCCGCCACGACTCCGACCGGGACGTGACCCCGCCGATCCAGCGGGTGCTCTCCTCGTCGGCCTGGAAGGCGGCCCAGCCGTCCAGGTCCTCCAGGAGCGGTGGGCGCAGGATGAGGCGCGCCGTCTCGAGCGCCGGTCCGTGCCCCGGGCTCACGCGAGCTCGTCGACCAGGTCGGCGACGGACGCGACGACGCGCGACGGCCGGTACGAGAAGCGGTCGATCTCGTGCTCGATCGTCACGCCGCTGAGCACCAGGATGGTCTCGAGCCCCGCCTCGAGGCCGGCGACGATGTCGGTGTCCATGCGGTCGCCGATCATCGCGGTGCAGTCCGAGTGCGCGTCGATGGCGTTGAGCGCCGACCGCATCATCAGCGGGTTCGGCTTGCCCACGTAGTACGGCTCCGCGTTGGTCGCGCGGCTGATCAGCGCGGCCACCGCGCCGGTGGCGGGCACCGGGCCGGCGGGGGTCGGGCCGATCGGGTCCGGGTTGGTGGCGATGAAGCGCGCCCCCGACGCGATCAGGCGGATCGCCAGGGTGATGCGCTCCAGGCTGTACGAGCGGGTCTCGCCGAGCACCACGTAGTCGGGCGACCGCTCGCTCATCGTGTAGCCCGCCTCGTGCAGGGCGGTGGTGAGGCCCGACTCGCCGATCACGAAGGCCGAGCCGCCGGGCCGCTGGTCGGCCAGGAACGACGCGGTCGCGAGCGCCGAGGTCCAGATCGACTCCTCCGGCACGTCCAGGCCGCTGGCGCGCAGCCGCGCCGCCAGGTCGCGCGGCGTGTAGATCGAGTTGTTGGTCAGGACCAGGAACGGCCGGCCCAGCTCGCGGAGCCGCCCGATGAAGGCGTCGGCGCCCGGGATGGCGCGCTCCTCGTGCACCAGGACGCCGTCCATGTCCATCAGCCACGCCTGCGTCGGCTCGCGACCCACGCCCGGAGCTTACGGACCGGGGCCGCCCGTGCCGATGCGTGGGCGGTGAGCGTCTCCGCCGCCTTCCGTGGCGGCACGGTCACGCCCCTGATCCATACCCCCGGCGTCCGTAACCCCGGGGCGGCCGGCGTTTCGTGACACCATCGGGCCGTGCACCTGGAGGACTTCAGCCCGGGCGACCGGTTCGTCACCCCCGAGCGGGAGGTCGGCGAGGCCGAGATCGTCGCGTTCGCCCGGGAATGGGATCCGCAGCCGTTCCACACCGACCCTGACGCCGGCCCCGCGTCGGTGTTCGGGCGGCACGTCGGCAGCGGCTGGCACACGGCGGCGATCACGATGCGCCTGTGGGTCGACCACGGCCCCGCCGTCGCGGGCGGGACGGTCGGCCTGGGGGTCGACGACATGCGATGGGGGCCGCTGGTGCCGGGCGACCGGCTGCGGCTGGAGGGGGAGGTGCTGGAGGTGCGGCCGTCGCGCAGCGGCGCCCCCCGCGGCGTGGTGCGGCTGCGCATCCGCACCCTCAACCAGCGCGACGAGGAGGTGCAGCACATGGTCACCGCCATCCTCGTGCCGGCCCGTGACGGCGCCGCGGGATGACGCCGCCTCCTCCGCGGGGATGACGCCTCCGCGCCGAGGATCACCCCCGGGGACCAGGCCGGTGCATCCTCCCGCGTGACGATCCCGTGAGTGGCGGGCCATAGCGTCGCGGGCGTCCCCAGTCGCCCCCACGGAGGCACCCGATGCGCCCGTCCACCGCCCTCTCGCTGTTCGGCTTCCTCGCCGCCCTGGTCACCGAGATCGTCTTCGGCCGGGCTCCCGGCGAGGTCCCCGCGGTGCCGCCCCGCTAGCCCCGGCGCGAGCGGATCACGCCGGCGGCCACCGCTCGTGCTCGGGCGGCCGGCCGGTGGCGTAGACCTTCGACGCCGTGCCGCCCACCGCCAGGTACGGCGCGATCGCGGGCCGGCGCCAATGCTCGTAGGAGCGGCACGCCGCGTCGGGGTCGTCCGGGTTCTGGGCGACGGCGATCGCGAGGGCCTGGGCATCGCCCATCCCGAGCCCGGAGCCGATGCCCACCTCCGGGTTCATGGCGTGGAGGGCCTCGCCGATGAGCGCGACCCCGGGGCGCCACCACTCCTCGCAGCGCACCTCGGTGACCTCGCGGTAGGCGAGGTCGTCGTCGGTGAGGGGGGCGAGCACCTCCGCGCCCTGCGGCAGCAGGCGCAGGTACGCCTCGCGGAACGCGTCCATGCCGGGAGCCAGGGCCTCCTCCGCGCCGCCGGGGACGCGGTCGATCTGCCACCCGCCGGCGCTCCCCTCGGCCCAGTCGAGCAGCGTCACCTGCCGCCCGTCGCTGAGGAACGCGATCGAGAACGGCTCGGGCGCGTGGACGGGGCTGCGGAACGACACGAACGCCGTGTCGGCCAGGCGCAGGTCGGCGCTGATGCCGGCCAGCTCGCGCACCCGCGACCCGGTGCCGTCGGCGCCCACCACCAGGTCGGCGGGGTGGTCGCGCTCGCCGTCGGGGGTCCGGAGCCGGGCCCCGACCACCCGCTCCCCGTCGCGGAGGAGATCCACCAGCTCGTGCTCCCACAGGATCTCGAGCCCCTCGCGCAGCACCTCCACCACGGTCTGCCGCGGCACCGAGATCGAGACGGGCCAGCCGTCGCGCAAGGGCGGCACGTCGATCCCCGCGCCGCGGATCGGGGTGAGCACCCCGATCTCCTCCAGGGCGTCGTAGGCCTGGAACGGCAGCATGATGGGTCCCGGGATGCGCCGGTCGGGCGCGGCCCGCTCGATGATGGCCACGTCGCCGCCGCGGTGCTGGATGCCCCGCGCCAGCACAAGCCCGGCCATGCCCCCGCCGGAGATCAGGATCCGCATGTCCAGAGCCTAGGCGTCAGGGCCCGGCGGGGCCCCCGAGCTCGGCGATCACGTCGTCCTCGAGGGCGGCGACCATCTCCTCCAGGCGGGCTCCGCCCAGGCCGAGCGCCTCCGCCACCTCCACCCGGGTGCGGGGGCGGGCGGGGCTGCGGTCGAGGCCCAGGCGCAGGCGCAGCACCGCCAGCAGGTCGGGCTCCAGGCGCAGGGCCGCCGGCGACGCCGCCAGCTCGGCGAGGTCGCGGGCGCCGGCGCGCGCCGTCGCGTCGCGGCGGAAGCGGGCGAGTGCGCGGTCGTCGTCCACCGGCGCATCATGCCGGTCGGGCGTCGCCCGCGGCGGTGGCCGACGAGGCGTTCCCGGCCGGGGCGACGGGCGTGGTCGGCCGGCGGCTCATCGCCCGTCGTCCACCAGGGCGGCGGCCCCGATGTTCTCCTCCAGGTGCGCCAGGGACGACGTCCCGGGGATCGGCAGCATCAGCGGCGAGCGGCGCAGCAGCCAGGCCAGGGCGCGCTGGGCCGGCGTGCCCGGCCCGTCGAGCCCCTCGCGCCCGTCGCGCGCGAGGCGGCCTGAGCCGAGCGGGAACCACGGCAGGAACGGGATGCCGTGGCGCTCGCAGATGGCCAGGACCTCGTCCTGGCGGTCCTCCCCGGCGGGCAGCCGGTTCTGCACCGACGCGACGTCGGCGACGGCCATCGCCCGCTCCAGCTGCGACGCGTTCACGTTCGAGACGCCGATCGCCACGATCTTGCCCGCCCGCTGCAGGTCGACCAGGGCCCCCACCGACTCCTCGTAGGGCACGTCCGGGTCGACCGTGTGGAGCTGGAACAGGGGGATCGCGTCGAGTCCCAGGAGCTCCAGGCTGCGCTCGCACTCGCGCGTCAGCACCTCCGGCCGGCAGTCCGGGTACCAGCCGCCGCGGGCGGAGCGGGCCAGGCCGCTCTTGGTGGCGATCACCAGGTCGCGCGGGTAGGGGCGCAGCGTCTCCCCGATCAGGCGCTCGCTGACCTCCGGCCCGTAGGAGTGGGCCGTGTCGATGAGGTTCACCCCCAGCTCGAGCGCCCGGCGCAGCACCGCGCGCGCCTCGTCGGGCCGCTCCGGCTCGCCCCGGATCCCCGGCCCCGTGAGGCGCATCGCCCCGAAGCCGAGGCGGTTGACCGTGAACGGCCCCACCCGCACCTGCCCGGCACGCGCCGCGCCGGCCCCCGTCCCTGCGGCCATGGCCGCCTCCCTTCTCGCGGGTCCCGCGTCAGCGTAGGCCGGACCGCCCGCCCGCCGCCCCCCGGCGCGGGCTTCCCGCAGGCTCCCTGTGGCCGCGCCCGGTTGCCGGGCGCCGGAGGGGGCGGGACGGTGGGGTCCCGCCGTTCCCGCAGAGGAGGCCCCGTGGCTCCCGCCCATCCGCACCTCGACGCCGCACTCGCGCCGCCGGGGCTGGAGGACGCGCTCGCCTACCCGTTCTTCCGGACCGTCGCCGACCGCAAGAGCCGCCGCGTCGGGCTGGGGATGACCGTCGGGTCGGACGTGCTGGCGTACGAGAGCCCGTACGAGCCGGTGCCCCTCACCGAGCTGGAGGAGGCGCTGGTCTGCACCGCCGCGACCGGCCTCACGGGGCTCAACCTGGGCGACCTGGACCCGGCGCGCGGCATGAGCACCCTGGTGCAGTGGACGACGCGCACCTGGCCCAGCTCCTGCTCCAACCACGGCACCGAGCTCTTCTTCACCAACGACGACGGCCTCCACATGCTGCGCATGTTCGACCTGGTCCCGGAGCCGGGGGAGATCGCGACCCTCTCGGGCCTGGATGGCGACGCGCAGGTGGCGCGGATGCTCGACCAGCACCGCCGGGCCCGGGTGCGGCTGTCGGAGGGTCGTGCGCCCCTGCCCACGACCCTGCCGGGGCTCTTCGACTTCAACCAGTGGAACGCGAACCAGCCGGGGACGACCCTGTTCATCCCCGTCACGAACACCACGCTCGAGTACATCAACCTGCTGTTCATCTACCTGTCGCGCAGCTACGGGTTCTCGCTGGTTGACGAGACCCGCGGCGGGCGCTCGGCGGGGCTGGACGACGCGCTCGCGTCGGGCCGGCTGGATCCCGCGCGGCGCATGGGGATCGTGGAGCTGGAGCAGCGGGTGCTGTCGATGCTCGTCGTCGAGCAGGCGTTCATCTGCCAGAACGTGAACCTGGCGCTGCAGGCGCTCGGCCTGGGGGGATGGACGTTCACCGGTTACCTCGCCCGGTTCGTGATGGGCGGCGGCGACGTCCCCGGGCTGGGGTTCCGGTTCGCCGAGGCGGCCGACGGCACCTCGTGCCCGGTCGGCCGCGACGGCGTCTTCGAGGCGTTCACCCCGCCGTACCACGCCGACATGCACGAGGCGGTCGACGCCTTCATGGCGGTCGGGGGGGCGGCGGTCGAGGGCGGCGTGCCCCAGCCGTACCTCGCCCCCGACGCGGTGGTGGGGGCGGTGCCACGGCCGCACCCGGACACCGTCGAGCTGGTGAAGCGCTACTGCCAGTACGTGCACGACACGTTCGGCCGCTTCCCCGCCTACATCGACCCCATGTACCAGCGCCTCACGGTGCAGGCGCAGCACGCCGACCCCGACTTCTACGCGCGGTTCTATCCCCCGGGCGCCCTCACCGACCAGCACCTGGAGCACTTC
>OEIU01001269.1_pt1 | contig 17144 bp, 17 predicted proteins | sample 1539221 | NCBI WGS metagenome assembly OEIU01 (sample SAMN03792071, study PRJEB22550) | activated sludge metagenome | feature: wastewater treatment plant; material: activated sludge; isolation source: Wastewater treatment plant of a petroleum refinery complex | place: Argentina: Zarate | collected...
ACGGCCGCCTCGCTCATCGAGCGGGCGGTGAGGCGCATTTCCTGCGCGCGCCGCGCGATGACCGCGAGCATGAAGAAGAAGGCGATCGGGCCGACGAGCGCGAGCGCGGCGAGCGCGGGCTCGAGTCGCGCGATGTCGCCCGACAGCAGCGTGGCGCGATTGGCCATGGCCCAGGCGAACCACAGGCCCGCCCATACCAGCGAGACGACGGTGGCCGCGACATAGGGGCCCTTGGACGGGCGCACCTGCATGGCTTGCAGGATCTGGCCGACCGAGCGGCGGTCGTCATTGGCCGGCGGCGTCGCGGGGGCGACGGCGGGCTTGGCTTCGGCCGGTTTCGCTTCCGCCCTGGCTTCGGCGGTCTTCGTTTCGGCGGCCCTGGCGTCGGCGGCCCTGGCTTCCGGGCTCTTCAGCTCCGGCATCTTGAGCGGGGGCGGCTCGACGTCCTTGCGATCCTGCGGCTTGGTCCGGAAGGCGTTCAATTCCGCGGGCGAGACCGCTGGCAGTTTCAGGGGCTTGTCCGCATCCGCCGGCTTGGCGGCCGCCTCCGCGTCGCGGTCGACCGGGGCGAGATTCAACGCCTCTTCGATGGCCGACAGAGCCGCGTCGGCCGCATCGGTGGGCTTGGGTTGGGTCGCCATGAAACGCCTCTCTTCCGCGCGGTTGGCCGCCGCGGGACGGATTCCGCCCGCCTGCGGAACCGTTAACCAATTGTAACCATATCGCTTAGAGACTCTGAATGAAACAGCGTGCGCCCGCGACATGCAAACGTCGTTAACGCGGCCTTCACCATGTTGGGGAAGTGTATCGGCAAACCCGTGAAATCAACCGCGATTCAGTCCTTTTGTCCGAAAATCGCGTGAGGGGCCGGCTGGCCCGTTGCGGACGGAAAGACACATGGAGGGTGAAGTGGCCAATCCCGCGCGCATGGCGACGCACAGCGTCGAAGCCGAGCTTCCGACGGTCGCAGGCGACCGGCCCATCGATCTCGTCCACCTCGCCAGGCAGACCTTCGGCGAGCGCGACCTGGAATCCGAGCTGCTGCGCCTGTTCGATCGCCAGTCCCGCCAGATCGTCGAGCGGCTGACCGACGGGCCGGTTTCGGAAGGCCGCTGGCGCGCCGATCTCGCCCATACGCTCAAGGGCTCGGCCCGCGCCGTCGGCGCCTTCGGGGTCGCCGCCGCGGCCGAGGCCTACGAACTCGACGCCCGCGCCGGCGCGGACCCCGCCCGGGCGCTGTCGACCCTTGCGGGCGCCGTCGAGTCCGCCCACGGCGCCATCGCCGAGCTGCTGGCGGGCTGACCGGCGGGGCGGACGGCCCGCGCGACGGCGCGCAACGGATTGCCGCAGGCGCCGCCGTGGGCCTCGCCAAATTGTTTCCTTGCATATAAAGGAGTCGCGCCGCGCCCTTTCCGGGCGCGATCCGTTTCGCCTGAGCTCAAGGAAAGTCTCCCGCCTATGGCCAAGATCACCTTCGTCGATTCCGAGGGCAAATCCCGCACCGTGGACGCGGAAATCGGCTCGACCGTGATGGAAACCGCCATCCGCAATTCGATCCCCGAAATCCTGGCCGAATGCGGCGGCGCCTGCGCCTGCGCGACCTGCCACGTCTATGTCGACGAAGGCTGGCTCGAGAAGACCGGCAAGGCCTCGGCCATGGAGGAGGACATGCTCGACTTCGCCTTCGAGGTGAAGCCGACCTCGCGGCTGAGCTGCCAGATCAAGGTCACGGCCGATCTCGACGGCCTGGTGGTCGCCACGCCCGGCAAGCAGGGCTGACGCCGGGACCCCCGGCCTCCGGCCGGCGGTCCTGGTTTGAGGAGAGGATCGGCATGAGCGAAGTCATCAAGACCGACGTCGTCATCGTGGGCGCGGGGCCAGCCGGCCTGTTCGCGGTGTTCGAGCTCGGGCTGCTCGACATCCGCGCCCATCTCGTCGACATCCTGCCGCGCGCCGGCGGCCAGTGTTCCGAGCTCTATCCGGAAAAGCCGATCTACGACATTCCGGGCTTCCCCATCGTCACGGGCCAAGGCCTCGTCGACAATCTGGCGCAGCAGATCGAGCCCTTCCACCCGACCTACCATTTCGGCGAGATGGTGACGGAGCTGGAATCCACGGGCACGGCCGAACGCCCCGCATTTCGCGTCAAGACCGACGCCGACAAGACCTTCGAATGCACCTGCGTGATCGTGGCGGCGGGGGGGGGGTCGTTCCCGCCCAAGAAACCGCCCGTCGCCGGCCTCCAGGCCCCTGAAGGGAAGTCCGTCCACTACGCCGTGCGGCGCATGGAGGATTTCCGCGACAGGAACGTGATGATCGTCGGCGGCGGCGACAGCGCGCTCGACTGGACGCTGAACCTGCATCCCGTGGCGAAGCGCATCACGCTCGTCCATCGCCGCGACGATTTTCGCGGCGCGCCGCATTCGGTCAACGCGATGCGCGAACTGGTGCGCGAGGACAAGATGGATCTCGTGATCGGCCAGGTCGGCTCGATCGCGGGCGAGAATGGCGAACTGAAGACCGCGACCGTGAAGCTGAACGACGGAACGACGCGCGACGTCGCCTGCGAGCGCATGATGCCCTTCTTCGGCCTGACCATGAAGCTCGGGCCGATCGCCGACTGGGGCCTCAACCTGCACGAGAACCTCGTGCCGGCGGACACGGAAAAGTTCGAGACCTCGACGCCGGGCATCTTCGCTATCGGCGACATCAACACCTATCCCGGCAAGCTGAAGCTCATTCTCTCGGGCTTCCACGAAGGCGCGCTGGCCGCGCAGAAGGTCCACCGCTACGTCTATCCCGACAAGAAGCTGACCTTCCAGTACACGACCTCGTCCACGAGCCTGCAGAAGAAGCTCGGGGTGAATTGACGGTGACCCGCAACGCGGGTCGCCCGTCATTGCCGTGCGCGTTCATTAATTCGCTGGTCTGACCACGGCTTTGAGGCGCTGTTTCCCTCTCCCGCACGCGGGAGAAGGAACGCCGCCCGATCAGCGAAATCGTGAACTCGCGCAGCAGTGACGGTAGTGCGCCTACAGCCTCCCGCCGACCGCCGTAATCCCGCCGAACACCACCGCCGCCGCGATCGCCAGGCAGGCTGTCGCGGCAAGCCAGGAGCCCGGCCGCGCGCTCGTTTCATCCACGTAGGGCTCGGCCGGCTTCGAGCCTGTGACCATGCCCTGGATCAGCGGCTCGCGCTTCACGAACGTGGCGAACAGATTCGCGGCGACATGCAGAGCCACGAGAATCTCGATCGCCTCGAAAATGCGATGATGCCAGCGCGCCGCGAAGGACACGGCCGCGTCGCTGACGAACTTCACCAGCGGCCCCTCGATCACCAGCCGGTCTTCGTCGGCCGCAAACAGGCCCGAGACGGCCTGCAGGCCGACGAGCGCGAGCAGCGCCAGAACCATCCAGCCGCCGATCGGATTGTGCCCGAGATATTTCTGCGGCCGCCCGCTCGCCGCCGCCGTCACATAGGCGAAAGCGCGGCCGGGCAGCGCGACGAAATTGGCGAAGCGCGCGGTCGAGCCGCCGACGACGCCCCACATCGCGCGGAACAGGATCAGCGTGAGCGCCGCATAGCCGTTCCACTTGTGCCAGGCCGGATACGAGCCGCCGACGGCGTTGCTGAGCCAACCGTCGAAGACGACGAGGACGAGCGACCATTTGAACAGCCGCGTCGGCCCGTCCCAAGCGAGGGCGCGCGCGCCGCCCGCCGTGGCGGACGGCGATTGTGCGGACATGCTCATTCCCGCGAACTCAGCTCTTCTTGGCGCGATAATCGTCGTGGCAGGCTTTGCAATTGCCGAGCACCTTGCCGAAATTCGCCTTCAGGCTGGCCTCGTCCTTGATCGCGCCGGACGCGGCGGTCGCATCGGCCGCGAGCTTGTCGTAGATGCCTTCGAACTTCGCCTTGTCTTCCCAGATCTTCGGCAGGGCCGCCGTGTCGCCCCCCGTCTTGGAATCGTCGGGGAACAGGCCCTTCAGGTCCTTGGCGCCGGCCGTATAGGCCGCCAGCGCCTTCTGCACGGCGGCGCCGTCGTAGGCCGCCTCGCCCTTCAGCATCGCGGCGACAGGCTTGGTGGCGTCGCCGAACCCTTTCAGAATGTCCTTGCGCTTGGCGATCGCCGCGCTCTGCGCATAGGCGCCCGAAATGGCGACCGCAGCCACGGCGGAAACAAGCAAAGTCTTCACGACAAATTTCATTCTTCAATCCTTCCTTCTGGGCAAACCGGGCTGCGCACCGCAGTAGAATCGGCGATCGCCCCGCAATCAACCCACGCCGCCTTGCAATCAGGCAAGTTTGACCTGTTCATGGCGCTCCCTGCGCCGCCGCGATTTTTCCGTAGATTTTCGACGGCGTCGCCGGCATGTCGATCGCCGTCACGCCGAGCGGCGACAGCGCGTCGATGACGGCGTTGACCACCGCCGGCGTCGAGCCGATCGAGCCCGCCTCGCCCGCGCCCTTGAGGCCCATCGGGTTGGTGGTCGAAGGCACGTTGCGGGTTTCGAAATCGAACTTCACGAGATTTTCCGCCCGCGGGAGCTGGTAGTCCATCAGGCTCGCGGTCAGAAGCTGGCCGCCGGAATCATAGACCGTCTGCTCCATCAGCGCCTGACCGACGCCCTGCGCGATGCCGCCGTGCACCTGGCCCTGCAGCAGCAGCGGATTGAGCGTCATGCCGAAATCGTCGACGACCGTATAGCGCACGATCTGCGTTTCGCCGGTCTCGGGATCGATCTCGACCTCGCAGACATGCGTGCCGTTGGGATAGGTGGCGTCGGGCGGAACGAATTCGCCGCCGCCGGTCAGCATGTCGGGCCTGGCCTGCGGCAATTTCGCGATGTCGGCGAAACTGATCGAGCGGTCGGTGCCGATCACGCGCATGGCGCCGTCGGAAAATTCGATATCGCCGGACGCGACTTCCAGCGCCTCGCCGGCGAGCTTGCGCAATTGCTCGGCCAGTTGTTCCGACGCGCGCGTCACCATCACCGCGCCGACCGGGATCGAGCGCGAGCCTCCCGTGCCCGCGCCGGTCTTCACAATGTCGGTATCGCCCTGCACCATCCGCACCCTGGCCGGATCGACGTCGAGATGCTGCGCCACGATCTGCGCATAGGCGGTCGCATGGCCCTGCCCGTTCGACTGCGTGCCGATGACGATGGTGAAGCCGCCGTCCTTGTCGAGCGTCACCGTGCCGGTCTCGCCCTCACCCCAGGCGGTGCATTCGATATAGCTCGCCATGCCGATGCCGCGCAGGCGCCCACGCTTCTTCGCCTCCTCGCGCCGCGCGGCGAAACGCGACCATTCGGCGTTTTCCAGCGCCTTGCGCATCGCCGCCTCGAATTCGCCGACGTCGAATTTGCGGTCGGTCGGCGTCGCGTAGGGCATCTGCGCCGGCTTGATGAAATTTTTCGCGCGAATCTCTTCGCGTGAAATTCCCGTCTCGCGCGCGCAGACGTCGACGAGGCGTTCGAGCACATAGGCCGCTTCCGGCCGCCCCGCGCCGCGATAGGCGTCGACGGGAACCGAATGCGTATAGACCGCCGTGCACAACGCATGAACCTTGGGAATGTCGTAGGGGCCCGTCGCCATCGTCACGCCGAGCCAGGGAATGTAGGGCCCGTATTGCGAGAGATAGGCGCCGAGATCGGCGAGGATCTTGATGCGCAGCGCGAGAAACTTCCCGTCCCTATCGAGCGCCATCTCGGCGCGCGTGACATTGTCGCGGCCCTGCGCGTCGCCGAGAAAATGCTCCGTGCGGTCGGCGACCCATGCGACCGCGCGGCCGCAGCGTTTGGCGGCTTCCAGCACCAGCGGATATTCGCGGTAGATGAAACTCTTCGTGCCGAAGCCGCCGCCGACGTCGTGCGTGACGACGCGCAGGTCCGCGGGCTCCACGCCGAGCACGGCGGACACCGACGCCTGCAACCCGTTCACGCCCTGGCTCGACGTCGTGAGCGTGTAGCGCTTCGTTTTGGGATCATATTCGCCGCAGGCGGAACGCGGCTCCATGAAATTGGCGACGAGGCGCTGGTTGACGATCTCGACCGCGCATATGCGCGCCGCCCGCGCGAAAATCGCATCGACCTCCTTCGCATCGCCGATCGCATTTTCGAAGGCGACGTTGGTCTTGTGGTCCGGCCACACCAGCGGCGCGCCTGTCTCCAGCGCCGCCTTCGAGCCGATGATGGCGGCCTCGGGATGATAATCGACCGCGATCGCCTCGGCCGCGTCGCGCGCGGCGACCTCGCTGTCTGCGACGATCATCGCGACCGCGTCTCCCACATGCCGCACGCGCCCGCGCGCCAGCAGCGGATAATCGGGCTGCGCCATCGTGCTGCCGTCGGCATTCGGCAGAGGCGCCAGACATGGCAATTGCTTGAGATGGCCGATATCGTCGGCGGTCAGGATCAGCGCGACGCCCGGCATGGCGGCGGCCGCCGTCGTATCGACGCCGCCGATGCGCGCATGCGCATGCGGCGAGCGCAGAAATACCGCCGTCAGCCTGTCGGCCGGCAGCGCGTCGGCGTTGTAGCGCCCCGCGCCCGTGATGAATTTCTGGTCCTCGACGCGGCGCACCGCCTGGCCGATGCCGAATTTTTTAGGCTTCATCGCTTGCTCCAGATCACTTGCTCCAGGCGCAGGATCGCTGCGTGCGAATCTAATGCGGTTTGCGAAAGTGTCATCCCCGCGCCACGAAATCGGCTGCCGCCGACTTCGGACGGATTTTCGCGGGCATGACATTCCCGTAGCGGGCGTCCTTCACTTCCCCTTCATCAGGTCGCTGATGACGACGAATTTCTCGCCGTTGAACTGCATGAGATAGCCGTCGCGCAGCGGCGTGTAGTCGTCGGGCGTCGTGTTCAGCGTGATGCCCGGCAGCAGCAGCGGCGCCTTCACGCCCTTCAGGTTCGACGCCTGCTTCAGGATGTTCTCGCGCGTGAGATTGTCGCCGCACTGCTTGAGCAGTTCGACGAGCGCGGCGGCGCTGAAATAGGCGTATTCGCCCGAGCCATAGTTCGGATCGACGCCCGGCACGCGCGTCTTGATGAAGTCGACGTAGGCGTCGAGTTCGGGATCTTTCGCCGAAGGATCGAGCGGCTTGATCGAGGCGAGCGTGATGATGTCCTTCGCCGCATCGAGGCCCGCGGGCTTCAGGATCGTCTCGATGTTCGCGCAGCCCGACGACAGGAAGCGCATCGGCCGCCAGCCGATCTCGTAGGCCTTGCGGATCGCCTGCGCGCAGGCGCGCGGCGTCACGGAATAGATGAGGAACACGTCGGCCTTGGTCGCGGCGAGCGACACGACCTGCGAGTCGACGGTCGGGTCCGTCACCTCGAATGGCGTCATCTTCAGAAGCTTGTCGGGCATTTTCGCGAAGGCCTCGTTCAGGCCCTTCACGTAATCCTTGCCGGAATCGTCGTTCTGGTAGAGCACGGCGAACGTCGCCTTCGGGTTCTTCTGCAGCGCATAGGCGACGTCGAAATTCGCCTCGTTCATGTAGTTGGGCGCCCACGGCAGCGCGATCGAATACGGCATGCCCTTCGGATCGTTCCACTTGGAGGCCGACGAGATCGCGAAAATCTGCGGCACCTTGTTGACGTTGAGATATTTGGCGATCGCCGACGAGGGCGCCGTGCCCATCGTGCCGTAGACGAAGGCGACCTGATCGTTTTCCACGAGGCGCTTGGCGGCTTCCACGGTCTTGGGCGGCGCGAAGCCGTCGTCGAGCGAGATCATGTTGAGCTTGCGTCCGTTGACGCCGCCCTTCTCGTTGATCATGGCGAAATAGGCCGACATGATCTTGCCGACCGTGCCGAGCGAAGACGCCGGCCCGCTGTAGGGCATGGTGTTGCCGAACGTGATTTCCGTGTCGGTCACGCCCGGCCCGTAGGCCTTCTGCGCGAGCGCCGTCGTTGCGCCCAGCGTGAGCGTGAGCGCGAGCGCGAGGCCGAGGCCTGTCCTGATTGCTGCCATGGGATTTCCTCCGACGGGTCTGACGCCCGCATGGAAGAATTGTCCGACGAAATAGAGCGACGATCAACCGGGCCGAAGCGGATTTGAAAAGCGCGCCCGGCATTCCCATATCGCCTCGCCTGACGATCCCGAAGTCGTGCGGCTGAACGGCCCCTCCCCGCCCTCCCCCGCTTCGCGGGAGAGGGAGCGATCCCGAGGCTTCCTGAAGCTGGGCCGCCAACGGGCGCCACAGCCGTCCCCTCTCCCGCGGAGCGGGGGAGGGAAAGGGAGGGGGCCGCGCCGCACCGAATGTCCCACGGAGGACGCATGTTCGACACACAGCCAGGCTTCATTCTCGATGACGACCCGCAGGAGCGCGGCCGCTCGTCCGCCGCCGCTCCCGAACGCGACGCCCCGCTCCTCGACGCCTATTCGCGCACGGTTTCGGACGTGGTCGACCAGGTCGGCCCGAGCGTCGTGCGCATCGATCTCGCCCGCGGCGACGGCAAGGCCGCCGGCTCGGGCTCCGGCGTCATCGTCTCGCCGGACGGGCTCGTGCTCACCAACAGCCACGTCGTTTCCGCCGGCAGGCGCGCGTCGGTCACGACGCTCGACGGCCGCGTGTTCTCGGCGCGCGTGCTCGGCGACGATCCCGATACCGACCTCGCGCTGCTGCGCATCGACGCCGACGAGACGCTGCCGGCGGCGAAGCTCGGCGATTCTCGCGCGCTGAAACCGGGCCAGATCGCCATCGCCATCGGCAATCCGCTCGGCTTCGACGCGACCGTGACGGCCGGCGTGGTCTCCGCCCTGGGTAGATCGCTGCGTGCGAAAAACGGGCGGCTGATCGACGACGTCATCCAGACCGACGCCGCGCTCAATCCCGGCAATTCCGGCGGCCCGCTCGTGTCGAGCGCCGGCGAGGTGATCGGGATCAACACCGCCGTCATCATGGGCGCGCAGGGCATCTGCTTCGCGGTCGCGGCCAATACCGCACAATTCGTGCTGGGCGAGATCGTGCGCCATGGGCGCGTGCGCCGCGCCTATGTCGGCATTGGCGCGGGTACGGCGCTCCTGCCCCGACGCGTCGCGCTGAGGCTCGGGCTCGAACAGGCGACGGGCGCCGTCGTCACGGTCATCGCGCCGGGCGGTCCCGCCAGCGAGACCGGCATGCTGACCGGCGACATCATCCTGTCGATCGACGGCGCGCCGGTGGCGGGCGCGGACGACATCGTGCGCCTGCTCGGCGCCGACAAGATCGGCCGCACGATCCCGATCGACGTGCTCCGTCGTTCGGACCGGCGCCGTTTCTGGGTCGGGCTGACGGAACGGAAGGATTGACCGGCGGCCCCGACAATCCGCCGTTGTCATCCCGGACGGCCGCAGGCCGATCCGGGATCCAGCCGGAGGCGCGCGGGCGCCGTCGCCGGCAATTTCGAGCTAGGTTCTCAGGGCGTCTTCACCGGCTCGCCGGCCGCCGTCCAGGCAAGCCAGGAGCCGCCGAAATGCGCCTTCACGTCGGGGCGGCCCTGCGTCTGCGCCCGTTCCAGCGCCTGCAGCGTGCGGCGGCCGGAACGGCAGTAGAAGACGACGCGCTTGTCACGCGGCAGCGCGTCGAGATCGAGACGCGAGAGCGGATTGTGGGTCGCGCCGGGGATATGGCCATCCACCCATTCCTCGTCCTCGCGCACGTCGACGAGCGCGATCGACCCGTCCGCCAGGCCCTGCTTCACTTCATCCAGATTGAGTTCTTCCACGACGATCATCGGCTATGCTCCGCAATCCCTGTTGCGCCGCAATAGCAAATAGGGCGCGGCGGCAAAAGCGCGCAGCGCCGCCGCGCCTCAATAATCGTCCTGATCGATATAGCCGTCGTGCATCACCAGCACCCAGCGCCCGTCCAGCTTCTCGATCGAGCGCACGCGGCCGACGCCGGGGATGCGGTCGCCGGGCCCGACCTCCAGCATGCCGTTGCGCGTCTGCACCATGGCGACGCCGTTGCGCACGCTGCGCAGCACGAACGTATTCGGCTTCATCGTGGGATCGGGCGTGCGCAGGCCCTGCCGCACCGGCGCCGGGGCCCCGGCGGCCGAGGTCGGCTGGCCCTTCTGGTCCTTCTGGTCCTTGGCGATCGAACTGGTGACGATGGGATCGGCGGCGATCCGCTCGAGCCGCTCGATGCGCGCGACCTGGCCGTCCAGCTTGGTCGAGAGTTCCTTGCCGAGCTTTTCGACGCGCGCGGCCGACTGCGTCGCCGCGGCGGCGCCGGCGGCCTGCGTCTGCGCGGCGCGCGCTTCGGCGGCGAGCTTGTTCATCTGTCCGCGCAGGCTCTGCAGATCGAGATGAAGCTCGGCGATCTTGCCGCGCAATTCGCGTTCGGCCGCCGTCTCCGGCGGATGGCGCAGCGCCTCCTCCGCCGCCACGCGCTGCGCGTCCTTGCGGTCGAGATAATCCATCAGGCCGAGATAGGCGCCGCCGGCGACGGCGAACATCAGGACGGCGGCGGCCGCCACATGCGACCAGACGACGCTTTCGAGCCGCGCGCGCAGGCCCGCCTGCCAGCCGGCCGAAACAGCGGCGCGCGGCCCTGGGCGGGCGCCCGCTTTCGGCGCGGCGAGCGCCGGCAGCTTCACGCGTTCGGTCGATTTTGCGCTTTCGGGCACCTTGTCCGCGGTCTGCGCCTTGTCGATCGGCTTGTCCGTCGACGCATCCGCATTCAGCTTCGCCGCGTCGGAGGAAAGCGTCTCCGCGACGCGCTGTAGATGCGCGATCGCCTTCAGCGCCGCGTCGCCCGCCGCGCCATCGGCGCTGTCGGTCGTCTGATCGGCGTCGTTCGATTTTGCGGTTTGAGGTTCGGCCATGGCGACGCCGCGCTCGCGTTGATCCCAGCGGCCCACTCTCGCGCTTCCATGGTTAACGGCCTGTTAAAATAGCCATGTTCATTCCGACCAAGCCTGCGCGGAAACGACGCCGCCGACGAGATTGCGCGCCAGCAGCGCCTCGCTCGTCAGTTCGCTGGCAGCCTGCGGCGCAAGACCCGCCGCCTCCATTGTGGCGCGGGCGTCGCGCCACGCGTCGACCGCCTGCGCCGTCGTGACGGCGGAAAAGCGCAACGTCGCGCCCGGCCGCATCTGCGCGAGCCGGCCGAGATCGGCGGCGATGACGGTCGCGATCTTGGGATAGCCGCCAGTCGGCGCGCGGTCGGCCATCTGCACGAAGGGCCAGCCGTCGCCGGGAACCTGGATCGCGCCGAACACGATTCCGTCCGAGACGATGTTGAAGCCTTTCGAATGTTCGAGCCGCGGCCCCTCCAGCGCATAGGCCATGCGGTCGCTGCGCGCCGCGACGCGCCATGGCCCTTCGAGAAAGCGCGCGAAATTCGCGGCGTCGAAATAATCGTCCTGCGGGCCCGCCACGATGCGGATCGGCGCGTCGGCCGCCTGTCGGAAGTCGCCGAGCGCGCGCGGCTGCGCCTGTCCCGCGCGCGCCTCCGCGATGTGCAGACTGTCGCCCGCCTTCAACCCCGCCCCGCCGACGCCGGTGCGCACGTGCATGGAGAACGAGCCGAGTTCGGGCTCACCCGCGATGCCGCCGGCGGGCGCGAGATAGGCCCAGGCGCCGCTTCCGCCGGCGCGCACCGAAAGCCTCTCGCCCGGCGCGAGCGTGACGAGGCAGCTCGCGGGCAGCGCCACGCCGTCCCGCGCGACGCGAAATCCCGGCGCGACGACGGCGATTTCCAGCGCGCCGGCCTCGACCACGGCGTCGAGCCCGCCGACGGAAATCTCGATCGCCGCCGCGCCCGCCGCATTGCCGGCCATGCGATTGGCGAATTCATGCGCGAGCGCATCCATCGGCCCGGCCTGCGTGACGCCGTAGCGCAGATAGCCCCAGCGGCCGGAATCCTGCAGCGTGACGCCGGGGCCCGCCTGCGCGATACGCAGGACCGCGCTCATGCGAGCGCCTCGCGCATGGCGACGGTCTCGCCCGCCGCCGCGCGCGCATCGAGAGCGGCGAAGGTCTGCGCGTCGATCGCTTCGAACCGCAATTCGTCGCCGACATCGACGAGGAACGGCCGGTCGCGATGGGGCGCGAACATGCGCTCCGGCGTCCGGCCCGTCACATACCAGCCCGTCGGCATGGAAAAGGTGGCGACGAGCGACAGGCCGCCGCCGACGAGAACGGAATTCTCCGGCGTCGGCAGCCGCACGGTGGCGCGGCGCGACACCACGAGCGCTTGCGGTAGGCCGCCGAGATAGCAATAGCCCGGCGCGAAACCATACATGTAGGCGCGATAGACGCCGCTGGCGTGGATGCGCGCGACGTCCGCGGCGTCGAGATTCACGAGCGCGGCGAGTTCAAAAATATCTTCGGCGATCGCCGGATCATAGCAGCAGGGAAACGTCCAGACCGCTTTCGCCGTCGGCGCCGCCGGATGCGCCGCCTCGAATTTTTCCACGCGCGCGACGAGGTCTTCTCGCGAAATCACGAGCGGGTCGTAGTGGATCATCAGCGAGCGATAGGTCGGCACCGTCTCGCGCACGCCCGCGATGGCCGCCGCGACAAAGGCCGCGTCGAGCGCCAGCACCTGCCCGTTGATCGCGGGATCGACCGCGGTTCCGAATTCCACGACCAGCGCGCGCTCGCCGGCGTCGAGAAGGCGGTAGGCGGGAGCGACAGTCACGGGCGCCCTCCCTCCCCTTCATGGGGAGGGTGTCGCGCGAAGCGCGACGGGTGGGGCCCGAGCCGCCACGCCAACACTCCAAGCATTTGCCCCTGTCGTTCGAACCCCACCCGCGATGCTTCGCATCGCGACCTCCCCATAAAGGGGAGGTAAGGGCGCCCGAGAAATGCTGTCGCCATCCTCACGCCGCCGCGAACGCCCGCACGCTCACGCCCGCGGCCTCCAGCCCCGCGCGAACCCTTCGTGCGCTTTCCACCGCATGCGCTGAATCGCCATGCACGCAGATCGAGCCGATGTCCGTCGGGATGCGCCTGCCGCTCGCCGTGACGATAGCGCCCTCCTGCACCATCTGGATCATGCGCGCGGCGGCCTCGTCGGGATCGAGGATCATCGCCCCGGGCTGTCCGCGCGGGATGAGATGGCCGTCTTCCGTGTAGCCGCGATCGGCGAAGATTTCCGCGACGCCGGCGAGCCCGACCGTCTCGGCCGCGCGCACCTGCTCGCCCGCCGCGATCGTCAGCCACACGAGTTTCGGATCGACCGCCTTGATCGCGCGGCCCACGGCTTCGGCCGCCGGCCGGTCGACCTCGCAGAGATTGCCGAGCGCCCCGTGACATTTGACGTAGGTGATCCGCGTGCCCGCATAGGCCGCCAGCGCCTGCGCGGCGCCGACCTGATAGGCGACGAGCCGCTCGATCTCTCCGGTCGAGAACGGAATGCGCCGGCGCCCGAAGCCCCAGAGATCGGGAAAGCCCGGATGCGCGCCGCAGGCGACGCCCTTCTCCTTCGCGCTCGCGAAGGTGCGGGCCATGATCTCGGGATCGCCCGCATGAAAGCCGCACGCGACGTTGCAGGACGAGACGATGGAGAGCATCGCCTCGTCGTCGCCGCAGGTATAGGCGCCAAAACCTTCGGCTATGTCGGAATTGAGATCGACTGTGGGCATGTGCTTGGTCCTCTGGACCGCGAGCCTTCAGGCTTGCCTTGTCATTGCGAGCCTGAAGGCTCGCGGTCCATTCGATGTTACAACCCCAGATACGCCTTGCGCACCTCGGCATTCCCCGCAATCTCCGCCGCCGTGCCGCTCATGGTCACGCGGCCGGTCTGCAGCACATAGGCGCGGTCGGCGATTTCGAGACATTCCGTCAGCCGCTGCTCGACGATCAGCACCGTCGTGCCGGACTTCCGGATTTCCGACACGGCGACGAAAATCTCGTCGACCAGCTTCGGCATGATGCCTTGCGACGGCTCGTCAAGCATCAGGAGTTTTGGCCGCGTCATCAATGCCCGGCCGATGGCGAGCATCTGCTGCTCGCCGCCGGACAAGGTTTCCGCGCGTTGCGGCAGCCGTTCGCCGAGGCGCGGGAACAACCGCATGACCGTCTCCAGCGGCGCTTCGCGGTCCTTCTCGGCGCGGAACAGATAGGAGCCGAGCCGCAGATTGTCGGCGACCGAAAGCCGTGGAAACAGCCGCCGGTTTTCCGGCACATAGGCGATGCCGCGCTGCGTGACGAGATGCGGCGCGAGGCCATCGATGCGCGCGCCGAGAAACTCGACCGTTCCGGATGAGGGCCGCTCCATGCCGACGATGGACTTGAGCAGCGTCGACTTGCCGGCGCCGTTCGCGCCGGCGACGCAGACGATCTCGCCGGCCGCCACGTCGATCGTGGCGTTCGACAGCGCGATCAGGCCGCCGTAGCTCGTGGAAAGGTCACGCGTCGCGAGCACGATGACGCTCCCCGAGATAGGCGGTGATGACGCGCTCGTCGCGCACGATGTCGGCGGGCTTGCCCTGCGCGATCACACGGCCGAGATCGAGCACGATGGCGCGGTCCACCAGCGGCATGACGATCTCCATGACATGCTCGACCATGACGATGGTGACGCCCTGCCCGCGGATGCTGCGCACGAGTTCGACGCCCTGCCGCGCCTCGGCCGGCGTGAGGCCCGTCATGGCCTCGTCGAGCAGCAGCAGCTTCGGTTCCGTCGCCAGCGCGCGCGCGACTTCGAGCCGGCGCTTCTCGGGCGGCGTCAGCTCCTGCGCCATCGCGTTCTCCCGCGCGCCGAGGCCGGCGAAGTCCAGAACCCCGCGCGCCTTCTCGCGCGCTTGCGACGACGAGGACGTGCGCTGAAACGCGCCGACCATGACATTCTCGACGACGCTCATCGTCTCGAAACTCTTCACCACCTGGAACGTGCGCGCGATGCCGAGCGCGCAACGTTCCGGCGCGCCGAGGTCGGTGACGTCGCGGCCCTCGAAGAGAATACGCCCCTGCGTCGGCTTGCGCACCCCGGCGATGGCGTTGAACAGCGTCGACTTGCCGGCGCCGTTGGGCCCGATCAAGCCGAGGATTTCGCCCTTGTTCACCTCGATCGAGACATCGGCGTTGGCGACGAGCCCGCCAAAGCGCTGCGTGAGGTCGCGGACTTCGAGCAGCGCGCTCATGCCGCTTTCGCCCGCTTGCGCGCCGTCAGCGCGCCGACGATGCCCTCGGGTCGGCCGAGCGCGATGGCCATCACCAGGAGACCGTAGACGATGAGATCGAACCCCTTGCCCGTGCCGCCGGCGTAGGAGCGCGTGACCTCGGTGATCGGGATGAGGATGGCCGCGCCGACCGCCGGCCCCCACAGCGTGCCGATGCCGCCGAGGACGGCCGGCAGCGCCATGAGCAGCGAGAACTGGAAGCTCATCACGCTCTCGGGATCGATGTAAGAGACGAATTGCGCATAGAAGCCGCCGCCGACCGCGGTTAGGAACGCGGACACCGCCGCAGCCGCCATCTTCGAGCGGAACACCACGACGCCGAGGCTTTCGGCCGCTTCCGCATTGTCCTTGACCGCGCGCCACCAATAGCCCCAGCGCGAATCCTCGATCTTCCAGGTGACGAGCCAGGCGACGAAGGCGAGCGCGAGCGCAAAGTAGAAATAGGGCAGCTTGGAGCGCGCGAACTGGAACTTCGCCCAGCTATCGCCGCGCACCGGAACCTCGACGCCCATGGCGGCGCCCGCCCAGTCCCAGTTGAGCATCAGGAGATAGCCGGCTTCCGCGATCACGATCGTGGCGATCACGAAATAATGTCCCTTGAGGCGAAAGCAGGGGTAGCCGACGGCCGCCGCGACCAGCGCCGCGATCGCGCCGCCCGCGGCCATGCCGAACCAGGGCAGCACGCCGAACTTGGTGAACAGCAGCAGCGTCGCATAGGCGCCGATGCCGAAATAGAGCGCGTGGCCGAGCGATATCTGCCCGCAATAGCCCGACAATATGTTCCAGCTCTGCGACAGCGCCGCATACATCAGCGTCAGCACCAGCATGTTCTGGATGTAGACGTCCTTGACCACGAGCGGCAGGCAGGCGACCGCGGCCGCCACGCAGATCGCGACGATCAGATTGTTGCGGCGCGCGCCTTCGTGAAGGGAGCCGGCCATCACAGCGACCCGAACAGGCCGCGCGGCCGCAGGACCACGACCAGCAGATAGAGCGCGTAGATGCCGAGCGATTTCAGCGAGGCCGGCAGAACGAAAGCCGTTCCGGCTTCCACGACGCCGACGAGAATGCCGGCCGCGAACGCCCCGAACACGCTGCCGAAGCCGCCGAGCGCGACCGTGACATAGGCGATGAGCGCGAAGGACGCGCCGACGTCGGGATAGATGTAGAAGAAGATGGAGAGAACGGCGCCGGCGAGCCCGACCAGCGCGCCGCCGAGGCCCCAGCCGAGCGCGAAAATGCGCTTCTTGTCGATGCCGACGAGCGCGACCGCGCCGGCGTCCTCGCGCGTCGCCTCCAGCGCGCGGCCGAAATCCGTCTTGTTGATGACGAGCCAGAGCGCGCCGAAGGCCGCAAGCGACACGAGCGCGCCCGCGAGCTGCGGCGCCGGCAGGAATATGCCCGCGACATTGAACGTTTTGCCGCCGAGCCAGGAGTGCGGGATGGAGCGGTAGTCCGGCGTGAACAGGAATTGCGCGAGCCCGCGCATGGTGATCGCAAGCCCGAAGGTCGCGAAGATCTGCACCATGCCGGCGTTGGCCGAGGCGGACATGGCGAAGCGCACAAGGCCGAGATAGACGAAAGCGCCGAAGACGAACATCGCCGCCGCGACGAAGGGCGCGGCGATGAGCGGATCGAGCGCGAAGGCGAGAAAGAACCCGAAGGTCGCATACATGGCCGTCATCAGAAATTCGCCATGGGCGAAATTGACGACGTCCATCAGGCCGAAGATCAACGCGAGGCCGGCGGCGACGAGACCGTAGATCAGGCCCATCAGCAGGCCGCTGGCGAGCGATTGTACGATCGCTTCGGTCGTCATGAGCGACCTCCCTCCCCTTCATGAGGAGGGTGTCGCCGAAGGCGACGGGTGGGGCTCGCGCCGCCGCCATAATGTCGGAAGGTTTCGGCCCAGCCGTTCGGACCCCACCCGTCCGGCTGCGCCGGACACCCTCCCCATGAAGGGGATCGTTGCGAAATTCTGCGGGGGCGGGATTTGGTCCGCTCGGGCGCGGGAT
>OEIU01001270.1_pt1 | contig 17123 bp, 14 predicted proteins | sample 1539221 | NCBI WGS metagenome assembly OEIU01 (sample SAMN03792071, study PRJEB22550) | activated sludge metagenome | feature: wastewater treatment plant; material: activated sludge; isolation source: Wastewater treatment plant of a petroleum refinery complex | place: Argentina: Zarate | collected...
CCGGCAGCGGCTTGAGCACGATCGGCTGCTTCAGGTCGCGCAGGTTCGTGATGCACGCCAGGCCGTTCTTGCCGTTGATGTTCATCGCGTCCGAGCCGCAGACGCCCTCACGGCACGACCGGCGGTACGCGACGGAATCGTCCTTCACCTGTTTGATCCGCATCAGCGCGTCGAGCAGCATCTTGTCGGTCGGTTCGAGCTCGACCTCGAGATCCTGCATGTACGGCCGCGCGTCCTTGTCGGGGTCGTAGCGATAGATCGAGAACCTGACCACTCGCTTGCCTTGCGCGACCGGCGCGGCATTCACCGGGGATTCGACCACTGCGCTCATCGGGGCTCCTGCGCTTCGGGGTATGTCGTATGTCTCAGAAGGTGCGGGCCTTCGGCTCGAAGGTCTCGACCGACAGCGGCCTGGTATTCACCGGCTTGTAGTCGAGGCGGCTGCCGTCGGAGTACCACAGCGTGTGCTTCATCCAGTTCGCGTCGTCGCGCTGCGGATAGTCGCGGTGCGCATGGGCGCCACGGCTCTCCTTGCGCGCCTCGGCCGACACGATGGTCGCGCGCGCGACCTCGATCAGGTTGTGCAACTCGAGCGCCTCGACGCGCGCGGTGTTGAAGACCTGCGACTTGTCCTTCAGGTGCACCGAGTCGACGCGCGCGCCGATCTCTTCGATGCGGCGCACCCCTTCGGCGAGCAGCTCGGAGGTGCGGAACACCCCGCAGTGCGTCTGCATCGAGCGGCGGATGTCGTTGGCCACGTCCTGCGTGTTCTCGCCCGAAGTCGAGCCGTCCAGGCGCGCCAGCCGCGCGAGCGCCGCGTCGCCCGCGTCGCGCGGCAGCGGCTTGTGGCTGCCGTCGCGCAGCTTCGAGGCGACGATGTGGTTGCCTGCGGCGCGGCCGAAGACAACGAGGTCGAGCAGCGAATTGGTGCCCAGGCGATTCGCGCCATGCACCGACACGCACGCGCACTCGCCGATCGCGTACAGGCCGCCTACCACCGCGTTCGGGTTGCCGTCCTTCGGAACCACTACCTGGCCGTGGTAGTTGGTCGGGATGCCGCCCATCTGGTAGTGGATGGTCGGCACCACCGGGATCGGGTCGGTGATCGGGTCGACGTTGGCGAACTTGATCGCGATCTCGCGGATCGACGGCAGCCGCTTCATGATCGTCTCGGCGCCCAGGTGGTCGAGCTTGAGCAGCACGTGGTCGCCGTCGGGGCCCGCGCCGCGGCCCTCCTTGATCTCCTGGTCCATCGAGCGCGAAACGAAGTCGCGCGGCGCCAGGTCCTTCAGCGTCGGGGCGTAGCGCTCCATGAAGCGCTCGCCCTGCTTGTTCAACAGGATGCCGCCCTCGCCGCGCACCCCCTCGGTGATCAGCACCCCCGCCCCGGCGACACCGGTCGGGTGGAACTGCCAGAACTCCATGTCCTCGAGCGGAATGCCGGCGCGCGCCGCCATGCCCAGGCCGTCGCCCGTGTTGATGAACGCGTTGGTCGACGCCGCGAAGATCCGCCCCGCCCCGCCGGTCGCGAACACCGTGACCTTCGACTCGAGCACCAGCAGCTCGCCGGTCTCCATCTCGAGCGCGACCACGCCGACGCAGTCGCCGTCGGCGTCGCGGATGATGTCGAGCGCCATCCACTCGACGAAGAACTGCGTGCGCGCGCGCACGTTGCGCTGGTACAGCGTGTGCAGCAGCGCGTGGCCGGTGCGGTCGGCCGCCGCGCAGGCGCGCTGCACCGGCTTCTCGCCGAAGTTGGCGGTGTGGCCGCCGAACGGCCGCTGGTAGATCGTGCCGTCGGGGTTGCGGTCGAACGGCATGCCGAAGTGCTCGAGCTCGTAGACGACCTTGGGCGCCTCGCGGCACATGAACTCGATCGCGTCCTGGTCGCCGAGGTAGTCCGACCCCTTCACGGTGTCGAACATGTGCCAGTACCAGTTGTCCTCGCTCATGTTGCCGAGCGAAGCCCCGATGCCGCCCTGCGCGGCCACCGTGTGCGAGCGGGTGGGGAACACCTTCGAGAGCACTGCCACGTTGTAGCCCGCCTCGGCCAGCTGCAGCGAGCAGCGCATGCCCGCGCCCCCGGCCCCGACGATCACCGCATCGAACTTGCGCCGCGGCAGGTTGTTCGAGAGGTGGTTCAGCACGTCGGCCATCTCAGACGCTCCAGAGAATGATGACCGCCCAGCACGCGTAGCCGAGCAGCAGCACGATCGTGATCACCTGCAGCGCCAGGCGCAGGCCGATCGGCTTGATGTAGTCCATGAAGATGTCGCGCACGCCGATCCACGCATGCCAGGCGAGTGCGATCAGCGCCAGCAGCGTGAGCACCTTCATCCAGCCCGAGGCGAACATGCCTGCCCAGGTGCCGTAGCTCAGCTCTGGCAGCATCACCAGCCAGCCGAGGAGCACCAGCGTGTAGACGGCCATCGTGACCGCGGTGAAGCGCTGCGCGAGCCAGTCGCGCATTCCGTAGTGCGCGCCGACGACGATTCGTTTGGTAGTCATGGTGGGCAACCGTGGTCAGAACAGTCCGAACAGCTTCAGCGCGAGGATCAGCGTGAGCGTGAGGCTCACTGCCAGCACGACGGCCGCCGACGTGCGCCCGGCCTCCTTGTTCACCCCGATGTCCATGTCCATCAGCAGGTGACGCAGCCCGGCGCAGAAGTGGTGCAGGTAGGCCCAGATCAGGCCGAGCAGCACCAGCTTCGCGAACCAGTGCGAGACGATCGCGCGGTAGGCGTCGAAGCTCAGCTCGGAGGTCAGGCTCTGCTGGAACAGGTAGAGGACGAACGGCAGGCCGACGAGGAACATCAGCGCGCCGCTGATGCGGTGCAGGATCGAGACGAGCCCGGCGAGCGGAAGCCGGTAGCGGGCGATCTGGGTGACGTGGATGTTGCGGAACTCGGGCCGCGCTCTGCGCTGCGTATTGCCCAGTGACTTGTCCACCGCGTCGGCCATATCGCCCCCGTTGATCGCAAAACCTTCGTATTCTGAACCAATTTGGCGCAATGCACCAATTGCCCGCACACGCGCCGGTCCGATTTCCTCAGCTCAGTACGTTGTAGTAGTGATGCCGGTCGGTGACGCAATAGCCGCGTCGCAGCTCGACCGGCTGGTCTCCGTAGGTGTGCGACACGCGCTCGACGAGAAGCAGCGGCGCGCCCTCGCTCACCTGCAGCGTTCGCGCGTGAGCCCGGTCTGCGGCGACGGCCTTCAGCCGCTCGACGGCGCGGATCATGCGCACTCCGAACTCGGTCTCGAACATCAGGTACAGCGGGCCGTGCCAGGCATCGAGCCGCTCGGCCGACAGCCCGCGAAAGCGCGAGCCGGGCAGCCAGATCTCGTCGAGCACGGTGGGATTGCCGTCGGCCTCGAGCAGGCGCCGGATCAGCACCACCGCTTCCCCGGCGCGCAGCGACAACGAGCGCGCCACCTCGCTCGGCGCACGCAGGCGGCGACACTCGAGCACGCGGCTCGTCATCACCATTCCGGGGCCGGACTCGCCGGGCGCGCCGGCCGCGGACTGGGCCGCCGCGCCCTCTTCGATCTCGTCGGGACGAAGTCGCAGGAAGCGGAACTGCGTGCGCACCTCGCGGTGCGAGGCGACGAAAGTGCCCCGGCCCTGGCGGCGAACCACGAGGTTCGCGGCGGCCAGTTCGTCGATCGCCTTGCGCACGGTGCCCTGGCTGACGCGGTAGCGCGCGGCGAGCTCGGTCTCGCTCGGGATCGGCTCGCCGGGCTTCCACTCGCCCGACTGCAGCCCGCGCAGCAGCAGCTCGCGAATCTGCCGGTACAGCGGGGCGAACGTCGGCCCGGGCTCGGAAGGCCGGGCCGTGCCGCCGCCTCGCTGCGCTGTCCGGGACACCTCGTTCATGACGTGGATTCAACCACTGCGAGGCCGAAAAGTCCAGTTTCTTATGTCTTATATAAGATATCTCTCAGGCTTGACACCACGGCACCCGCCTCCTAGACTAACGGCCGTCTCCGGTTCCACCCTCCCCACGAAAGGTCACCCCCCATGTCCAAGCCCGCCAAGCGCGTCGCCGTCACCGGCGCTGCCGGCCAGATCGGCTACAGCCTGCTTTTCCGGATCGCCAACGGCGACATGCTCGGAAAGGACCAGCCCGTGATCCTGCAGCTGCTCGACATCACGCCGGCGCTGCCCGCGGTCAAGGGCGTCGTGATGGAGCTCGAAGACTGCGCGTTCCCGCTGCTGGCCGGCGTCGTCGTCACCGACGACCCCAAGGTCGCGTTCAAGGACGCCGACTACGCGATGCTGGTGGGCGCGCGCCCGCGCACCAAGGGCATGGAGCGCAAGGACCTGCTCGAGGCCAACGGCGCGATCTTCACCGTGCAGGGCCGCGCGCTCGACGAGGTCGCCAGCCGCGAGTGCCGCATCCTGGTGGTCGGCAACCCGGCCAACACGAACGCGTTCATCGCGATGCGCTCGGCCCCGGGGCTGCCGAAGAAGAACTTCACCGCGATGCTTCGGCTCGACCACAACCGCGCGCTGTCGCAGGTGGCCGCGCGCATCGGCAAGCCGGTGGATGCGGTCGAGAAGATGATCGTCTGGGGCAACCACAGCCCGACGATGTACCCCGACTACCGCTTCGCGACCGTCGGCGGGCAGTCGGTCAAGGCGATGATCGCCGACGAGGCGTGGAACCGCGACACGTTCATCCCCACGGTCGGCAAGCGCGGCGCCGCGATCATCGAGGCGCGCGGCCTGTCGTCGGCGGCCTCGGCCGCCAATGCCGCGATCGACCACATGCGCGACTGGGCGCTCGGAACGAACGGCAAGTGGGTCACGATGGGCATTCCGTCGGACGGCTCGTACGGCATCCCCGAGGACGTCATCTACGGCGTGCCGGTCACCTGCGCCGACGGCGAATACACCCGTGTGACGGGCCTCGAGATCGACGAGTTCAGCCGCGCACGCATGGACCTGACGCTCAAGGAGCTGTTCGAGGAGCGCGAGGGCGTCAAGCACCTGCTGGGCTGAGGCACCGCCGTGGCGCGGACGACGGCCGCGCCACGCGCCTGCCGGGGCCGGCCGCACGCGCGGCCGGACATCGACTCCAACCCGTGAGCCCACCATGAGCACCCCTGGACGCAAGTTCCGCGACGCGCTGGCCGCCGAGCGGCCGCTGCAGATCCCCGGCGCGATCAACGCCAACCATGCGCTGCTGGCCCGTCACGCGGGCTTTCGCGCGGCCTACCTGTCGGGCGGCGGCGTCGCCGCCGGCTCGCTTGGCCTGCCCGACCTCGGCATCACCGGGCTGGAGGACGTGCTGGTCGACGTCCGGCGCATCACCGACGTCTGCGACCTGCCGCTGCTGGTCGACGTCGACACCGGCTTCGGCGCGTCGGCTTTCAACGTCGCGCGTACCACGAAGTCGCTGATCAAGGCGGGCGCCGCCGCGATGCACATCGAGGACCAGGTCGGCGCCAAGCGCTGCGGCCATCGGCCCGGCAAGGAGATCGTCGGCCAGGACGAGATGGTCGACCGCATCAAGGCGGCGGCCGACGCGCGCACCGACCCCGGCTTCTTCATCATGGCGCGCACCGACGCGCTGGCGGTCGAGGGGCTCGATCGCGCGATCGAGCGCGCGGTGGCCTGCGCCGAGGCCGGCGCCGACGGCATCTTCCCCGAGGCAATCACCGAGCTGTCGATGTACCGCCGCTTCGCCGAGGCCGTGAAGGTGCCGGTGCTCGCCAACATTACCGAGTTCGGGCAGACGCCGCTGTTCACCGTCGACGAGTTGCGCGACGCGGGGGTCGCGATGGCGCTCTACCCGCTGTCGGCGTTCCGCGCGATGAACAAGGCCGCCGACAACGTCTATCGCACGCTGCGCCGCGACGGCACCCAGAAGGCGGTCGTGCCGACGATGCAGACGCGCCAGGAACTGTACGACTCGATCGGGTACTGGGACTACGAGCGCAAGCTCGACGAACTGTTCGCGCGCTCGAAGTGAGCCCGCCCCACACGGAAGAGCCATGAGCAACGAAACGCAGAACCCCGGCTTCAAGCCGAAGAAATCGGTCGCGCTGTCGGGTGTCACCGCCGGCAACACCGCGCTGTGCACGGTGGGACGCACCGGCAACGACCTGCACTACCGCGGCTACGACATCCTCGACATCGCCGACGCGGCCGAGTTCGAGGAGATCGCGCACCTGCTGGTGCACGGCAAGCTGCCCAATCGCGCCGAGCTGGCCAGCTACAAGACGAAGCTGCGCGCGCTGCGCGGCCTGCCGGCCAACGTCAAGGCGGCGCTCGAGTGGCTGCCGGCCTCGGCGAACGCGATGGACGTGATGCGCACCGGCGTCTCGGCGCTGGGCTGCAACCTGCCGGAGAAGGACGACCACAACGTCGCCGGCGCCCGCGACATCGCCGACCGGCTGATGGCCTCGCTCGGCCCGATGCTGCTCTACTGGTATCACTACAGCACCAACGGCCGGCGCATCGAGGTCGAGACCGACGACGACTCGATCGGCGGCCACTTCCTGCACCTGCTGCACGGCCGCGAGCCGTCGGCGCTGTGGGTGCGCGCGATGCACACCTCGCTGATCCTCTACGCCGAGCACGAGTTCAACGCGTCGACCTTCACCGCGCGAGTGATCGCCGGTACCGGCTCCGACATGTACTCGTCGATCGCCGGCGCGATCGGCGCGTTGCGCGGCCCGAAGCACGGCGGCGCCAACGAGGTCGCCTTCGAGATCCAGAAGCGCTACGAGACCCCCGACGACGCCGAAGCCGACATTCGCCGCCGCGTCGAGAACAAGGAGGTGGTGATCGGCTTCGGCCACCCCGTCTACACGGTCTCCGACCCGCGCAACAAGGTGATCAAGGAAGTCGCGCGCAAACTCTCGAAGGACGCCGGCAACACGAAGATGTTCGACATCGCCGACAGGCTCGAGAAGGTGATGTGGGACGCCAAGAAGATGTTCCCGAACCTCGACTGGTTCAGCGCGGTCAGCTACCACATGATGGGCGTGCCCACCGCGATGTTCACGCCGCTGTTCGTGATCGCGCGCACCTCCGGATGGGCCGCGCACGTGATCGAGCAGCGCATCGACAACAAGATCATCCGCCCGAGCGCGAACTACGTCGGGCCCGAGAACCTGAAGTTCGTGCCGCTGGACAAGCGCAAGTAACGACTCCCCGAATCCCCTACCCCGACGGACACACGCAACATGGGCGCCCACATCCCGACGAGCCGGCCGAAGCCGGACAAGGTCCTGGTCGACATCGTCGACTACACGCTGAAGTACAAGGTGCGCAGCAAGGAGGCGATCGAGACCGCGCGCGCCTGCCTGATCGACACGCTGGGCTGCGGCCTCGAGGCGCTCTCGTACCCGGCCTGCACCAAGCTGCTCGGCCCGGTCGTGCCCGGCACCGTCGTGCCCAACGGCGCGAAGGTGCCCGGCACGCAATTCCAGCTCGACCCGGTGCAGGCGGCGTTCAACATCGGCGCGATGATCCGCTGGCTCGACTTCAACGACACCTGGCTCGCCGCAGAGTGGGGGCACCCGTCGGACAACCTCGGCGGCATCCTCGCCACGGCCGACTGGCTCAGCCGCACCGCGATCGCGCAGGGCAAGGCGCCGCTCACGATGCGCCAGGTGCTCGAGGCGATGGTCAAGGCGCACGAGATCCAGGGCGTCATCGCGCTGGAGAACTCGTTCAACCGCGTCGGCCTCGACCACGTCGTGCTGGTCAAGGTGGCCTCGACCGCGGTCTGCGGGATGCTGATGGGCCTCACGCGCGACGAACTGATCAACGCGGTGTCGCTCGCCTGGGTCGACGGCCAGTCGCTGCGCACCTATCGGCACGCGCCGAACACCGGCAGCCGCAAGAGCTGGGCCGCGGGCGACGCGACCAGCCGCGCCGTGCGCCTGGCGCTGGTCGCGCGCACCGGGGAGATGGGCTATCCGTCGGTGCTAACCGCGAAGACCTGGGGCTTCTACGACGTGCTGTTCAAGGGCAAGGAGTTCACGTTCCAGCGCCCGTACGGCAGCTACGTGATGGAGAACGTGCTGTTCAAGATCTCGTTCCCGGCCGAGTTCCACGCTCAGACTGCCGCCGAGTGTGCGATGACGCTGCACGGCGAACTGAAGAAGGCGGGACGTTCGGTCGAGGACATCCGGAAGATCACGATCCGCACCCATGAATCGGCGATCCGCATCATCGACAAGAAGGGCCCTCTGGACAACCCCGCCGACCGCGACCACTGCATCCAGTACATGGTCGCCGTGCCGCTGATCTTCGGCCGGCTCACCGCCGAAGACTACGAGGACAAGGTCGCTGCCGATCCGCGCATCGACGCGCTGCGCGACAAGATGGTCTGCGTCGAGGACAAGCAGTTCAGCAAGGACTACCTCGACCCGGACAAGCGCTCGATCGCCAACGGCATCACGATCGAGTTCGCCGACGGCAAGAAGCTGAAGGAAGTCGTCGTCGAGTACCCGATCGGCCACCGTCGCCGCCGCAAGGAAGGCATCCCCGTGCTGGTCGAGAAGTTCCGCACCAACCTCGCGCGCCGCTTCCCGGCGAAGCAGCAGCAGCGCATCCTGGAGGTCTCGCTCGACCAGAAGGCGCTCGAGGCGATGCCGGTCAACGAGTACGTCGACCTGTACGTCATCTGAGCCTGCGGCCTCGATGCCCCGACCGACTGCGCGCGCGCTCACGATGGCCTGCCTGTGCGCGTCCGTCGGCTGCGGCGCGCTGCCCACGCGGGCGAGCGCCCAGGAAGACTTTCCGAAGCGCCGCGCCGGCCTCTGGGAAGTGCGCTCGGTCGGTGCGCAGGCCTCCGGCTTGCCGCCGACGCGCATCTGCGTCGGCGAAGGCACCGACACCGCGCAGAACCACCTCGACCGGTCGGTCGGCTCGCGCGGCTCGTGCACGCTCGGCGCGTTTCGTCGCGCCGGAAAGGCCTGGCTGGCCGAATCGACCTGCCGCGAGGGCCGCACCGTCGTCACCAGCCGCTCGATCGCGACCGGCGACTTCGATGCGAGCTACCGCATCGACACCCTGGTGAGCTACGACCCGCCGCTGGGCGGCGTCAGGCGCGAGGACAAGGACGCCCTCGAGGCGACCTGGCTGGGGCCCTGCGCGCAGGGCCAGAAACCCGGCGACATGGTCGTTCCCGGAATGGGCACCCTGAACATGCTCGACGGCGGCTTTCGCGCGGAGCCGCCAGCCCGCGGACGCGCCGCCGAGCGGCCGCGCAGCGACCGATGAGCCGGCGCCCCGACTTTCCCACGCGCCGGCCCGCGACGGCGCCTGTCCTCGATCACTGAGCCCGTACAACGTTCGTTTCCCGAGAGGTCAAACATGTCACGCAACGCGTTCAACACGCTGAAGGACTTCAAGCTGAAGTCCGGCAAGACCGGCCAGTTCCACTCGCTGCCGGCGCTGGCGAAGAAGTTCCCCAACGTGAACAAGCTGCCGGTGTCGATTCGCATCGTGCTCGAGGCGGTGCTTCGCAACGTCGACGGCAGGAAGATCACGCAGGCCCACGTCGAGCAGCTCGCGAACTGGAAGCCCAACGACAAGCGCGTCGACGAAATCCCCTTCGTCGTGGCGCGTGTCGTGCTGCAGGACTTCACCGGCGTGCCGCTGCTGGCCGACCTCGCCGCGATGCGCGGCGTCGCCTCGAAGATGGGCAAGAACCCGAAGGTGATCGAGCCGCTGGTGCCGGTCGACCTCGTCGTCGACCACTCGGTGATGATCGACCACTTCCGCCGCCCCGACGCGCTCGAGATGAACATGAAGCTCGAGTTCGAGCGCAACGCCGAGCGCTACCAGTTCATGAAGTGGGGCATGCAGGCGTTCGACACGTTCAAGGTCGTGCCTCCCGGCATCGGCATCGTCCACCAGGTCAACCTCGAGTACCTGGCGCGCGGCGTGCACCGCAAGGGCGGTGTCTACTATCCCGACACGCTGGTCGGCACCGACAGCCACACGACGATGATCAACGGCATCGGCGTGGTCGGCTGGGGCGTGGGCGGCATCGAGGCCGAGGCCGGCATGCTCGGCCAGCCGGTGTACTTCCTGACGCCGGACGTGGTCGGCGTTCACCTGAAGGGCAAGCTGCGCGAAGGCTGCACCGCGACCGACCTGGTGCTGACGATCACCGAGATGCTGCGACGCGAGAAGGTGGTCGGCAAGTTCGTCGAGTTCTTCGGCGAGGGCACCCGCTCGCTGGCCGTGCCCGACCGTGCGACGATCGGCAACATGGCGCCCGAATACGGCGCGACGATGGGTTTCTTCCCGGTCGACGAGAAGACGATCGACTACTTCGAGGGCACCGGCCGCACGAAGGACGAGATCGACGCGTTCGAGAGCTACTTCAGGGCGCAGAAGCTGTTCGGCGTGCCCAAGGCCGGCGAGCTGAACTACTCGAAGGTGGTCGAGCTCGACCTCGCCACCGTCGCCCCGTCGCTGGCCGGCCCGAAGCGGCCGCAGGACCGCATCGAGATCGGCCACGTGAAGTCCACGTTCGCCGACCTGTTCTCGAAGCCCGTCGGGCAGAACGGTTTTGCGAAGAAGCCCGATGACCTCTCGCGCAGCTACCGCACGGCCGACGGCGTCGAGCTGAAGAACGGCGACGTGCTGATCGCGGCGATCACGTCGTGCACCAACACGTCGAACCCGGGCGTGCTGCTCGCCGCCGGCCTGCTGGCCAAGAAGGCGGTGGCGCGCGGCCTGAAGGTCAAGCCGCACATCAAGACCTCGCTCGCCCCCGGCTCGCGCGTCGTCACCGACTACCTCGAGCGGGCGAAGCTGCTGCCCTACCTGTCCGAACTCGGCTTCAACGTTGCCGCCTACGGCTGCACGACCTGCATCGGCAACGCCGGCGACCTCACGCCGGCGATCAACGAAGCGATCACGTCCAACGACCTGGTCTGCGCCGCCGTGCTGTCGGGCAACCGCAACTTCGAGGCGCGGATCCACCCGAACCTGCGCGCGAACTTCCTCGCCTCTCCGCCGCTGGTCGTCGCCTACGCGATCGCGGGCAGCGTGTCGGTCGACCTGATGACCGAGCCGCTGGGCAAGGACGCGAAAGGCCGTGACGTCTATCTCGGCGACGTCTGGCCCACGTCGGAGGAAGTCCACGCGCTGATGAGGTACGCGATGGACGCGAGGACCTTCAAGCGCCTGTACAGCGACCTGACGAAGGACCACAAGCTGTGGAACGCGGTGCCGTCGGCGTCCGGCCAGGTCTACGACTGGCCGAAGTCGACCTACATCGCCGAGCCGCCGTTCTTCGCCTCGTTCGGGCTGCAGCCGGCCGCCGTCGACAACGCGATCCGCGGCGCGCGCGCGCTCGGGCTCTTCGGCGACTCGATCACCACCGACCACATCTCGCCAGCCGGCTCGATCAAGGAAGCGTCGCCGGCCGGGCAGTACCTGGTCGCCAACGGCGTGAAGCGCGCCGACTTCAACTCGTACGGGGCGCGCCGGGGCAACCACGAGGTGATGATGCGCGGCACCTTCGCCAACGTGCGGATCAAGAACCTGATGATCCCGCCGAAGGCCGACGGCACGCGCGAGGAAGGCGGCGTGACGCTGCACCAGCCCTCGGGCGAGAAGATGTACATCTACGACGCGGCGATGCGCTACATCCGCGAGGGCACCCCCACCGTCGTGTTCGGCGGCGAGGAGTACGGCACCGGCTCGTCGCGCGACTGGGCCGCCAAGGGCACGCAACTGCTCGGCGTCAAGGCGGTCGTTGCCCGCAGCTTCGAGCGCATCCACCGCTCGAACCTGGTCGGCATGGGCGTGCTGCCGCTGCAGTTCAGGGCCGGCGAGAGCTGGGAGTCGCACGGCATCCGCGGCGACGAGCAGTTCGACATCCTCGTGCCCGACAAGCTCGAGCCGCAGCAGGAGATCCGCATGACGGTGACCGGCAAGGACGGCGCGAAGAAGTCGATCACGCTGCTGTCGCGCATCGACACGCCGATCGAGGTCGACTACTTCCGGCACGGCGGCATCCTCCCGTACGTGCTGCGCGAGCTGCTCGCCGCCTGACCGGACGGCGCGGGCGGACCGGCCATCGGCCGGCCCGCCCGACGGATGGCGGAGTCGTTTACACTCCCGCACGAAGGGAACCGCCGAACCCGTGCTCCAGTCCGACCTCACATCGCGAACCGATCCCCGGGGTGGTGGCCTGCCGGCCTTCCCGCGGCTGTTGCTGTCGGGCGGCATCGCGTTCGTCGCCTGCCTGCTCGCGAAGCTCATCTCCTTCGACGCGTCCGACCTGCTGCTGGTGTGGCCCTGTGCCGGCGTCGCCTTCGCATTCGCCTGGCGCAACGGCCCGGGCTGGGCCGTGCCACCGGCGATCGGCGGCGCGCTCTGGGCCTGGGTCGAGTTCGGCTCGATCGGGCCGACCGCGGCAACCTTCGCGGCCAGCGTCGTGGGGCCGATCCTCGGCGTCACCGTGCTGCGACGCCTCAACCACTGGAAGCCTGCCGAATATCGCCTGGAAGCCGCCGTGCGCTTCGTCGGCGTCGTCGTGCTGCTGGCCGCGCCGATCGACGCGCTGCTGGCCACGGCGGGCCTGCAGTTCACCGGGCTGGTCGCTACGGCCCATCCGGCGCACCGGTTCATGGTCTGGTGGCTGATCGACGCGCTCGGCATCCTGCTGATCGCGCCGGCCCTGCTCGCCTGGGTCGGCGAGTCGCTCGCCGAGCCCGAGCCCAGCCTGTCGCAGCGCGCGCTGGTCGACGCGCCGGCCTTCTTCCTGACGCTGCTGGTGACCGGCACCAGCGTGATGGTGTCGACGTTCGGGCAGCAGGCGTACGCGTACGCGCTGATGTTCCTCTACTTCCCGATCGTCGCCTGGACCGCAATCCGGATGAGCGAGCGCGCGACGGCGCTGTCGCTGGTCGTCACCGCAATCCCGCTGCTGATCGCGCGTGCGCACCAGGTCGCGCAGGCGCACGACGACTTCTTCCGCGCACTCGAGGCCTCGGTGCTCCTGTTCTCGGCGGTCATCGTCGCGCTGATGCTGCAGGCCATCGCCACCGACCGGCGCTTCGCGCTCGCTCGCGTCGCGCAGCAGGCCCGCCAGGACATGTCGACCGGCCTGCTCAACGACCGCGGGCTGATCGCCGAGATCGGCGAGCGCCTGTCGATGCCCACCCGGCCCGACTATGGCCTCATCGGCGTGCACCTGTCGAACTTCGATACGCTGAACGACCTGTGCGGCACGATCCAGGCGCTGCAGCTCGAGCAGAGCGCGGCGGTGATGCTGATGCAGCAGCCGGGCGCCAGGGCGGCCGCGCGGCTGTCGGCGGGGCGCTTCGCGCTGCTGATCGAGGCCGAATCGGTCGCCGAGGTGCGCGCGGTCGCGCGCGAGCTCTACTCGCAGTTGAACGGCCAGTTGTTCAAGACCGAGCACGGCAGCGTGCGGCTTCAGCTGTGCGTCGGCGGCCTGCTGATCGACCGCAATGCGCTGATCAACAGCGAGGACTGCCTGATGTCGCTGTCCGATGCGATGGCGATCGCCGCCAGCGTGCGCGACCCGCAGCTCTTCGTCGAACCGCTGTCGCAGACGATGATCGACGCGCGACGCGCCCACCAGGGCAAGATCGAGCACATCCGGGAAGCCATCCGCGACAAGCGCTTCGAGCTGCATGCGCAGCCGATGATCGATCCCGACGCGCCCGAGGGGATGCTCTCCTACGAAGTGCTGATCCGCCTGCTCGACCGCGACGGCGGCCTGATCCGCCCGCCCGAGTTCCTGTCGCTCGCCGTGCAGGCGCAGATGACCCCGATGATGGACCGTGGCGTGATCCGGCAGATCTTCTCGTGGCTGGCCGACCATCCCGAAGCCCTGGCGCGCACCTGGAAGTGCTCGATCAACCTCTCGGGCCTCACGATGAGCGACGGCACGATCGCCGGCTTCATCCGCGAGCAGCGCGCGCTGTACTCGATCCCCGCCGACAAGATCGTCTTCGAGATCACCGAGAGCGAGGCGATCCGCAATCCGGCGGCCGCTTCGCGGCTGGTCGACGACCTGAAGGCCGAGGGCTTCGGAATTGCGCTCGACGACTTCGGCACCGGCCTGGCCACCTTCGAGTATCTGAAGCGCTTCCCGCTCGACTACCTGAAGATCGACGGCTCGTTCATCCGCAACCTCGTGTCGAATCCGATCGACGAGGAGATCGTGCTGTCCACCGTGCGCGTGGCGCGGCGGCTGAACATCCGCACCGTGGCCGAGCACGTTCACAACCAGGACACGCTCGACCGGCTCACCGACATCGGGGTCGACCACATCCAGGGCGACTGGATCGGCCGGGCGGCGCCGCTCGAGCAGCTGTTCTCCGCGCCGGCGCGGCGCGCGACGCCGTCGTCGGCCTGAGGCGCGCGCCGCTTCAGCCGGCGAGCCAGCGACGCAGCTCGGGTTCCTCGTCGACGTCCCACAGTGTGCGCAGCTGCGACCAGCGCACGCCGCTCTCCTGCAGACGCCGACGCGTCACCGCCATTAGCGAATCGCGCCCCCAGGGCATTTCGTCGAAGAGGCGCGCGACGCGGTGCCTGAGCCCGACCAGCGCATAGCCGCCGTCCTCGGTTGGCCCGAACACCGCCTCGCGCTCGCGCAGCGCAGCGAACGCGTCGTGAAGGTCGGTCGCGGCCAGCGAGACGACGTCGCTGCCCACCAGCACCGGCACCCTGCCCTCGTCGAGCGCGCGGCCTAGCGCCGCCTCGATGCGTTCGCCCACCGACGATCCGAGCTGCGTGGTGAGCGCGAAGCCGTGCATCGCGGCGAGCCGCGCGCACTCGCCCTCGCGATCGTCGCCAAGAATGCACAACTCGACTTCGACGTCCGGCGACTGCACCTGCACCTCGCGCACCACCGCCAGGGTGTCGCGCAGCATCGTCCGGTAATGCGCCAGCGCGGCGGCGTCGCCCACGGCGCGTGCGAGCCGCGTCTTGACCTCTCCAGGGCGTGGCACGCGGGCGAACACGATCACGCGTCGATTCATGAAAGGCATCCGCAATCGGGGGAATCTGCGATCATTCTGGCACGCATGAACGCCGTCGAACTCGCCCGCGGTGCCCGCATCGTCGCCGGGCCTCTCGCCTTCGCCCTGGTCTGGCTGCTCGTGCCGTCGCAATATGCCGCGGCCGACGGCACGACGGGCGTGCTCCCAGACGCCGGGCGCGCCACGCTGGCGATGATGGCCTGGATGGCCGCCTGGTGGCTCGGCGAGGCAGTGCCGGTGGAAGCAACCGCGCTGCTCCCGGTCGCGCTCTTCCCGCTGCTCGGCATTGCCAGCGTCGCCGACGCCTCGGCCCCGTATGCGTCCGACGTGGTGTTCCTGTTCCTCGGCGGCTTCATGCTCGCCGCGGCGCTGCAGCGCTGGGCGCTCGACCGCCGGATCGCGTTCGCGGTGCTGGCCCGCGTGGGCTCCCGGCCTGCCCAGCTGCTCGCGGGCCTGATGATCGCCACGGCATTCCTCAGCATGTGGGTGTCGAACACCGCCACCGCAGCGATCATGATGCCGATCGCGGCCTCGGTGGCCGCCTCGAGCGGCCAGCCGGGGCCGGCCCACGGCCGCTTCGCCGCCGCGCTCGCGCTCGCCGTCGCATACTCGGCGTCGATCGGAGGCATGGCCACGCTGATCGGATCCCCCCCGAACGGAATCGCCGCGCGCGTGATCGAACAGTCGACTGGCGAACCGGTCTCGTTCGCGCATTGGATGCTGATCGCCGCGCCTGCGGCGGCGCTGATGCTGCTGGCCTGCTGGTGGTGGCTGTCGCGACGGCTGCCCTCGGTCGCGACCGGAGCGCCGGCGCACGATGCGCTGGCCGAAGCGGCCGCCGGACTCGGCTCTATGAGCGCCGGGGAGCGCGGCACCCTGATCGTGTGCGCGGCCACCGCGGCGCTGTGGATCTTCCGGCCTGCGCTGGCCTCGCTCGACATCGGCGGAACGCGCCCCCTCGCGGCGCTCTCCGACGCGGGCATCGCGATCGCCGCCGCGCTCGCACTGTTCGTGCTTCCCGCAGGTGTCGGGGCTGCGCGCGCGCCGCCCGCACGCCTGCTCGATTGGCCGACCGCCGCGCGGCTCCCGTGGGGGGTACTGGTGCTGTTCGGCGGCGGGCTGTCGCTCGCAGCGGCCATCGAGGCCAACGGCGTCGCCGAATTCGTCGGCGCGCACAGTACCGCACTGGCGGGCTGGCCTGTGCTGGCCGTGCTCGTTGCGGTGGTGGTGGTCACGGTGTTCCTTTCGGAACTCATGTCGAACACGGCGCAGGCGGCCACGATGATTCCGCTGCTCGCCGCGTTGGCGGCCGGCCTCGGCAGCGACCCGGTCGTGCTGATCGTCGCCTGCGCCCTCGGCTCGAGTTGCGCGTTCATGATGCCGGTCGGCACGCCCCCGAACGCGATCGCGTTCGGCACCGGACTCGTCACGATGCAGCGGATGTGGCGAACCGGCCTGTGGCTCAACCTCGCCGCGATCGCCGTGATCACCGCCGTGGTCGTCATCTGGGTGCCTGTCGTCACCGGCCGCTGAGCCCGCCTCCTCGCGCGGCAGCCGCCGTCGCAGTCACTTCGCGAACAACGAGGCGATGTCGCGGAAGGCCTTGAACTCGAGCGCGTTGCCCGACGGGTCGAGGAAGAACATCGTCGCCTGCTCGCCGACTTCGCCCTTGAACCGGACGTGCGGCTCGATCACGAAGCGCACGCCAGCCGCTTGCAGCCGCTCGGCAAGCCCCTGCCACGCGTCCATCGGCAGCACGACGCCGAAGTGACGCACCGGCACCTGGTCGCCGTCGACCGCGTTGGTCGACGCCGCGCGCGCTTCGTGGGGAGCGAGATGCGCGACGACCTGGTGGCCGTAGAGGTCGAAGTCGACCCATTCGGCGGAACTGCGCCCTTCCGGGCATCCGAGCAGGCCACCATAGAAGGCGCGGGCAGCCGCGAGGTCGTGGACGGGAAACGCCAGGTGAAACGGATGGACCGCCATTCGGTCGGGGCTCCGCGAAAACGACGGCAACGATCGGGTCCGTCAAGAAAGGCAGAAGGGTTAGACCCCTGAGAGGTCTAACCCTTCGATTTCATTGGTCGGGACGGCGGGATTCGAACTCGCGACCCCTTGCACCCCAT
>OEIU01001271.1_pt1 | contig 17100 bp, 13 predicted proteins | sample 1539221 | NCBI WGS metagenome assembly OEIU01 (sample SAMN03792071, study PRJEB22550) | activated sludge metagenome | feature: wastewater treatment plant; material: activated sludge; isolation source: Wastewater treatment plant of a petroleum refinery complex | place: Argentina: Zarate | collected...
CCTCCTCCTCGTGCCGGCCCTGGCCCGGTCCTCCCCGCGGGCCGCACCGACCGTCGCGCGGCGGCGCGAGCTGCTGCCGGCCGCCGTGGCCGCGCTCGTCCTCCTCGTCGTGCCGGGCGTCGCGCTCGGGGGCCCGCAGGCCGGACCGCTGCCGCCGACGGTCGACGCGGCGCTCGAGCGGCTGCCCGACGGGACGACGACCGTCGTCGACGCGTACGCCTCGGGCTGGGTGCTCTGGACGCATCCGCGGGTCCGGGTGCTGCGCGACCTGCGGGCCGAGGTCTACTCCCCCGCGACGGCCGCGGCGTACGAGGACCTGACGGCGGCGCGTCCGGGCTGGCCGGCGTACGCCGACGCCCACGACGTGCGCGCGGTCGTCATCCGCGCCGGTGAGCCCCTCGACCGGGCCCTGGCGGGCACGGGTGGCTGGGCCCGCACGGCCGCCGACGGCGACTGGGCCCTGTGGACCCGCGCCGGCTGACCGTCAGCCAGCCGGAACCCGCTCGAGCACGGTGAGCGCGTCGACCTCGCGGACGACGCGCCAGTCGCCGGTCCCGGCGAGGACCGCGGCGCGGTCGCTGCCGAGGACGACGACGTCGACGTCCGCGGCCGCCGGCACGGTGCCGTCGTGGAGGAAGTCGAGGAAGTCTGCCTGCACCGTGCGCGGGAAGGCGTCGATCGGGTTGGCGGCCCAGACCGTCACGCCGTCACGGGCGAGGGTCTCGGCGAGGGGCTCGACGGCCAGCACCGGCCGGCCCGCGGCGACCTCGCGGACCGCGACCGCGACCCGCTCCCCCGGCGCGCCGGCGGAGGAGCCCCGGCCGACGAGGACGGCGCCGGCGGCGACGGCCACGACGACACCCGTCGCCAGCGGGACCAGGAGCCGGCCGGGCGCGGTGGGGAGGTCCGACGGCTCGCGCGGCGCACGCGGGCGCATCGCCGCCGCCCCGAGGAACAGGAGCAGCCAGATGCCGTTGCGGGCCGCCGAGGCGGTCCCGACGGCGAGCCCGGCCGCCGCCACCCACTCCCACAGCGGGGGGCGACCGCGCAGAGCGAGGAGCAGCAGCGCGAGCGCGGCGAGGAGCATCGCGACGTCGAGGGGGTGCCCGAGGTCGGGCCGGGCCCAGAGGTCGGTGCCCCGCGCCGCCGCCTCGTTGCGCAGCGCCGAGAGGTAGTAGGCCGGCGTGCCGGTGCCCGCCGACGTGAGCAGGAGGGCGAGCGCGCAGCCGAGGCCCACCCCGAGCCGCCGGAGCACCGGCCCACCCCCACGGGAGAGCACGAGGAAGACGCCGAGCACGGCGAGGCCGACGAGCACCGCACCGTGGAGGTTGCCCCAGAGGAGGTAGAGGGGCACGAGCCACCAGGCCCCACGGCCGGGGTGGTCGTGCTGGCGGCGCATCACGAGGACGGCGAGGACGAACGGGACGAGGGACAGGGACGGCAGCCGGGTCACGGCGAAGGCCGCCGACCCGCCGACGACGACGAGCGAGACGACGATGGCCCCGCGCAGCTCGCCGCCCCCCAGCTTGCGACCGTCGGCGAGGACCACGAGCAGGGTGAGCGCGACGACGACCAGCTGCAGGGCGGCGAGCGCGGGGACCCCGAGGCCGTCGACGAGCGACAGGAGCAGCTCGGCGAGCACGATCGGGTTGTGCCAGCCGGCCTGCGGGGCGGTGGCGAACGGGATGCCGTCCGGCAGGCTCCCGGTGGCACGGATCGAGTCGCCGAGGGCGACCACCCAGAGCAGGTCCGAACCGAGGACGACGAACCACGCGAGGCCGAGCACCCACGCGCCGGCGACCAGCGTGGCGAACGGGAACGCCCGGGGACGGGCGGGTGCGGCGGTCCGCGACATGACGGGAATCCTCGAGCTGCCGTGGTCGGAGCGGGTGCTCGACCATAATCGACGACCATGGCCGCCGGGACCGCGACACGACCTCGACGGGCGCGTGAGGTGCCGTGGCTCGCCGCCACCGTGCTCGTCGCGTTCGCCGTCGGGGCGTGGTCGCTGCGCCTGTGGGAGTGGGACCCGCGCAACCCCATCGCGCTCGGCTGGGACCACACCCAGATCTCGATGCAGCTCAAGGACATCCACGACCACGGGTGGTACTGGCGCAACCCGGACCTCGGCTTCCCGCTGGGCCAGGACGGCTCGTTCTTCCCCGAGCTCAACGTCGTCCACATGCTGGCGATCAAGGCTCTCGACCTCGTCCTGCCCGGCACGTTCACCGCGGGCAGCGTCTACTTCGTCCTCTCCTTCCCGCTCACCGGGGCGACCGGGTACCTGCTCGCCCGCAGCCAAGGTCTCTCCCGTGCCGCCGGGTTCGTCCTCGGGGTGCTCCTCGCGAACGCGCCCGGCCACGCCGAACGGTTCGGCCACCTCTACCTCGCCCAGTACTGGGTGGTCCCCGTCGCGCTCTGGCTCGTCCTCGAGGTCGCCCGCGGCCGGGCGCTGCTCTCCCCGGCCGGCGCCACCATGCCGCGCTGGCGCGGCGGCCGCACCCTCGTCACCGTCGCCGCGGTCGTCGTCGTCGGGCTGAGCGGCGTCTACTACGTGGCGTTCACCCTCGTCCTCCTGCTCGTCGCGGCCCTCGGGCGGCGGTTCGGCGGCGGCACCCCCGCCGACCTGCTCCGCGGCCTCGCCGTGATGGCCGGCATCGTCGTGGGCATCGCGCTCCCGCTCGCGGCGGCCCGGCTCGGGCTCCGCGGCGACCTCGTGACCGGCCGGGTGCCGGCCCAGCGCAACCCGGCCGAGTCCGAGCTGTACGCCGGCAAGCTGATGGACCTCGTCCTGCCGTGGCCCGACCACCGCGTCCCCGGCCTCGAGTACCTCACCTTCGCCTACCGGTCGGCGACCCGCGCCACCGTCGAGACCTCGGCCCTCGGGATCGTCGGCACCGCCGGGATGGTCGGGCTGGCCGTGCTCGGCCTGCTCGTCCTCGTCTCGGGCCGCCGGCCGGACCCGGAGCACGCCCGCTGGTCCGGGCTGATGCTCGTCTCCTTCCTCCTCTACACCGTCGGGGGGCTCGGCTCGTTCATCGCGGTGTTCGCGACGCCGCAGGTGCGCACGTGGTCGCGGATGTCCCTGTACATCCTCGTCCTGGCCCTCCTCGCGGTCGGCGCCTGGCTGACCCGGCTCGAGCGCCGGCGCGGCGTCCTCACCGCGGGTGTGGTCGCCGTGGCGCTCGTCGTGGTCGGCAGCCTCGACCAGACCAACCCGGCGGTGGCGCCGGACCACCGGGCCATCGCCCGCGAGATGGACGGCCTGCGCGCGTACACCTCGGCACTCCAGCAGCGCGTCGGGGCCGGGTGCGGCGTCTTCCAGGTCCCGGTGCTGCCCTACCCCGAGACCCTCGGGCCGCAGCGGATGGAGGGCTACGACCAGCTCAAGCCCTACCTCGCGGGCAGCGACCTGCGCTTCAGCGTCGCCGCGATGCGCGGCACCGCGGCGAGCGAGTGGATGTCGGCCGTCGACACCCGCGACCTCGACGCCCTCGCGGCCGACCTGCGCTCGGCGGGCTTCTGCGCGCTCGAGGTCGACACCGAGGGCTTCTCGGCCGCCCAGGACCCGTCGCAGGAGCTCACCGCCGCCTGGGGCGAGCCCGCGGCGTGGACCCCCGACGGGACGTTCGTCGCGTGGGACCTGCGGGAGGCCGGGGCGGCGGGCGAGGGCGACGCGGCCCGGCGCGCACAGGTCCTCGCCCCGGTGCTCGTGACGGTCGGCGGCTACGAGCCCGAGCGGGTCGGGGGCACGTTCGGGCAGTACGTCGGACCGCTCGGCGGCATCTCCGTCGCGAACCCCGGTGCGCCGGTGCGGGTCACGGTGACAGTGTCGGTGCGCGGTGTCGGCGACGCCGAGCGCGAGGTGACCGTCTCCGACGGCGCCACCGAGCTGGCCCGGGTCACGACGTCCGCGGCCGCGGCGACACCGCTCACCCTCACCGTGGAGGCGCGCCGCGGCGCCACCGACCTCACCGTCCGGGTGTCCGGCCCGGCCGAGAAGGAGGGCACCGGCGACCGGGTGACCACCGCATTCCTCAGTGACCTGCGGGTCACCGCCGACGACGGTCGTCGTGCGGTCTCGCTCCTCGACCAGGTCGAGACCGGCTGGGTCCTCCCGTGACAGGGGCGCCCTCGCGGCGCGGGTGGCTCCTGCCGTGGCTGGCCCTCGCCGCGCTGGCCGTCGTCCGGGCCGGCGTCGTCGACGAGCGCGACCCGTACTGGCAGGTGCGCGCCGGCGTCGAGAACCTCTCCGGCGCACCGCTCTCGCGTCCCGACTCGTGGAGCTGGGCGCCCGTCGACCGGCTCTTCACCCAGACCTCGCCGGCGTGGAACGACGCGCTCGGGGCGGCGTGGCGCGCCGCCGGCTTCGGCGGGTTCTTCGTCCTCGGCCTCGTGTCGATGCTCGTCTACACGTCCCTCGTCCTGGTGCTCGCGCGGCGGCTCGGCGCCCACCCGCTGCCCGCGCTCGGCGGGGTCCTCGCCGTCCTGCTCCTCGCCCTGCCGATGGTCTCCCCGCGGGCGACCCTCGCCGCGCAGTCCCTCTTCCTCGCGGCCGTGCTCGGCGCCGACCGGCTGCGGGTTCCCGCGGTGCGGGCCCCGGTCGGCCTGCTCGCGGCGGGGTCGCTCGTCGGTGGGCTCCTCGTGGCGGCCGCCGGCAGCTGGCTGCACCTGTCCTGGCTGCTGCTCGCCCCCGCGCTGTGGCTCTCGGTGGCCGTGCTCGGCCTCGCGACCCCCGCCCTCGGGGCGGCCCGGCGCGCCGCCGTCCTCGGTGGCACCGGACTGGGCCTGGTCGCCGGGCTCGCCGCCGGGCCCTACGGGCTGGACGCGTGGACGGTGACCCGCACGGTCCAGGACGCGGCGTCCGGGGTCGTCCTCGAGTGGATGGCGCCGACCGCGTCCGGCCTCGCGGCCCGCTGGGTGCCGACCGCACTGCTCGCCCTCGTCCTCGCCGTGGCGGGCGTCGTCGCCACCGCCCGCCGCTGGTCGCGCCGCGGCGAGGACGACCGGGTCGGGCTGGCCGCCGCGCTGCTCGTGCTCGCCGCCCCGGCCGCGGCCGGCGGGCTGTTCGGGGTTCGCTTCGTCGGGCTGGCGCTGCTCGCCCTCGCGCCGCTCGCGGGCGTCGGCGCCACCCGGGTCGCTCGTCGGGTCCGGCTGCGCGGCACCGCTGCCGAGCCGGCGGGTGTGTTCCGCAGCCCCGTGGTGCGGCGCTGGTCGGTGGGGGGACCGTGGCGGGTCGTCGGCTGGCTCACCCTCGTCCTCCTCTCCCCGCTCGTGGTCCTCGCCGGGGCCCGGCTCGGGCGACCGCCGGAGGCTGCGGTGCTCGACGCGCTCCCGGACCGCTGCCGGCTCCTCTCGGACCCCGCATCCGCCGGCCCGGTGCTGCTGCTGCGTCCGGACGTCCGGGTGTGGGTCGACACGCGGGCCGACTACTGGGGCGCGGCCCGCAACCGGGAGGCCCTCGAGGTCCTCTCCGGACGCAGCACGGCGGTCCCGGCGGTCACGGGCGCCGACTGCGTCCTGCTCGCCGACTCCCCCGACCTGCCGACCACCGGCCTCGCCCGCGCCCTCGACTCCGACCCCGGGTGGTCCGCCGTCGCCGGGTCGCCGGGCCTCAGGGTGTGGGTGCGGCGCTGACCGCCGGGACGGGAGCCCGGCGCCGGTCCACGCCCGGGTGCAGGACCGGGCACTCCACGAGCTCGAACGCGACGACGGTGACGAGGGCGACCACGGGGAGGGCGACGGCAGCCCGCGCCCAGGGGCCGAGGTCGGGCGTCAGCGTCCAGACGAGCCACAGCACGGGGACGTGCCAGACGTAGAGGCTGTACGCCCGCTGCCCGACGGCGCGCAGCGGGGCCGCGGCGAGGCGACCGGCCACCGGGTCACCGGCCCGCACCGCGTGCAGCAGCACCAGCGTCGCCAGGGTCGTCGCCGGGACGACGGCCAGCCGCCATCCGGCGCCGCCTCCGCTGCCCGGGAGGACGACGAACAGGCCGAGCATGACGAGGGCCATCGCGCTGCGGACGGGGTCGACCGGGGTGGTCGGCGCGACCCGGTGCCACGTGGCGAGGGCGGCACCCGCGACGAGGACGGCCAGGGTACCGACCGGCAGGTGGTAGAACGCGGCGGCCGGCAGCGGCAGGGCCACGAGGTAGAGCACGGCGGCCGACCCGGCGAGCAGCCGGGTCACCGACCGCTCGTCGCGTCCACGCGCGCGGAGGGCGACGAGGGCGGCCGGGACCAGGAGGTAGAAGACCCACTCGACGGTGAGGCTCCACGTCGGGTGGAACGGGACGACCGGCGCGATGCCGAGCCCGCTCGCGAGGCCGGTCCCCTGGACGAGCACGAGTGCTCCACCGCGCACCGCGTCGCGCCAGGGGAGCCCACCGAGCAGGACGAGCGCGGTGCCTCCGGCGCCGACCACGAGGACGACCGGCGGGGGCAACCCGACCAGCCGCCCGCGCAGGAAGAGGCCGTGGGGCGCCCACGAGGCGGGGGCCCGCCACACGAGCCCGGCGACGAGGTAGCCGGAGAGCGCGAAGAAGACGATGACGCCCATGCTGCCGAGCGGGGCGAAGGGCAGCAGGCCGAGGTGCACGACGACGTGGCTCGAGACGACGGCGAGCGCGGCGAGACCGCGCAGCCCGTCGAGGGCCGCGACCCGGGAGGTGGTCGACCCGGCCACGGCGACGCTCAGGCCTCGGCGCGGCGCCGGAAGGTGACCCGCAGGTGGCCGAGGAAGGAGAACCCCACGACACCGACGAGGACGAGGAGCTGGGCGACGAAGGGCCGCAGGCCGAGGGCCTCGACGCAGAGCGGGACGCCGACGAGGCTCATCGCGGCCCCGGTCCACCAGACCCCGAGGAAGGCCACGACCTGGCGGCCGAGCGGACCGCCGGCACGGAACACGAGTCCGCGGTAGGCGGGGAACGCGAAGGCCATCGCGCACAGCTGCGCCGCCGCGAGGGCGAGGAGGTAGTGCGCACCGACGAGCAGGGAGCCGCCGAGCACCGAGAGGTACACCACCTGGGTGACCCCGCCGACGACCCCGTAGCGGACGACGACGGGCAGGACGGCCCACGTGCGGCGCAGCCGGCCGAGGTCGGGCGCGACCGGCACGGCGGCCAGGGTGGGCTGGGCCATCGGGCTCCTCGGGATCGCGCGGGCGGGTCGGTCCCGGTCACGCTAGGCGCCCGCCCGACCCGCGGTCACGGGCCGGGCCGGGCAAGGGGCCGTTCGGCCGAGCAGTCAGGACGAACGGGGTACGGCGACGACGCGGACGTCCGGCACGCACGCGTACCGGGCCCGCACCTCGGCGACGGGGTGGTCGCTGAGCACCGCCGGCGCGTCCGCGGCCCGCAGCAACGCGCACTCCTGCTCGACGGTCAGCGACGACTGGGGCCGGTCGATGCCCCCGCTCGTCGGGCGCACCGCCGCGAGGAGGATCCGCGCGACCGTGTCGGTGACGACCGGACCATCCGTCCAGACCACCTGCGCGTCGCCGGCGCCGGGGGCCGAGACCGCGCGGAGCACGGTCGGCCCGTCGGTCGTCGACCACCCACCGGTGAAGGCGGCGAACGGGCCGAGCAGGGCGAAGACGAGGACCGTCGCGAGGCCGCCACCTCCCACGACCCGCAGCAGCGAGGCGCCGCGGAACGAGGCGCGGTCGACCCGGAGGGCGAGCCCCACGACGACGACCGCGAGGGGCGCGAGGCCGAGGACCGCGGTGTGCCACAGCAGCTTGCTCGGGTAGTAGGCGAGCGGCGAGACCCCGACGTAGAGCGCGAGGAGGACCCCGGTCACCGCAGGGACCGCCATGAGCGCGAGCACGGTCGCGGTACGCCGGTGGCGCCGCCGGAGGACGAGGACGCCGGCCGCCCCCGCCCCGAGGGCGAGGAACGCCCACGGCACCGGCGAGACGACGTCGGCGTCGCTCGCGTGCTGCACCCCGACCCGGGTGACGACGGCGAGGAGGGCCGGCCAGGCGGCGACCGCCCCGACGAGCAGGCCGACGGCGAGCACGAGCCGGCCGCGCCGCCCGGCACGGAGCAGGCCCCGGGCCGGGCCCAGCGCCGCGAGCGCGGCGACCGGGAGGAGCAGCTGCCAGGTGTGCGCGAGGACCACCCCGCCCGCGACGGCGACGACGAAGCCGCGGGCCCCGGTCGGGTCCGTGAGCCGCGCCCGCAGCACGACGGCGAGGACGGAGGCCGCGACGAGCGACCCCTCCAGCCCGAGCGCCTGGTAGGTGGCGAGGAAGAACGGCCACGCGGTGACGCAGCCGGCGACGAACCCCGCTCCGGCGGAGGCGCGCAGGCCGAGCCCGGTGCGGGAGCCGAGGGAGGCGGCGAGGGCGGCCGTCGTCAGGGCGAGCGCGGCGGAGAGCAGCCAGGCGAGGAGGGCGCCGAGGTCGACGACGGCGGTGACGGAGTCCTCGGGGCGCAGGCCCGCGGCACTCCAGACCAGGGCGACGACCGTGTGCCACGCCCGCGGGTAGGACTCGACGTCGTAGCCGAGCACACCGGCCGCCTGCTCCTCGGCGGTGAGGACGAGGTGGCGGACGTGGTCGCCGCCGAGGTACCACTCGGTACGCACGCCGACCGGGAGGAACCGGGCGGCCACGGCCCACCCGACGACGAGCAGGGCCGGGGCGGCGGTCACGAGCTGGGCCGTGCGCGGCGCCGACGGGCCGCGGCCGCGGCGCAGGACCCGGAGCGCGAGGACGGCGACCACGGCGAGGAGGACGAGGAGGCCGACGGAGGCCGCCTGCGAGCGCAGCGGCCGCCAGCCGAGGGGCGCGGCGAGGGTCATCAGGGCGAGGAGGCCGGCCACCGCGACGAGGGCGGCCGACCCGAGGTCGCCGAGGGCGCCGAACGGGTCGCGGCCGATCCGGGCGGGGACGCCGGTCGCGACCGCGGCGGCGCCACGCGTCCGGGTCGTCGCGGTCATCCTGGCCTCCGGCCGTGCAGGTGCTGGTCCCGCCTCGGGTCGGGGCCGGCCGGACGGCGGGCCCGCTCGTGCGACTGTACGCGCGCGCGGGAGGGGCCGCCCGACGGCCCTCGGCCGAAAGACCCGAACGGACGATGCGTGCCGCGGGCGAAGCGGCGGCCCCGCGGGCTATCTTCGCTGCGGCAGGACCCGGCCCCCGGTGCCGACGGCGAGGAGTGTGACGGTGTACGAGGGAATGCGCGTCGCCGTCGTCGTGCCCGCGTACCGGGAGGAGGCGCTCATCGCCTCCACGGTCACCGCGATGCCGCCCCTCGTCGACCACGTGATCGTCGTCGACGACTGCAGCCCGGACGCCACCGGCGATCGCGCCCGCGAGGCCGCCGACGAGCGCACCGAGGTGATCCGCCTGCCCGAGAACCAGGGGGTCGGCGGGGCCGTGCTCGCCGGCCACCGACGCGCCCTCGAGCTCGGCGCCGACGTCAGCGTCGTCATGGCCGGCGACGGGCAGATGGACCCCGAGTTCCTCCCCCAGCTGCTCGACCCGATCGCTTCCGGCAGAGCGCAGTTCACGAAGGCCAACCGGTTCTACGGCCGCGGGAGCTTCGCCGGCATGCCGGCGATGCGCGTCGTCGGGAACATCGTCCTGTCCTTCCTCACGAAGGCCGCCTCCGGCTACTGGAACCTCTTCGACCCGCAGAACGGGTACACCGCCATCCACCGCGAGGCCCTCGAGCGCGTCCCGTTCGACCTCATCGCCAAGCGCTACGACTTCGAGAACGACCTGCTGATCCAGCTGAACATCGCGCACGTCCCGGCGGCCGACGTCGCGGTCCCCGCGCGGTACGGCACCGAGGTCTCCGGGATGAACCTCGCGACGGTGGGCCCTCGCATCGCGGCGCGGCTGTTCAAGGGGTTCTGGACGCGCATCTGGTGGAAGTACGTCCTCCAGTCCTTCTCGGCGGTCGCCCTCCTCCTCTTCGCCGGCATCGCGCTCACCGGCTTCGGCCTGCTCGTCGGGCTCTGGGTGCTCTGGGAGACCCTCGGGCCCCCGGTCGCGACCGCCGGCTCGGTCATCCTCTGCGTCGGCCCCCTCCTGTCCGGCATCCACATGCTCCTCTTCGCGATGCTCCTCGACATCCAGGACCCGACCAACGCCAGCCGAGGGTGAGCGACCACGACGGGGGCACCCTGATGCGCGAGGCGGGGGCGTCGGCCGACCCCGTGCCGTCGGCGGGCGCCGGAGACCGGCCGACCGTCCGGGACACCGCCATCGCGCTCACCGTCTTCCTCCTCGCGCGGGCGCTCAGCGCCGTCTTCCTCCTCCTCGCCGCCCCGGCCCAGGTCGCCCTCACCGACTCCCCCGACCATCACGTCGAGGGGTCGCTGCCGGCCTCGCCGGGCTACTGGGACGTCGTGACCAACTGGGACGGCCAGTGGTACGAGACCATCGCGACGCACGGCTACCGCACCGACCCGGCCCTCTTCGGCCCGCCCGCGCAGCGCAACGAGATGGCCTTCTTCCCCGTGTACCCGATGCTCTGCCGCGGCGTGATGGCCGTGACCGGTGCCTCGTTCGGGGTCGCGGCCAGCCTCGTCAGCCTCGTCGCGGGCGCGCTCGCCGTCGTCCTCCTGGCCCGATGGCTGGTGCGCACCCGGGGGCGGCTCGTGGCCCACCTCGCGGTCGCGGGGCTCGCGGTGTTCCCGACGGCCGTCGTGTTCCAGACCGCCTACACCGAGTCGCTCGCGCTGCTCCTGCTCGTCGTCGTGCTCACCGCGCTGGCCGGGCGCCGGTGGGCGGTCCTGTGGGGGGCCCTGCTCGTCCTCGGGCTCACCCGGCCGGTCCTCGCCCCGGTCGCCCTGTACCTCCTCGTGCTCGCGTGGCGGGCCCACCGCGCGCCGGCCGGCGACGAGCGTCGCGCCGACGTGCGTCCACTCCTCGTCTCCGTCGGCGTCGCCGGGCTGGCCACGGCGGCGTGGCCGGTCACCGTCGCCGTGCTGACCGGCATCCCGACCGCCTTCACCGACACGATGGCCGCCTGGGTCAAGGCGGGCGGGCTGCGCGGCGGCTGGGTCGCCGGCATCTGGCAGCTCGTCGGGCCGGCGGCGGCGCTCGCGCTCGTCCTCGTGGGCGGGGCACTCGCCTGGGTCCGCAGCCGCCGACCGCGTCCCGACCGGCCGGCCGACGGGCTCGGCACGTGGGGGCCGCTCTACCTCGGCTACGTGCTGCTCACGACGACGATCAACCCGAGCATCCTGCGCTACTCGCTGCTCACCCTCGTGCCCGCCGAGCCCACCCGGCGCGCCGTCACCGCACCGCTGGCGCGGTTCGGGACGCGCGGGGTCGTCGCTGCCGCGACTGTCGTCCTCCTCGTGGAGGTCCTCCTCCAGTGGTGGTGGGTCCGCGCGCTCTGGGTCATCCCGGGCGCACCGGTGCTCCCACCGTGAGCTTCACGATCGCCCTCCTCGTCGCGACGCTGCTCCTGTTCCTCCCGGGCCTCGCCGTGCTGTGGTCGGCCGGTCGCCGCGGCTGGACGGCCTGGGGAGCCGCCCCACCGGTCTCCATCGCCCTGCTGCTGCTCACCGGAGCGGCGGGGCACATGGCCGCGTCGGACACGGTGCACGGTGCGGGAGCGGTCGTCCTCGCCGTCCTGACGGCAGCCGTCGCCGGGGCGACCCGGCTGCTCGCCCGTCCCGTCGAGGACCCTCGTGAACCCTCCCGGCCGGGCGGTCGGTGGTGGCCCGCTGCGGCGGTCGTCTCCGGCGGTGCGGTGGTGGCCACCGTCCTCGGCCGGGCCGTCGGCAGCGCGACCGCGTGGCCCCAGATCCACGACTCGATCTTCCACGTCGGCGCGACGACGATGCTCGTGCGCGACGGGTCCGCGTGGGCCGGGGACGTCACCGCGTACGCCCGGGTGCCCTACCCGGGTGGATGGCACGCGGTGGCGGCGCTCGTGACGGGCCTCAGTGGCGTCGACCCGCTGACGGCGTCACACGCCCTGCTCACGGTGGTCGTGTCCCTCGTGTGGCCGGTCGGCGTGGTGCTCCTGGCCCGCACCGTGTGGGGTCCGTCCCCGGCCGTCCTCACCACCGCCGCCGTGAGCGCGTTCCTCTGCTACGGCCTGCCCTACCAGCTCCTCACGTGGGGCGTCGTGTGGCCCTTCCTGCTCGCGACGGCCCTCCTGCCCCCGGTCCTCTCCCAGGTGCTCGAGCTCACCGGCCTGGTCGCGGTGGCCGGCGGGCGGAGGCGGATCGCCGCGGCCGCCGTGCTCCCGGTCGTCGGGGCCGCAGCGGCCACCGTCGTCCACCCCGCCGCGCTCTACGGCGTGGCGGTCATCGGGCCCCCCGCCGTCCCCCCGCGCCCGGGCCCGGCTGGGCGTCACCGTCTCGCGGTGGTCGTGGCCGCCGGCGGGGCGCTCGCCGTCGCGGCCGCGTGGTCGGTGCGGCCGCCCGAACGGCTCCTCGTCGCGGGAGCCGCCGGAGGCGGCTACGGCGCCCTCGACGTGGTCGCCCTCGTCCTCTCCACGGTCTCGCAGCACCCGCTGTCCGCGGCGGTCGGTGCGCTCGCCGTCACGGCAGGAGCCGTCCTGTCGGTCCGCGCGGGCCGCGCCTGGGTCGCCGTCGGTCTCGTCGTGCCGCTCGCCCTCGCCGCCTCCGTCCTCGTCCTCCCGCACGGGGTCGTCTCCGTCCTCACGTGGCCCTGGTACAGCGACGTCAACCGACTGAGGGCGCTGGCCGTCGTACCGGCCGTGCTCGCGGTGGCGGCCCTGGCCCGGAACGTCGCCGGCCGAGCCGGCGAGGCCCGGGCGCTCGTGCCGTGGGGCGTGCCCCTCGTCGTCGCCGGCCTGGCCGCCCTGACCCTCGTGACGGCGGCGCCCGTGGTCCGCGCGCTGTACCACCCGGAGACCGCCGACCGGTGGTGGGCGACGCCCGCCGAGCAGGACGCCCTCGCCTCGCTGGCCGACCGCCTCCCTCGAGGCGCGACGGTCGCCGCCGACCCGTTCCGTGGCGGGACGTTCCTCTTCCTCCACCGCGACGTCACCCTCCTGTTCCCGGTGGGCGACCCGCCGCTCCCGTCGCGGCCCGGGGCAGTGGAGGTGGCGGCCCGGCTGGACCGGGTGCGGAGCGACCCCGGCGTGTGCCGAGCCGTCGTCGCGTCCGGACTGACCCACGTCCTCACCGGCGGCGACGCGAACGCCGACGAGACCGCGCTGGGTGACGCCTACGCCGGCCTCGCCCGGGTCGGTTCCGACACACCCGGATTCACCGAGCTGGCGAGCAGCGGGCCGTACACACTCTGGCGCGTGGACCGGTGCACGTCATGAGGGTCGTCGAGCCCGAGCACGACCCCCTTGACGGTCGGCCGTGGCGCATCCCGCTGTGGGCCCGGCTCACCCCGCTCGTGCTCGTCGTCCTCGTCGTCGCGACGCAGACCGTCCACGCCGTCAACGACCCCGACACGTGGTGGCACCTGCGCACCGGCGACGAGCTGCGCGGGCACCTCGACCTGGTCGGCCCCGACCCGTGGAGCCCGTTCACGACCCGTGAGTGGATCCGGCACCAGTGGCTGGGCGACCTCCTCCTCTCCTGGCTGCACGGCCTCGGCGGGCTGCCCGCCGTCGCCTGGTACGTGGCGCTCCTCGGGACCACGACCCTGGTCGTCGCGTACCTCGTGGCGCGGCGGGACGCGGCCGTGCTCCCCGCCGCCGCCCTGGCCCTCGCGGCCGCCGTCGGCACCTCGATGACGCTCAGCGCACGGCCGCAGTCGTTCTCGCTCCCGTTCACCCTCGTCGCGGGCGGGGCCTGGCTCGCGACCGCCCGCGACCACCGCAGCCGGTGGTGGCTCGTCCCGTTCACCTGGGTCTGGGCGTGCCTCCACGGGTTCTGGTTCGTCGCACCGCTGCTCGGGCTCGTCGTCGCCGTGGGCCTGCGGCTCGAGCGGGCGCCCGGCCGTGTGGTGGCGCGGGCCACCGCTGTTGCGCTGACGTCGCTCGTCGCCGCGGCGCTGACGCCGGTCGGGCCCCGCCTGCTCACGGCACCGTTCCAGGTGGGCACGATCACGGCGCTCATCGACGAGTGGCGTCCCCCGACCGTGGGGATGCCCGCGTTCCTCGTCACGTGGGCCATGGCGATGCTGCTCGTGCTCGTGTGGAACGTGGGGCGGGCGCCGACGTGGCCCGAGATCGGCGTCCTCGTCCTGGCCGGCTACCTCCTCGTGACGCACGGCCGGACCGTCGCGCTCGCCGCCGCGCTCCTCGTCCCGCTCCTCGCCCGAGCGGTGCAGGAGCGCACCCCTCTCGGCCGAGAGGGGCTCGGCCGGGCCGAGGTGCTGGCGCTGCTCGTGGCGGCTGCCGTCGGTCTCGGCGGGGCGTGGACGCTGGCCGGCACGCGAGCGGCCGCGCCACAGGGCTTCCCGACCGCCCTGGCCGACCGGCTGGACGCGCTCCCCGACGGGACGGTCGTGTGCAACGACTACGGCGTCGGGGGGTGGCTGTGGTGGGCCCACCCGCGGCTCGTCCCGGTGATCGACGGTCGGACCGAGCTCTACGCACCGGCGGACGTCGAGGCCTACGCACGCTTCGCTGCCGGTGGCGACGGCACGACCGCACTCGTCAGCCACCGGGGCTGCTCCGCCGCCCTGGTGCGCGCCGGCTCCCCGCCGGCGGCCACGCTGACGCGGGGAGGCTGGTCGGTCGCGGGGACCGCGGAGGGCTGGACCCTGCTCGGCCGTCCCCAGCCGCCGGAGGATTCCTGACCTGCGTCGACACGACCGGCAGCAGCAGGCGACCACCCGGCGAGCGGGGGTCGCGCCCACTAGGTTGAGGCCATGTCGCTTCGTGCAGCGCTCCTCCACCGGGCCGCCGACTGGGTGCCCTCCGACGCCGCCCGTGCTCGGGTCTACCGCGCGTCGGGACTCTCGATGGGCCGGGACGTGTTCGTCGGCGAGGGCGTCCTCTTCGACAAGCTCTTTCCGCAGAACGTCGTCATCGGCGACCGGGTGGCGATCGGCGCCCGGTGCATCATCACCACCCACCAGACGACCGTGACCGCGCGCGACCTCTCGGTCCTCTACCCCGACAAGCAGTTCACGACGACCATCGAGAACGACTGCTGGCTCATGCCGGGGGTGACGGTCACCCCCGGAGTGACGATCGGACACCACTCGGTCATCGCGACGGGTGTCGTCGTGCACAAGGACGTCGCACCGTACAGCGTGGTCGTGGGCCCGGGCTTCCGGGTCGCCAAGACGCTGCGGCCCGAGGACGTCGGGCAGAGCGGATGACGAGCCTCGCGTACCGGTGCTGGACACCGGACGCCGAGGACCGACGCCGCGTCCGCGAGCGGATCGTCACGCACGAGGGCTCGAAGCTGACCTGGCACGTCGAGGGCGACCGGGTCCACCTCGGGTTGCCGTGGTGGCAGGTCGAGGAAGACCACCTTCGGGAGTCCGACCTCGCACGGGAGCAACCGACCTACTCACGACTGCCGATCCCGTACACCCTCATCCCGTTCTCCGTGCGGACCCGGCTCAACCGAGCACGCATCGCTGGCCTGCGCCGGGCGGAGGCCGAGGGTCCGGACCCCTTTCCCGCCGACCCCGTCGAGACGAGGCTCGACACCTTCCGGCGGGAGGTGTGGACCGAGGCGTCGCGGCTCGCGGGAGTCCCCGTGCAGGGCGACACCGAGCGCACGTTGGTCCTCACCCACGACCTCGACGAGGAGTACGGGCTCGCCGGCGTCGAGATGCTGCGGAGGGTGGAGCGGGAGCTCGGTGTCGCGTCGGCCGTCGGCGTGCTCTCCCGTCGGTACACGGTCGCCGGCTCTGTCCTCGAGGCCCTCCTGGACGAGGGCTGCGAGGTGTTCTCGCACGGCTACCTCCACGATGGACTGCTGCCGTTCCTTCCACCGGAGCAGCTTCGGACCCGGCTCGCCCACTTCTTCGAGGTCTACCCGTCGATGGCCGGTCGGGTGCGCGGCTTCCGCGCCGGCCAGCTGGTCCGGTCGGCGGGGATGTTCGAGGTCGTCGCCGAGTTCTTCGAGTACGACATGACCCCCCCGACCGTCGAGCTCGGCGGGCCGCACGGCTGGCGCACGGGGTGCGGGACGACGATCCCGTTCATCGGCCCCTCGGGCCTGACCCACCTTCCGCTCACCCTGCCCCAGGACTACTTCCTGGCGTTCGTCGACCGGCTCTCCGCCGACGAGGTCGCCGACGCGTGGACCCGGGCCGCCGAGGCGGTCTGGGCCGCGGGCGGGGTTGCCGTCCACCTCGTGCACCCGGACAACGTCCGGCGCCGACCGGCACTCCTCGCGGCCTACCGCACCTTCCTCGAGCGGTCGCTCGACTCCGGGGCGACGGTCCGGCTGCCGCGGGACGTCGTCATGACGAAGCGCGGCGTGAGCAGGTAGTTCGTGAAGAACAGCGCCACGACGGCGGCGACCTTGGCGACGCGGTAGTCGACGCCGAGCCGGCTCAGTCCGGTGACGGCGATCACCGTGACGAGGGCGTTCGCGGCCCCGAGCAGGAGGTAGCGCACCACCTTCCCCACCTCACCCGCATCCCGGGCGTGGGGGAAGACCCACATCCGGGTCAGCCCGTAGTGGACGACGCCTCCGAGGACGTAGGCCCCCAGCGTGGCGACGACGAGGGGCCAGCGCAGCACACCGTGGAGCACGACCAGGGTGCCGAAGTCGACCACGAAGCCGGCGCCGCCGGTGAGCCCGAACTTGGTCAGCCGGACCGCGTGCGAACGCAGGCGCTGGTGGTCGGGAGGGTGCACGGGGCCATCATGACGCGGTGAGCAGCCGCCCATCGGGAGGTGCGCCGTCCGTGCGCGCCGCCTCCCGCATCCTCAGGGCGAGGCGGGACAGCCCAACCGACTCGCGACGGCGGGCCCGGGCCGGAGCACGGAGATCTCGAAGGTCCGCCCGAACTGACGTGACGCGAAGCGGTCCACGGCGGTGTAGTCGCGGTGGAGGTCCAGCCGCCCGCCCGTGAACGCCGGCGACACGTCGGAGGGGTTGTCCGGCGCGTACAGCAGGTAGGCCGCGGCGCGTTCGCGGCACGGCACCCGGTCGAGCGCGTAGCGGGCCGACTCGACCCCGCCCGCCCACGTCCCGTAGAGGTGCGCCCGTCCCAGCGGATGGCCTCCGAGC
>OEIU01001272.1_pt1 | contig 17095 bp, 13 predicted proteins | sample 1539221 | NCBI WGS metagenome assembly OEIU01 (sample SAMN03792071, study PRJEB22550) | activated sludge metagenome | feature: wastewater treatment plant; material: activated sludge; isolation source: Wastewater treatment plant of a petroleum refinery complex | place: Argentina: Zarate | collected...
TATTTGTCGTTGAAGATGTTGAGGCCCTTGTTCTCCATCGCGCCCATGTTGAAGTCGGACACGGCGACGATGTTGAAGACGTCGAGATCATATTCGCGCCCGAAGACCCGTTCGTCCCAGCGCATCGAGCGCTCCAGCGCATCGAGCGCGTATTCGGCCCGCCCCTCCTTGCCGGGCTCGACATGGACCGCGATCTCGACCTGCCTCCCGCTCGAGGTGACGTAGCTCTTCCCCACCCGGCCGAGGCGGCCGCCGACGATCGCGAAGAGATAGCCCGGCTTCGGGAAGGGGTCGTGCCAGACGGCGTAGTGGCGGCCCGTGCCCTCGACCCGCCCCGCCTCGACGAGGTTGCCGTTGCCGAGCAGGGTCGGCGCCTCCTCCGCCTCGGCCTCGATCCGGGTCGTGTAGACGGACATGACGTCCGGCCGGTCGAGCGCATAGGTGATGCGCCGGAACCCGTCCGCCTCGCATTGTGTGCAATAGATGCCGGAGGAGCGATAGAGCCCCATCAGCTTGGTATTCGCGTCCGGATCGAGTTCGGTGACGACCGTGAGGCGGAAAGGCCGCGCCGGGGGGCGATGAAGGATCAGCCCCTGGGGCGTGGCCTCCACGGTCTCCGGCGGCAGCGCCTGCCCGTCGAGCAGGACGGCGCGAAGGGTCAGTTCGTCCCCGTCGAGCATCAGGGGAGCGCCGGCGCGCCCTTCGGGATTCGCGCGGAACAGGGTCTCGGCGGTGACGCGCGTCGAGGTCGGATGCAGGAGGATGTCGAGCGCGATCGTCTCGGCGAGATAGTCGCTCGGCCGATAGTCGGCGAGCCGGGTGACGATCGGAGTGTCGGTGCGCATGGGTCGAGCCGCAGAGAGGAAAAGCCGCCGGCCGGCGGCGGATGGCCGCGCCCTAGCGGCGCTTGCCGTATTTCGCGATCGTCGCCGCGCAGCGGGGAGACAGCTCCGCGCGGCGGGCCATGAAACACTGCCGCACCTGGGGCGAATCCGGGTCGTAGGCCGAGCACAGGCGCGTATAATCGCCCGCGCAGTAGCGGCGGAACTCGGCCATTTCCTGGTCGCTCTGCGCGAGGGCGGGAGCGGATGCGGCCAGGACGGCCGCCAGCAGGAACGCGATCCGCCTCGCCCCGACCTCGATCATTCCAGCTTCCTCCTGCGCCCTACGCGAGCCGTATGTGGCCCATCGCGGGCTGGATTGCGAGGGCCCCGAGGGCTATTGCGAGCCCGCTCCCATCACGAGTCCGCCTTGTCCCGCTTCGCCGCCGGCCTTCTCGCCCTGCTCCTCGCCCTCGGGTCCCTCGCCGCCGCGGCGGAGGAATGGCCGTCCCGCATCCTGCGCATCGTCGTGCCTTTCGGGCCCGGCTCGACCCCGGACGCCGCCGCCCGGCTCCTGGCCGACAAGCTCGAGCCGCGGCTCGGCCAGAGGGTGATCGTGGAGAACAAGGCCGGCGCGAGCGGAAATCTCGGCACCGACGCGGTCGCGAAGGCGGAGCCGGACGGCTACACGCTCGGCGTCTCGATCGTCGGGCCGCTCGTCCTCAACACGCTGCTCTTTCCCTCGATGCCCTACGATCCGGCGCGGGACCTCCTGCCGATCTCGATCCTCGGCGGCCAGCCGAGCGTCCTCGTGGTCAATCCGGACCTGCCCGCGAGGAACGTCGCCGAGCTGCTCGCGCTCCTGCGGGCCGACCCGGACCGCTACACCTTCGCCTCGATCGGAATCGGCTCGCTCTCCCATCTCGCGATGGAGGCGATCCTGATGAAGAGCGGCGTGCATGTGGCGCATATCCCGTTTTCCGGCTCGCCCGCCGCGGTGACGGCCCTGATCCGGGGGGACGTGCAACTGTCGGTGCTGCCGGCGGGCGGGGCGATGCCGCTCGTCGAGGACGGCAAGCTTCGCGCCCTCGCGGTGACCCTGCCCGAGCGCTCGCCGCTCCTGCCCGATCTTCCGACGCTCCGGGAGTCTGGCATCGAGGGTGTCGAGGCCGATGCCTGGATCGGGCTCGTCGCGCCCGCGCGGCTTCCGCCCGCCATCGCCGGCAGGCTCGGGGCCGCCGTGCGCGAGGCTCTCGCCGAGCCCGGCATGAAGGAGAAGCTGCGGATCCAGTTCATCGAGCCGCGCGGCGGCACGCCGGACGAGTTCCGGGCCACGCTCCGCGCGGAGCTGGAACGCTGGGGCCCGGTGATCCGCCGCAACGGGATCAGGATGGGCCGATAGACTGACCGCGCTCTCGCTGGCGGCGCGGCCCGGGACAGGATACAAGCCGGGCGGAGATCGAGCGGATACGTTGAGTGCGCTGACCGACCCGCTTGCCGATGCGGCCTGGAGCGAGAGCGAGCGGCTCGCGGCCCTCTCCCGCTACGGCATTCTCGACACCGAGCGGGAGGCCGAGTTCGACGATATCGTTCGGATCGCCACCCGGCTCTTCGGCGTTCCCGTCGCGCTGGTCAGCTTCCTCGCCTCGGACCGTCAATGGTTCAAGGCGGAGATCGGCCTCGGCCTGCGGGAGGCCCCCCTTGAGCTCTCGATCTGCAAGGAGGCGATCCGCCGGCCGGGCATCTTCGCCGTGCCGGATCTCGCGGCCGATCCGCGCTATCGCAGCCATCCCTTCGTCGCCGGCGAGAACGGCCTGCGCTTCTATGCCAGCGCGAGGCTGACGACGCCGGACGGCCGCCCTCTCGGCACCGTCTGCGTGATCGACCGCAAGCCGCGCCCCGGCGGCCTCGCGCCGGACGAGGAGGAGGCGCTCGGGGCCCTTGCCCGGCAGGTGATGTCGCATCTGGAGCTGCGCCGGGCCGTGATCGAGCGGGACCGGGCCCTGTCGCAGGAGAAGGAGGCCGTCCGGCGCTATGCTCTTCTCGCTGCGGCGACGCGCGATGCGATCTGGGACTGGGACATCGACCGGGACGTCGTGCGCTGGAACGAAGCGCTGCACGAGACATACGGCTACCGGCTGGACGAGGTCGGGACGGGAAGCGACTGGTGGCAGGAGCGGATTCATCCCGACGACCGCGAGCGCGTCCTCGCCTCCATCCACGCCGTGGAAGAGGGGAGCGGGTCCCGCTGGGCGGCCGAGTACCGCTTCCGGCAGGCGGACGGGAGCTATGCCGATATCCTCGACCGCGGCTCCCTGATCCGCGACGAGGACGGGCGGGCCCGCCGCATGATCGGCGCGATGCTGGACCTGACGGAGCCCAACCGGGCCTCCCGGCGCCGCAGCGCCATGGCCGAGCTGGGCGAGCGCCTGCGGGACCTGGACGATCCCTCGGCCATGGCCTTCGCGGCGGCGGAAGCCATGGGCCGGACCCTTCATGCCGACCGGGCCGGCCATGCCGCGGTGGATGCCGAGGGGGAGACGGTCGAGATCGTGCAGGACTGGCTATCCCCGGGAGGGCGCAGCTTTCCGGGCCGCCTCCGCTTGCGCGATTTCGGCGGCTTCGTCGACGACCTCAAGCGGGGCGAGACGGTGGTGGTGTCCGATGCGGAGACGGATCCGCGCACGGCCTCCTTCGCGCCGGCCCTGCATGCGATCGGCATCCGCTCCCTCGTGAACCTGCCGGTGCTGGACCAGGGCCGGCTCGTTGCCATCTTCTACCTCAACGAGGCCCGCGCCCGGACCTGGAGCGAGGGCGATCTCAGCTTCGTGCGCAATGTCGCCGATGCGACCCTCGCCGCGATGACCCGTGCCCGCTCCATGGCGGCCCTGCGGGCCAGCGAGGAATTGTTCCGCGTCTTCGCCCAGGCCATGCCGAACCAGGTCTGGGCGGCGGATGCGGAGGGGCGCATCGATTGGCTCAACCAGCAGGCGATCGATTATTTCGACTTCGTGCCCCCGCTGACGAAGGCAAGCTGGAGCGCGATGCTTCATCCCGACGACCGGGACCAGGCGAGGACGCGCTGGCGGCAGACGGTGGCACGGGGAGAAGTCTTCGAGATCGAGTTCCGGCTGCGGCGCCGGGACGGCAGCTATCGCTGGTTCCTCTCGCGCGCCCTGCCGATCCGCGGCGAGGGGGGCGTGATCGGACGCTGGATCGGCACGAATACGGATGTGCACGAGCAGAAGGAGACGGCCGAGGCGCTCGCCCGCGCCAACAGCCTGCTGGCCTCCCGCGTCGAGGAGCGCACGCGCGAGCGCGACCGCCTCTGGTCGACCACGAGCGACCTCATGGGGACGGCCGGCCCCGACGGCTCCCTGACCTCGGTCAACCCGGCGTGGACGAGGATGCTCGGCTGGCCCGAGAAAGACCTGCTCTCGACCCCCTCCCTCGACCTCGTGGTGGAGGAGGAGAGGGGGGAGGTCGGGCGGGTGGTGAGCCGGCTCGGCGCCGGTGAGGCGATCGAGGGCTTCGTCTGCCAGCTCCGCACCCGGGACGGGAGCGCCCGCACGGTGATGTGGAGCGCGGTCCCCGACAGGGGCGTCGTCTATTTCGTCGGCCGCGACATCACCGATCAGCGCGAGACCGAGGAGCAGCTCCGCCAGGCCCAGAAGATGGAGGCGGTGGGCCAGCTCACGGGCGGCATCGCCCATGATTTCAATAATCTCCTGACGGGGATCATCGGCTCGCTGGACCTTCTCCAGACGCGGATGCGGCAGGGCCGGACCGAGGGCCTCGAGCGCTATCTCCAGGCGGCGACGACCTCGGCCAAGCGCGCTGCCGCCCTGACGCATCGCCTGCTCGCCTTCGCCCGGCGCCAGCCGGTCGATCCGAAGCCGGTCGATGCCTCGGCGCTGATCTGCTCGCTGGAGGACCTGCTTCGGCGCACGATCGGGGAGGCGATCGGCCTGCGGATCGTCGGCGAGCCCGGCCTCTGGCCCGTCCTGTGCGATCCGAACCAGCTTGAAAGCGCGATCCTGAACCTCGCCATCAATGCCCGCGACGTCATGCCGGGCGGGGGCGAATTGCGGATCGAAACCGCGAACACCTTCCTCGACGGCGTCTCGGCGCCGGTCCATGCCGGCATCGATCCCGGCCCCTTCGTGCGCATCAGCGTCACCGATACCGGCACCGGCATGCCGCCGGACATCCTCAAGAAGGCTTTCGAGCCCTTCTTCACCACCAAGCCGATCGGCCAGGGCACGGGCCTCGGCCTCTCGATGGTCTACGGCTTCGCCCGGCAATCGGGGGGGCAGGCCATGATCGCCTCCGAGCCCGGCCGCGGCACCACCGTGACCATCCTTCTCCCGCGCCACCGTGGCGAGGCGCCGTCGGCGGCGGGCGGGGATTCCGCCGCGCCGGCCGCGCCGGCCGCGCGCGGGGAAACGGTGCTCGTGGTGGAGGACGAGCTGATCGTGCGCGACCTCGTGGTCGAGGTGCTGACGGAGATGGGGCTTCGCGTCCTCAAGGCGGTCGACGGCCCCTCCGGGCTCAGGGTCCTGCAAGGGCCGGAGCGGATCGATCTCCTGGTGTCCGATATCGGCTTGCCGGCGATGAACGGCCGCCAGATGGCCGAGGAGGGCAGGCGCGCGCGGCCGGGCCTGCCGGTGCTCTTCATCACAGGCTATGCCGAGAATGCGACGCTCAAGGGCTTCCTCGCCCCGGGCATGGAGATGATCACGAAGCCCTTTTCCGTCGACGTCCTCGTCTCCCGGGTGCGGGCCATGCTCGAAGGGGCGGCGCGGGCGGCGCAGTAGCGACCAGCCTGGTCTACCGGATGTCGTCCTGCGATTCCCGCGGGACCTCCTCGTCCGGCCGGACGGGGGAGAGGGGCCAGAAGGCGCTCGGCGACAGCACGAGGGTCGGCGACGCCTTGGCCGAGCCCGAGACCGATTGGAGCAGTCGCAGGTTCATCAGCTCGGGATTGCCCTTGAGCATCCGCGCCGAATTGGCGAGCGAGCGCAGGGCCGCCTGCTCGCCGCGCGCGCGCTCCAGCGCCGCTGCGCCCTCGAGCCGGGCGCGCTCGACCTCGGAGAAGAGCCGCCGGATCTCGGGGGGCAGGGTCACCTCGCCGATGGCGGCTTTCTCGATCCGGCAGCCGCAGACCGTCTCGCCGATCGTGGCCTTCAGGGCCTCGCCGAGCGCCGGGCGCTCCGAGAGCAGTTCCTCCAGCGAGAGGCCGGCGGCGATCTCGGCGAGGGCGACGCGGGCGGCGTAGGTGAGCTTGTCGGCGAAATCGTTCTCGAAAGCCTCGCGCGGCTCGACCACCCGATAGGTCAGGTAGGCCGACAGGCGGAACGGAAGCCTGTCCTTGCTGGTCGCCTCGACGGGCGGCGTCGCCAGCACCTGCTCGGTGCGCCGCACCGCGTGGATCACCCGCCGGCTACCGGGCGTGAAGTAGCGGCCGGGCTCGAGCACCTTGACGAAGCGGCCGTCCCGATAGTCGAGGCCGAAATTCCAGGCGCTCACGGTCGTCCAGGCCGTCTGGCGCAGCCTCAGGCTCAAGGTGACCACGATGGCGGCGACGATCAGCGGCAGGAGCGTAGAGACGAGACTGTCCACGGATCGGTCCTTGGCGGGGTGGCCTCCCGGAATCGCGGGGAGCGAGCGGGGGCCGGGGCCCGCTGGCTCGCTCCTGGCTGCCTGGCGGCGGATTCCAGGAGGCCGGAGAGTTTCACTCTGGATATCGTCCGCCTGACCGCTGGCCGCGCCCTTGCGGGTCGTCGCGCGGATGGTGACGGGCCGATTTCGGCGTCCTGGCATGCGCCGCGATCCTCCGCAAGCCGGGGGGACGCTTCCTGTGGGCTCCTCTCTCCCTTGCGCCCAGGGCGCTGGCGCCGCGGACCGCCTCGGCTACCTTGCCCGGATGTCCGAATCAGCCTTCCCGCGCGGCGAGAGGCGGGCGCTTCTGGGTGTCGAGCGCTCGGCTCTGTCGCGGCTTTGGGTCGAGCGGCTTCCGCCGGAGGCCGCGCCCGTCGCGACGGCCCTGGCCCAGGCCCACGGGCTGCCCGACCTTCTCGCCCGCGTCCTCGCCGGGCGCGGCATCGGCGTGCACGAGGCCCCCGGCTTCCTGCGCCCGCGCCTGCGCGACCTCCTGCCCGATCCCGACCGCCTCACCGACATGGCGGCAGCGGCCTCGCGCCTCGCCGATGCGGTGGTGCGCGAGGAGCGTGTCGCGATCTTCGGCGACTACGATGTCGACGGCGCGTGCAGCGCCGCCCTTCTCGCCGGCTTCCTGCGCGGCTGTGGCCTCGCCCCGGCCATCCACATCCCGGACCGGATCACCGAGGGCTACGGGCCCAATGTCGAGGCGATCCGGCGTCTCGTCGCGCAGGGCGCGCGGCTCGTCGTCACCGTCGATTGCGGGACGGCGGCGCAGGAGCCACTGGACGAGGCGGCGCGCCTCGGGGCCGATGTCGTCGTGCTCGACCATCACGGGGCCCCCGGCATCCTGCCGCCGGCCGCCGCGATCGTGAATCCGAACCGGCTGGACGACCTCTCGGGCCTCGGCCATCTCGCGGCGGTCGGAATCGTGTTCATGACGCTCGTCGCGCTGGCACGGGAGCTTCGCCGCCGCGGCTTCTTCGCGGGGCGCCAGGAGCCCGACCTCCTCGCGGGGCTCGACCTCGTCGCGCTCGCGACCATCGCCGACGTGGTGCCGCTCATCGGCCTCAACCGCGCCTTCGTGCGCCAGGGGCTCGCGGTCATGCGCGGCCGCGGCCGCGTCGGCCTCGCGGCGCTCGCGGATGCGTCGAGGCTCGAAACGACGCCGGAAGCCTGGCATCTCGGCTTCCTCCTCGGGCCCCGGATCAATGCGGGGGGGCGGATCGGAGACGCCTCGCTCGGCACGCGGCTGCTGCTGGAGGAGGATCCGGGCGAGGCCGCCGCCATGGCCCGCACGCTCGACACGCTGAATGCCGAGCGCCAGGCCATGGAGCGCCTTGCGGTCGAGGAGGCCGTGGCGCAGGCCGGGCACGAGCTGGATTCGCGCCCCGATCTTCCGATCCTCGTGCTGTTTTCGCCCAGCTGGCATCCTGGTATCGTCGGCCTTGTCGCGGCGCGCGTGAAGGAGCGCCATGGGCGCCCCGTCTTCGCCTTCGCGGCGAGGCCGGACGGCACGCTCACCGGCTCCGGGCGCTCGGTCGCGGGCATCGATCTCGGCCGCGCCGTTCGCGCCGCGGTGGCCTGCGGCGAGGCGATCAAGGGCGGCGGCCACGCCATGGCGGCTGGCGCGACGCTCCCGGCCGGGGGGATCGAGCGCTTTCGCGCGGGCCTCGAACGGGAACTCGGCGCGGCCGTGGCGGCTCTGGCTGCCGTGGACATGCTCGAAATCGACGGCGTCATCGCGGCCGGCGGGGCGGTATCGTCCCTGGTCCGTTCGCTCGCGGAGGCCGGTCCCTACGGGGCCGGCCAGCCCGAGCCCGTCGTCGCCTTCGGCCGGCACCGGCTCGTCGATTGGCGCGTGATGGGGAACGGCCATGTCCGCGCCACCTTCCGGGCGGGCGACGGGGCGCTGCTCCGCGGCATCGCCTTCCGGGCTGCCGAGGGGCCGCTCGGCGAGGCGCTCATGGGCGCCCGCGACGGGCTGGTCCATGTCGCGGGCACGCTCGCCCTGGACCGCTGGGGCGGAGGCGAGAGGGTGGAACTACGCATCTGCGACCTGGCCGCCTGTCCACCGGGCTCCTAAAACCCCCTGCGCGCCGCGCGCCAGAGCGTCCAGAGCGACAGGAGCGGCGGCCGCTCGGGCGGCGCGGCCAGCGGGTCCTTGCGGTGGGCGAGAGCGTCGAGATCGCCCGGCACCAGGGCGAGCGGCAGAAAGGCGGGCCGCAGCGTCTTCGGCAGGCCGGCGAGAAGCCGGCGCGCCTCGCCATAATGGCGGCGCGCCTCGGCGATGAGATCGCGGGCGCTGCCGGTGACGCCGGGGCCGCCGCGGAAACGGACGATGTCGTCTCGCGTCACGCCGTGCCGGTCGAGGATGTCCTTCGGCCAATAGAGACGGCCTTGGCGGGCATGCCAGGGGAGGGCGCGCAGGAGGCCCGCGAGGCCGTAGGCGAGGCCGGCATGGCCCGCGGCATCGGCGAAGCCGGGATCGCGCCCCTCCGCCAGGACGAGCGAAGCGAGCCGCATCGGCGCGGAGGCGGTCTCCCCGAGATAGCCTTCGAGATCGGCGAGGCTCGGCATGGGGTCGTCGTAGAGGTCGAAGACCCGCGCATCGACGAGGTCGAGCAGCGCCTCCCGCGGCAGGCGGAAGCGCGCGACCGTGTCGAGCAGGGCGGAGGCGACCGGATGGGCCGCGACATCGCCGCGCGCCTCGCCCTCGATCGCGTCGCGCCACCATTGCAGACGGATCTCGCCGGGCATCGGCGCCGAAACCGCCTCGCGCACCTGGGCGATCTCGGCGCAGAAGGCGTGGAGAGCGAAGAGATGGCGTCGCAATCCGGCGGGCGCGAAGAGATCGGCCCGGTAGCGGTCCCGGCTCGTCTCGCGCAGCAGGTCGCCGCAATGGGCATAGGCCGCCTCGAGATCGGCGGTCACGGGGGGGCGCCCCTCACGCGACGGCGATGAGGGCCGCCGCGACACGGCGATCCTCGGCCAGGAGCACGTTGTAGGTGCGCGCGGCCGCGCCCGTCTGCATGGTGTCGACGGAAATGCCCCGCTCCCGGAAGGGAAGGCGCAGCCGGTCCGGCAGCGGGACGATGGTCGGCCCCGTCCCGATGAGCAGGAATTCGATCCTGTCGCCCTCGGCCAGGACAGGGGCGAGCTCGCGGGAGCCGATCGCTCGCGGGTCCTCGACCGCCCAGGCATGGATGCCCGAGGGCAGGATCAGGATCGAGCCGCGATGCGACATGCCGGCGAAGCGGAAGCCGCCTCGGCCATACGCCTCGATCGCGTGCCGGCCGGGGACGAAGCCTGCCTGGTTCGGCTCGGCCATCGGGGGGCGCCCGACCATCGGGCGGCTATTTCGTCGCCTGCGCCACCTGCCCGCCGTCCCGCGCCTCGCTCCGCCGCTGCGAGGAGCGCACGCCGATATAGATCAGCGTCGGCGAGGAGATGAGGATGGCCGAATAGGTGCAGATGAAGACGCCCGCCAGCATCACCTGGGCGAAGCCCTCGATGGCGCGCCCGCCGAACCAGACCAGCGCGACCAGCGACAGGATGGTGGTCATCGAGGTGATGGCGGTGCGCGACATCGTCGTGTTGATGGAGAGGTTGAGCAGCTCGACCGTCGGCATGGTCTTGTAGCGGCGCAGCAATTCGCGCGTGCGGTCGAAGACGACGACGGTCTCGTTCAGCGAATAGCCGACGATGGTCAGGATCGCGGCGATCGAGGTCATGTTGAATTCGTGCCGCGTGATCACGAAGAAGCCGATCGTCAGCACGATGTCGTGCAGCGTCCCGACGATGGCGGCGATGGCGAGCTCGCGCTCGAACCGGAACCAGAGATAGCCGAGGACCGCGATCACCGAGAGGATGACGCCGATCGTCCCCGACTGGACCAGCTCTCCCGAGACGCGGGGGCCGACCGTCTCGGTCCGCTCGAACTTGTAGGCGTCGCCGAACACGGCGCGCGCCTTGTCCACCACCACGCCCTGCGCGGCCTCCCCGCCCGGCTGGATGGGGAAGCGGATCGAGATGGCGCCGTCATTGCCGAATTCCTGCACCTCGACCTCGCCGAAGCCGAAGCTGTTCGCCTTCTCGCGCACGGTGGCGACGGGCAGGCGCTGGGCCTCGGATTTCGGCTGCATCTCCATGAGCGTGCCGCCCTTGAAGTCGACGCCGTAATTCAGGCCGAGCATCAGGAAGACGACCACGACCGCGACCGAGATCGCCGCCGAGAGCGGAAAGGAGATGTGCCGCAGCCGCATGAAGTCGAAATGGCTCTCGTCGGGCCACAGGCGGAGCGGATAGATGCGGGGAAGGGGCACGGTCTCTGCCTCAGAACGGAATGGTCTTGGGCCGGGCCCAGCTATACCAGAGCGCGATCATCATCCGCGTCATCGTGACCGCCGTGATGACGGTGGTCAGGATGCCGAGGACGAACACGACCGCGAAGCCGCGGACGGGCCCCGACCCCATGAAGAAGAGGATGAGGGCGGCGATCGCCATGGTCGAGTTCGAATCGATGATGGTCGCGAAGGCGCGGTCGAACCCGGCCTGGATGGCCGAGACGACGGAGCGTCCGGCCCTCGCCTCCTCCCGGATGCGCTCGTAGATCAGCACGTTCGAATCGACGGCCGTGCCGATGGTGAGCACGATGCCCGCGATGCCGGGCAACGTGAGCGTCGCCTCGAGCATCGACATCAGCCCGAAGATCAGCCCGACATGGACCAGGAGCGCGATGTTGGCGATGAAGCCGAACACGCCGTAGGTCCAGAACATGTAGACGACGACGAAGATCGCGGCATAGAGCGTCGCCTTGATGCCGGCATCGATCGAGTCGCGGCCGAGGCCCGGCCCGACCGTCCTCGCCTCGACGATGGTCAGCTTGGCGGGCAGCGCGCCCGAGCGGAGCTGGACCGAGAGGCGGGTGTCCCCCCCGACCGTGAACCCCCCCCAGATCCGGCCCTTGCCCCCCGGTGCCCGGTGGGGGGGGGGCGGGGCCGGGAGGAACACCCCCCCCGGCACGATGGCGAGGGGGCGGCCGACATTCTGCGTCGTCGCCTCGGCGAAAGCCTGGGCCCCCTTCAGCGTGAAGCGGAAATTGACGATCGGCTCGTTGGTGCGCTGGTCGAAGCCGGGCTGGGCGTCGGTCAATTCGCTGCCGGCCACGATGATGCGGCGCTCGACGGGAACGCGCTGGCCGCCCGCCTCGCGCGAGGGCAGCATCTCGACATCGGTCGAGCCGGCATCGCCCATCAGACGGAATTCCAGCTTCGCCGGATTGAGGTTGTTCTTGACCTCGGAGGGGTCCTGGAGGCCCGGGATCTGCACGAGGATGCGGTCGGCGCCCTGGCGCTGGATCGAGGGCTCGACGGTGCCGTTCGGGTCGATGCGGCGGCGCACGACCTCGATCGCCTGGTCGACGGCGCGGCGCGTGCGGTCGGTGAGGCCGGCATCGCTGAAATTGAACTGGATCAGCCCGTCCGCGCCTTCGACGATGTCCAGCGTGCGCCCGCCGGATTCGCCGAGGATGGCGTTGCTGATCGGCTGCGACAAGGCGCGGAGCTTCGGCAGCGCCTTGGCGCGGGCCGCCTCGTCGGCGATGCGGACCTGCACGCCGCGCGGCGTGATCTGGATGCCGCCCGTCGGGTTCACCCCCACCTCGCGCAGGGTGCGCCGCACGTCGTCGCGAAGCTGGATGGACAGGGTGCGGATGAGATCGGCCCGGTCCACTTCCAGCAGCAGGTGCGAGCCGCCCTGGAGATCGAGCCCGAGCACGATCGCGCGCTGGGGAACGAGCCAGGAGGGCACCCAGCTCGGAATCGCCTTGAGATAAGCCTGCCGCTCCTCCTTGGAGAAGAAGCTCGGCACCGCGAGGATGAGGCCCAGCAGCACGGTGCCGAGCGTCAGGGCGATCTTGGTTCTGGTGAAGCGCAGCATGGCCGTTTTCGCGATCGGGCGGTCAGCTCTTGACCGGCTCGCCCTTGGTGCGGACTTCCGCGATCATCGCGCGCATCAGCTTGACGCGGACGCCGTCGGCGATCTCGACCTCGATCTCGGGATCCTCCGTGACCTTGGTGACGCGGCCGACGATCCCGCCGGTGGAGATGACCGTGTCGCCGCGGCGCACGGCCTTGATCATGTCCTGGTGCTCCCGCGCGCGCCGCTGCTGGGGCCTGATGATCAGGAACCACATGATGACGAAGATGAGGACGAACGGGACGAACTGGATCAGCGTCTCGGTCGCCGGCATCCCGGTGGCCTGGGCGAAGGCGGGGGTGATCAACGGAAGCTCCATGTGGTGGCGCGCGCCCGGGCCGGACGCGGCGGCCCGCGGCCGAACGGGCTGCTTATAGTGACGCCGCCGCCCGATTCAAAGGCGGGGCGATGTTTCAGGGAACGGCGCGGCTTTCCATGCGGCGCGGGGCCGCGGACAGGGCGCCCCGCTTTCGCGCGATCGCCTCCTCGTAGGCCTCCTCGTAGGCATGCGCGACGGCGCCGGGGTCGAGGCGCGCGAGGCGGTCGCGGAAGTTCTGAGAAGCGAGCGCGAGATCGGCCCTGTCCTCGATGCGGGCCGCGAGGATGCGGGCGAGATCCTGCGCCGATCCGGCCTCGAACAGCCAGCCGGTCTTTCCCTCGTCGATCTGCTCGGGAATGCCGCCGGCCCGCGCTCCGATCACGGGCACGCCGTGCATGAATGATTCGAAGATGCTGCGCGGCTGAGGATCGGGCCAGATCGAGGGTACCACCGCGACGTCGAGACGGGGAAAGACGTCGCCGGGCCGCGCCCAGCCGAGGAACTCGACGCCCTCCGGCGCGCGGGCTTTCAGGCCGGCGACGAAGGCGTCCTCGCCCGTTCCGGCCACCGCGAGGCTCCAGCGGCCGGGTGCCAGCCGGCGGACCGCCTCGACGAGGAGTTGCGGCCCCTTGTCCGGGATCAGGCGGCCGAAATAGCCGATCCGCAGCGGCGCATCGGGGCGCCCGGGCGGACGGGGCCGAAAATCGAGCCCGGTGAAGACGTTCGGCAGGACCAGCCCGCGCGCCTGCGGGAAGAAGCCCCAGCCGCGATGGCGCTCCAGGGTGAAGCGGCTGACGCCGATGACGGTGTCGACGAGCCCGGAGAGGCGCTTGCGGGGGATCGCGAGGAGGCCGCAGGCGGCGCAGGGCGAGGGGCAGGGATGCCCGTCCCGGAAGGCCGATCCGCGCGGGCACATCGTGCCGTATTCGTGGAGGTAGTGGACGACCGGCAGGCCGCGCCGCGCCGCTTCGCGCCAGACGAGTTGCGACAACCCGACGAGGACATGGGTGTTCACGACATCCGGCCGGACCTCGTCAAGGATGCGGCCGAAGGCGCCCGCCATCCAGGGATTGGCGCTGTCGAGCGCATGCCAGGCGAGGCGCAGCGGCGCCGGGCGTTTCTTGCCGTCGAAGCCGAAATAGAGGTTCCGATAGGGCAGGGCGATGACGCGCGCGCCCCGATCCTGCCACCTCTCGACATGCCCGCCGCCGTGATGGACGACGAGCGTCACCTCGTGTCCCCGTCCCGCAAGGGACGCGGCGAGGTCGAGGGTGGCGGCCTCCGCGCCTCCCTTGATGGTCGCCGGATGACCGGAATTGGCGATGAGGATGCGCATGGCCGGGCGCGGCCATGCTTAGCGCGGGCGGGTTAACGGGCCGGTGCGAAGCGGCGCTCCGGGATGACGGGGCTTCGGCAGCGCCTCAGACGAACTGGGAGAGGCCCGGGATCGAGCCCACGATCTGGCCCATCACGTCCTCGCCGGCATTCTCGCGGCCATGGGCCAGGAGTTCCGAGGCGAGCGTCTTGATCTGGTCCATGGACAGCCCCTCGGACATCAGCTTCTGGCCGAGCACCATCACGCCGCCGCCGAAGGAGCTCATCAGCCCCCCGAGGAGGCCCCCGCCCGCGTCGCCGGCCTGGGCGATGGCCTCGCGGGCGCCGGGAATGGCGTCGATGAGCTGGGTGATCTGGTCCTGCGGGCCTTCCTTCTGGAGGAAGGCGAGGACGTGGCCGATGGCCGTCTGCGCGGTCGATGCGTCGAGACCCGTCGCGGCCGTGATCCTGGCGACCAGTTCTTCCATGGGGCGTCCTTTCGATGGCCGCCTCTCTCGGTAGCGGCCCCGATCCCGAACGCGTATGACATCCGCACGGAGAGGCTGCAATCGGAAGGATTCGCGATGGCGCAGGAAGAGGCGCGTCCGGGCGGCGTCCCCCGGATCAGGATGAAGCCGGGAGAGGGGCCCTGGGGCTCATCCTCCGGCGCGGGCGAGGCGGCTCCGCCGGCGCCTGGCTTCGAGGGTCGCGTCCTGATCGGCAAGAGCGTCAAGCAGGAATTCCTGACGCTGAAGCTCGCGAACCGGCACGGCCTCGTCGCGGGCGCGACCGGCACGGGCAAGACCGTGACCCTGCAAGTGTTGGCCGAGGGCCTGTCGCGGGCGGGGGTTCCGGTCTTCGCGGCCGATATCAAGGGCGATCTTTCCGGCATCGCGGCGCCGGGCGAGCCCAAGCCAGGCTTCGTGAAGCGCGCCGCGGAGGTCGGGATCGAGTATCGTCCCGAGGCTTTCCCGGTCGTCTTCTGGGACGTGTTCGGCGAGCAGGGCCACCCCATCCGCGCGACCGTGTCGGAGATGGGGCCGCTCCTCCTCGCGCGCCTCCTGGAGCTGAACGACACCCAGGAGGGCGTCCTCAACATCGCCTTCCGGGTCGCCGATGAGAACAACCTGCCCGTCCTCGACCTCAAGGACCTGCGCGCGCTGCTCGATTTCATCGGCGCCCAGCCGGACGTGCAGACGAAATACGGCAACGTCTCGAAAGCCTCGATCGGCGCGATCCAGCGCGCGCTCCTCACGCTGGAGAACCAGGGCGGCGACAAGTTCCTCGGCGAGCCGGCCCTCGACCTGAAGGACTTCATCCGCACCGACCAGCGCGGGCGCGGCGTCATCAACATCCTGGCGGCGGACAAGCTCATGACGAGTCCGCGCCTCTATGCATCGTTCCTGGTCTGGATGCTGTCGGAGCTGTTCGAGACCCTGCCCGAGGTGGGCGATCCCGAGAAGCCCAAGCTCGTCTTCTTCTTCGACGAGGCGCATCTCCTCTTCAGCGACGCGCCGAAGGCGCTTCTCACGGCCGTGCAGCAGGTGGTGCGGCTGATCCGCTCGAAGGGCGTCGGGGTCTATTTCGTCACGCAGAACCCCCTCGACGTGCCCGAGACGGTGCTCGGGCAGCTCGGCAACAAGGTCCAGCATGCGCTGCGCGCCTTCACCCCGCGCGACCAGAAGGCGGTGCGGGCCGCGGCCGAGACCTTCCGCCAGAACCCCGCCTTCGACACCTCGGAGGCGATCCTTCAGCTCGCGGTCGGCGAGGCGCTCGTCTCGATGCTGGAGGAGGGCGGCGTGCCCTCCGTCGTGCAGCGGACGAAGATCGCCCCGCCCATGGCGCGGGTCGGGCCGCTGACCGCTGAGGAGCGGCGGCAGGTCATCGCGACGAGCCCGCTCGGCCACAAATACGACGCAACCGTCGATCGCGAGAGCGCCTACGAGATGCTCGCGAGCCGCAAGAACCTCCCGGCCGATGCCGCCCAGGGGGCGCAGGAATCCGGCGGATTGGGAGGGCTTCTCGGCGAGATCGGCTCGGTGCTCGGCGGCGGCCAGCCGGCCAAGGGCGGCCGGCAGCGCATGTCGGTCACCGAGCAGGTGATCCGGGCCGCGGCGCAATCCTTCGCGCGCTCGGCTTCGACCCAGATCGCGCGCGAGGCCGGCAAGATCCTGCGCAACACCCTCGGCGGCATGACGAAATAGGGGGGCCGAGGGGGCTTCCGGGGAGAAAAAGCCCGCGACGCCGGAAGGCGCGCGGGCGAGGAGAGGCGCTTTGGAGAGGATGGCGGCGCCTCGGCGCCGCCGCAAGGATCAGGCCGCGGCGGCGAGCTTCTCGCCGGTCGGGACGGAGGCGACCGTCTTCAGCACCTGCGAGGCGATCTGGTAGGGGCAGCCCTGGGAGTTCGGGCGGCGGTCCTCAAGATAGCCCTTGTAGCCGTTGTTCACGAAGCTGTGCGGCACGCGGATCGAGGCGCCGCGATCGGCGACGCCGTAGCTGAACTTGTTCCACGGCGCGGTTTCGTGCTTGCCGGTCAGGCGCTTGTCGTTGTCCGGGCCGTAGACCGCGATATGGTCGTCGAGGTTCTTCTCGAAGGCGGACATGAGCGCTTCGAAATACTCCTTGCCGCCGACCGTGCGCAGGTATTCGGTCGAGAAGTTGCAATGCATGCCCGAGCCGTTCCAGTCGGTATCGCCGAGCGGCTTGCAATGGTATTCGACGTCGACGCCGTAGGATTCCGTCAGCCTCTGGAGCAGGTAGCGGGCCATCCAGACCTCGTCGGCCGCCTTCCGGGAGCCCTTGCCGAAGATCTGGAATTCCCACTGGCCCTTGGCCACCTCGGCATTGATGCCCTCGTGGTTGATGCCGGCGGCGAGGCAGAGGTCGAGATGCTTCTCGACGATCTCGCGGGCGATGCTGCCGACATTCTTGTAGCCGACGCCCGTATAGTAGGGGCCCTGGGGGGCGGGATAGCCGTTCTCGGGGAAGCCGAGCGGGCGGC
>OEIU01001273.1_pt1 | contig 17078 bp, 15 predicted proteins | sample 1539221 | NCBI WGS metagenome assembly OEIU01 (sample SAMN03792071, study PRJEB22550) | activated sludge metagenome | feature: wastewater treatment plant; material: activated sludge; isolation source: Wastewater treatment plant of a petroleum refinery complex | place: Argentina: Zarate | collected...
TATCAGGCCGGCACGCTGTCCGGCCATCCGATCGCGATGGCGGCGGGCCTGGCCATGCTGCGTTTGATCCAGGCACCAGGTTTCTACGCCGATCTCGAACGCAAGACGATGTTGCTCATCGACGGACTGACCGCCGTGGCGATCGAAGCGGGCGTGCCGTTCAGCACGAACCGCGTCGGCAGCATGTTCGGCCTGTTTTTCACCTCGGAAAAAGTGGAAACGTATACGCAAGCCACCACCTGCGACGTCGCCGCGTTCAACCGCTTCTTCCACGCCATGCTCGATCACGGCGTGTATCTGGCGCCGTCCGCGTTCGAGGCCGGCTTCGTGTCTGCCGCGCACAGCGAGCAGGATATCGCCGATACGCTCGATGCGGCGCGCGCGGCATTCAAGGAGGCACGCCATGCGTCCTGAAACACTCGCCGTTCACGCGGGTGCAGAACCCGACGCTGCCACCGGTGCAGTCGCGCCGCCAATTCACCTTTCGACGACGTTCGCGCACGGACCGGCTGCCGAGCGCATCGCCGGCTACGAATACCAGCGCGAAGGCAATCCGACCCAGGATCGCCTGGAAACCGCACTCGCGGCACTCGAAAGCGGTACCGCTGCGCTCGCCTTCGCCTCGGGCATGGCGGCGATGACGGCATTGCTGGAGTCGCTGCCGAACGACTCGCGCATCCTGATTCCGGACGATTGCTATACCGGCCTGCGTCTGCTAGCGCAGGATTTCCTCACGCGACGCGGCATCGCTGCGGTCGCTGTGGACATGAGCGATCTCGCCGCCGTGCGCGCGGCCAGCGCGAATGGCATCGCCCTGATCTGGGCCGAAACGCCATCGAATCCGCGCCTGAAAATCGCCGACATCGCCGCGCTCGCGCAGATCGCGCACGCGCATGATGCGCTGCTCGCCTGCGACAACACCTTCGCGACGCCGGTCTTGCAACAACCGCTGGCGCTGGGCGCCGACGTGGTGATGCATTCGACGACGAAATATTCTGGCGGCCACAGCGACGTTCTCGGCGGTGCGCTGGTCTTCGCGCAGCACGACGCACTGTACGAACGCGCCGCGCACTACCGTCACGTCACCGGCGCGATCGCCTCGCCGTTCAGCACATGGCTGACGCTGCGCGGTTGCCGCTCGTTGCCCGCGCGCATGGCTTGGCATTGCCGCAACGCGCGTGCTGTCGCCGAATTTCTCGCCGCGCATCCGCGCGTTGAACGGGTGAACTGGCCGGGGCTGCACACGCATGCGCAACACGCCGTGGCCGCGAAACAGATGCGCGATTTCGGCGGCATGATGAGCGTGGAGATCCGCGGCGGCCGCGATGCGGCGCTTGCCGTGGCGTCAAAAGTGAAGGTGTTCACCAACGCCACGTCACTCGGCGGTTGCGAATCGCTGCTTGAACACCGCGCATCGGTTGAGGGCGAGCATCCGGTTTCGCCCCAGAATCTGCTGCGGATTTCTGTCGGGCTTGAGCATCCCGACGATCTGGTCGCCGATCTGGCTCAGGCGCTGGCCTGATTCACCACTTCCCGGCATCCGGAATCTAAGCTCACGAGATCAATCCAGGAACAAATCCGGCAACAACGGCTGCGTCGGATCGACGGCGTAGCCGGAAAGATCGCTCACGCCTGCCTCGCGCAGCACATCCTCGTCGATGAAAAATCTGCCGGTCGCTGCGCGCGCCGGTTTTGTCAGGATCGCGTGCGCGGCATCGGCAAGAATCTCGGGCTTGCGGCAACGATTCGTCGGAATACCGGGAATCATGTTCAGCGCATCGGTCGCGATGATCGTGCGCGGCCACAGCGTGTTGATGGCAACGCCGTTGTCGACAAACTCGGCGGCAAGGCCAAGCGTGACGAAACTCATGCCCATCTTGGCCAGCGTATAGCCGGTGTGCGGAGCCCACCATTTTGGATCGAGTGTCGGCGGCGGTGCCAGCGTGAGGATGTGCGGGTTCGCGGATTTCATCAGATGCGGCAGACAGACCTGCGCGCATAAAAACGTTCCGCGCACGTTGACCTGTTGCATCAGGTCGAAGCGTTTCATTGGCGTGTCGAGCGTGCCGCGCAACCAGATCGCGCTGGCGTTGTTGATCAGAACATCGATGCCGCCGAAACGAGCGACAGTCGCAGCGACCGCAGCATGCACGTTGGCCTCGTCGCGAATGTCGCACTTGATGGCGAGCGCCTTGCCGCCGGCGGCTTCGACTGCTGCCGCAGCGGTGTGGATCGTGCCCGGCAATTTCGGATTCGGCACGTCCGATTTCGCCGCGATGACGATGTTCGCGCCATCGCGCGCGGCGCGCAGCGCGATCGCGAGGCCGATGCCGCGCGAGGCACCGGTGATAAACAGGGTTTTGTCGGCGAGTGTGGCCATGTCAAATTCTCATGCTTTCTGGAATCGCGGCAAATAGTGCATCAACTGGCCCAAGCGCTCCAGCGGATCGGTCATCTGCAACAGATGCTGGCGCTCGCGGTTTTCCAGCGGCAACGCTTCGGCGAGGCGGAAACCAACCCAACTTGCGTCGTCGTAGCACGCGCGTTCGACTTTTGCGACATCTCCGCCGACGCGTTCGAGCAGACGTTCCAGGATCGTCGCCAGCAGCGCAAACTCGGCCGGCACCGGCACGTGCGCCTCGTCCGGCCAGAAGTGCACGCTGCCGTGGATAAGGCCATTGTCGCGCACGCGCGTATGGGCCACACGGAAGCGCGCACCGCCTCTGGCGCGAATGCCGAGCAATCCGTCATCGGTAGTATAGAAATCCACAATATGCGCCAGCGTGCCGATCGCGGCAGGGATCGCCGGCTCGCCCGCTTCTTGTCCATGCAAGATCAGGCACACGCCAATGCCGCTGTTCTTGCGCGCACACTCGCGCACCAGATCCAGATAACGGGGCTCGAAAATCCGCAACTCGAGCATGCCGCCGGGAAACAGCACGCAGTTGAGCGGAAACAGGGAGATATCCATGGCAGTCACGCTGCCAGTCTAAGCCGAATTCAGCGCAATGCGTTCAAGAAACGCCGCGGTGCATTTTCGAATCCGCCGTTGGACATGAACACGACGTGGTCGCCGGCGCGCGTGGATTCGGCAAGCAGCGCGATCAGCGCATCGACCGTCGGGGCGGTGCGACCGCGGCCAGCGAGCGCATCGGTTATGCGCGCGGCATCCCAAGCCAATCCGGGTTTGTGCAGGAACACGACGGCATCGGCGTCGTGCAAGGAAGGCGCGAGTTCGTCCGCGTGCGCGCCAAGTCGCATCGAATTGGAGCGCGGCTCCATGCCGACCAGGATGCGCGCCCGGCCCACACGCGCGCGCAGTCCCGCGAGCGTCGTCGCAATGGCGGTCGGATGGTGAGCGAAGTCATCGTACACTTTTATACCCGCGCCCTCGCCGACCAATTCCAGCCGGCGCTTGGCGCTGCGAAAATCCGCGAGTGCGGCGATGGCGCGCCCCGCATCGACGCCGCCCGCATCTGCCGCGGCGAGTGCGGCCAGCGCATTCATCACGTTGTGGCGGCCGAGCAGGTTCCAGCGCACTTCGCCAAGCTCCTTCCCGTCATGCAGCACGACGAATTGCGAGCCATCCGCCGCGATCAACTTCGCGCGCCAGTCACCGGTGTCGATGCCGAAACTCGTCACCGGCGTCCACGCGCCCATCGCCAGTACCTCGGCGAGGCGCGCGTCTTCGGCATTGACGATCAGGCGTCCGTTGCCCGGTACCGTGCGCACGAGGTGATGGAACTGGCGCTGGATCGCGGCGACATCCGGAAAGATGTCGGCGTGGTCGTATTCGAGGTTGTTGAGGATCGCGAGCGTCGGTCGGTAATGCACGAACTTGCTGCGCTTGTCGAAAAACGCGGTGTCGTATTCGTCCGCCTCGATCACGAAATCATTGCCGCCGCCGCTTCGCGCCGACACGCCGAAATTTTCCGGTACGCCGCCGACCAGAAATCCGGGATTGCGCCCGCAGGCGTCGAGGATCCACGCCAACATCGCCGTGGTCGTGGTCTTGCCGTGCGTGCCGGCAACGGCGAACACGCGTCTCGGCGCGAGCATGTTTTCGCCGATCCATTGCGGCCCGGACACATACGGCATGCGCAAATCCAGCAGGCGCTCGACGATGGCATTGCCGCGCGACAGCGCATTGCCGACGATGACGAGATCGGGCTTTGCGGAATCCAGATGTTCGGCACGATAGCCCGAATCCAGATGCACGCCGAGCGCGGCGAGCTGATCGCTCATCGGCGGATAGATATTCGCGTCGCAACCGGCGACGCCGTGCCCAAGCTCGCGCGCCAGCGCGGCGACGCCGCCCATGAAGGTTCCACCGATTCCTAAAATATACAATTTCACATTACTACTCACGCCGCAGTAGTCGGGCCGCCCAGCACAGCCCCCAGGCTCAATTCGGCGACAATCCAGAACAGCGCGATGAGCATGCCCGCGGCAAACGGCAGATTCAAACTGTGGCGCAGGATGTGCGCATCCACGATCAGTTTCCACACCACCACTGGTAGCGCGAGCATGCCGAGCAGCGCCTGCAATCCAGTCATTGTCTCTGCCGTCGGCGGCTTGTTGCCGATCGCCAGCACGATCGGCACGCTCAGGATCGCGAACACGATCGCACAGCTGGTCAGCGCCAGTGCCGCCTGCACGAAACGCTCGCGCACGCCGCGCACGTTGAGCAACAGGAAAATAACGCCGAGGTTGAACGCAAGGCCGATCAGGCCCGCACCGAGCGCATCGCCTGGAATGCCGAGCACGCTGGCAATCGCCAGTTGCAGCAGCAGGCTGGCCGCGCACACCGCGACCAGCAATCGCGGCGAATGCGGCATGTCCTGCGGGCCACGGCGCAGCAGGATGACATCACGCAGGACGAGCAGGAATGCGGGAATCACGATGGCGCGAAGCGCGCGCGGTTCAAGCGACCGCGCGCGGCAGCACCTCGAGAATGCGCGCGAAAACCGCATCCACGCTGCCAACGCCGTTCACGGTGACAAGTTTTCCCATGTCCGCGAAATGGCGCGCCACCGGCGCGGTCTGCTCGCGGTAGACCTGCAGGCGCTTGCGCACGATCGCCGGGTCGTCGTCGGGGCGGTGTTCGGCCTTGAAGCGGATCTCGCAGCGTTCGAGGATGGCTCTGTCCGGCACGTCGAGTTCGATGGCGATATCCAGCGGCTTGCCGATTCGCGTCAGCAGGCCTTCGAGCGCAGCGCACTGGGCAAGATTGCGTGGATAGCCGTCGAGGATGAAACCGCCGCGCGCATCCGGTTGCGCCACACGTTCTTCGAGCATGCCGAGCACGATCTCGTCGGAAACAAGCTTGCCCGCCTCCATCACCGCCTTGGCCTGAAGCCCAAGCGGCGTGCCGGCCTTGACCGCCGCGCGCAGCAGGTCGCCGGTGGAGATATGCGGGACCCTCAATTCGGCCTTGAGCAGCGCGGCCTGGGTGCCCTTGCCCGATCCGTTGGGGCCGAAGAAAACGATGCGCATGTTCCTGGAATTATTCTGTTTGCGATGGGCAAAAGCCATCCCGACGGGCTAACCTAGCGGCGTTGCCACACTTAGTCAAACTGCGGGGTATCCGATGCGTCAAGGCAATCTGCTGTATGCGCAGTCCGGCGGCGTCACCGCCGTGATCAATGCCACCGCCTGTGCGGTAATCCAGGCCTGTCGCCGTAAAAAAGTTGGCGTGTATGCTGCCCGCAACGGCATCATCGGCGCATTGCGCGAGGAATTGTTCGATCTGTCGAACCTCGACAGCGCCGCCATTGCCGCGCTGCGGCATACGCCCGGCGGCGCGTTCGGCTCCTGCCGTTTCAAGCTCAAGTCGCAGGAGACCGATCGCGCGCATTACGAGCGCCTGATCGCGGTGCTGCGCGCGCACGATATCCGCCACTTTTTATACAACGGCGGCAACGATTCGGCCGACACCTCGCTGAAAATTGCGCAGATCGCCAGAACCCTGGGCTACCCGCTCAACGTGATTGGCGTGCCGAAGACCGTGGACAACGATCTACCCGTCACCGATTCCTGCCCTGGCTTCGGCTCGGTGGCCAAGTACACCGCGGTGTCGGTTGTGGAGGCGAGCCTGGACGTGGCCTCCATGCACGAATCCTCGACCAAGGTGTTTGTGATGGAAGTGATGGGCCGCCACGCCGGCTGGATCGCCGCCGCCGCCGGCCTCGCCGGCAAGCGCGCCGACGAGCCACCGCATGTGATCCTGTTTCCGGAAATCGCGTTCGACGAAGCGGCGTTCCTGGCGAAGGTCAAGGCCACGGTCGAGCGCGTGGGCTGGTGCACGGTCGTGGTGTCCGAAGGCGTAAAAAGCGCCGATGGAAAATTCCTCGCCGAGGCCGGCACCATGGATGCGTTCGGCCATACCCAGCTCGGCGGCGCCGGGCCGATGATCGCGCAGCTCGTGAAAAACAAGCTCGGCTTCAAGTTCCACTGGGCGGTGCCGGATTACCTGCAGCGCTCGGCGCGGCATATCGCCAGCAAGGTCGACGCGGAACAGGCCTACGCCGTTGGCAAGGCCGCGGTCGAATACGCATTGGCTGGCAAGAATAGCGTCATGCCCGTGATCAAGCGCCTTTCCAACACTCCATTCAGATGGAAACTCGAACCGTCGCCGCTGGCTGCCATCGCCAATGTCGAGAAGAAATTGCCACGCAACTACATCAGCGCGGATGGCTTCGGCATCACGCCCGCCGCGCGGCGCTACCTGGAACCGCTGATCCGTGGCGAAGACGCGCCGCCGTACGACAAGGTCAGCGGATTGCCGAAGTACGCGAAGCTGAAACTGAAACTAGCGAAGAAAAAACTGGCGGCGTATGCGCTGGCGGACAAGTAATTCACCGCGCCGCCGTGTCCTGCTGCAAATTGGCGATCTTGCGTTGGTGCGACGCCAGGAAAGGGCGCTCGACGAAATGCTGCGAAAGCCAACTCACCAGAAGAATCGGCGGCGCCGCGAACAAGGCGGTTCGCAGCATGGCGACGGAATCTCCCGTGGTGAGCAGATCGAAGTGTTGCGCGACCTCAAGCAAGGGGTAGTGCCACAGGTACAAGCTGTAGCTGATGAGCCCCAGCCACGCCAGCCAGCGCCAGCAAAACCAGGAACGTTGCCCGGCCGCACCAAGGATGAAGGCGCCGAACGCCGCGCCGATCCAGGTGAAATGCAGCAGCATCCAGGGCATCTGCGGTGGCAGCAGATCGTTGCCGACACGCGCGAATACCGCCATCGCCAGCGCAATCCCCACGGCACCTGTTATGAGCAGGGCGTTACCTGCGCGTGCCGACGGCGGCCTGCGCACAAAAATACCGGCGCCAAGTACGCCGAAGAAGAATTCGTCCAGCCGCGCCGGCAACTGCACGATCCAGCCGTAATCGAAATGATTCGCCCACGGCTCATTGAAGTAGGCGCCATAGCACAGCAATCGAAACGCCAGCACCAGCGCCAGCACGCCGAGCAACACGAGTCCGGCGCGCGATCGCACCAGCGTGAACATCAGCACGGGCAGGACCGCGTAGAAATCCCATTCGATCGGCATCGTCCAGTACACGCCGTTGAACGTCTCACGCACCGGCACCAGGTTCTGTACCAGCAACAGATGCGAAACCAGATTCAGCGATGTCAATGAGGAGACCTGCCCCAGCGCGAACAAGACAGCCACGATGATCGCCAGATTCGCGTAGTACGCAGGTAACACGCGCCGGCAGCGCCGGATCCCGAACGTGCGCAGGTTCGGCATCGGTGCGCGCGCCAGCGCGGCGCGGTGGAACGGCATCGAAAGCAGAAATCCCGACAGACCGAAAAACAGGTCAACGCCGAGAAACCCGCTAGCAGCGAGCGGCGTCAAGTGGATCGCGAAATCCGCAATGTGGATCACGAGCGCCGGCGAACCGGAAAACTGCCACAGGTGGAACACCAGCACCCAGCCCGCAGCCAGTCCACGCAGGCCGGTCAAGGCCGGCACGTAATCTGTAGCGCGCACTGCAAGTTGCGAAGTCGCGAGGCTATCGATCACGCCAGGGTTCATCGGGGCTATTGTGCCAGATGGGTCGCACGCGCCTGACCCACAGGCGTGCTGGCCTTGTCGCACGCAGCAGGTATACTTCGCAGGCTTTTTTCCGGGGTTTTCGGCCCTAGCGGCTTATCTTTTCGTTTCAGGGAGAATCCGATGTTCTTTCAGCAATACGCCATCTGGATCGCATTGGCCTGCGCCATCGTCGCGATCCTGTACGGAATCTGGTCGCGCGCGTGGATTCTGGCCAAGCCGGCCGGCAACGAACGCATGCAGGCCATCGCCCACGCGGTGCAGGAAGGCGCCAGCGCCTACCTCAACCGCCAATACCGCACCATCGCCATCGTCGGCGTTGTGTTGTTCCTGATCATCGGTTTCACCCGCCTGGGTTGGACCGCCGCCATTGGCTTTGCGATCGGTGCGTTCCTTTCCGGCCTGACCGGCTTCATCGGCATGAACATCTCGGTTCGTGCGAACGTGCGCACCGCCGAGGCCGCGCGCAACGGCGTGAACGCCGCGCTGCAGATCGCCTTCCGCGGCGGTTCGATAACCGGCATGCTGGTCGTGGGCCTGGCCCTGCTCGGCGTCGCCGGTTACTACGCGATCCTGCTGCACTTCGGCCACACGCAGGAAGAAGCCCTGCACGCGATGGTCGGCCTCGCCTTCGGCTCGTCGCTGATCTCGATCTTTGCGCGTCTTGGCGGCGGCATCTTCACCAAGGGCGCGGACGTCGGCGCCGATCTGGTCGGCAAGGTCGAAGCGGGAATTCCCGAAGACGATCCACGCAACCCGGCGGTGATCGCGGACAACGTCGGCGACAACGTCGGCGATTGCGCCGGCATGGCCGCGGATCTGTTCGAAACCTATGCGGTGACCCTGATCGCCACCATGCTGCTCGGCGGCGTGCTCGGTACGGATGTCGGCGCCTACGGCGTGATGTATCCGCTCGCGCTTGGCGGCGTGTCGATCATCGCCTCGATCATCGGCACGTTCTTCGTCAAGGCCAAGCCCGGCGGCAAGATCATGAACGCGCTGTACATGGGCGTTGGCGTCTCGGCGGTGATCGCCCTGCTCGCCTTCATCCCGGTCACGCAGGAAATGATGGCCGGCTCCAAGTGGGGCGTGTGGAACGTCTACTGGTGCACCGTGATCGGCATCCTGCTCACCGTTGCCATGGTCGTCATCACCGAGTACTACACCGCGACCGAATACGCGCCGGTGCGTCACGTCGCACAGGCCTCGACCACGGGTCACGCCACCAACATCATCGCCGGCATCGGCGTGTCGATGAAGTCGACCGCACTGCCGGTGCTGGCGATCTGCGCCGCGATCTGGGGCGCGCATTTCTTCGCCGGCCTGTACGGCATCGCGATTGCTGCCACGGCCATGTTGTCGATGACCGGCATGATCGTCGCGCTCGATGCCTACGGCCCTATCACCGACAACGCCGGCGGCATCGCCGAGATGGCCGAGCTGCCGAAAGAAGTTCGCGCGGTCACCGATCCACTCGATGCGGTCGGCAACACGACGAAGGCCGTCACGAAGGGTTATGCAATCGGCTCGGCGGGCTTGGCCGCGCTGGTACTGTTCGCCGATTACACGCACACGCTTGCGACATCGCCGAATCTGTCCGGGCAAATCATTCCGTTCGACCTGTCTGACCACATGATCATCATCGGCCTGTTCATCGGCGGCCTGATTCCGTTCCTGTTCGGCGCGATGGCGATGGAAGCCGTCGGCCGCGCCGCGGCTTCGGTGGTGGTTGAAGTGCGCCGCCAGTTCCGCGAGATCAAGGGCATCATGGAAGGCACGGCCAAGCCGGATTATTCCAAGGCCGTGGACCTTCTGACCAAGTCCGCGATCAAGGAAATGCTCATTCCCTCGCTGCTGCCGGTCCTCGTGCCGATCATTGTTGCCTTCGGCGCGACCTGGGTCACCGGTTCGCCCGTGGAAGGCGCCAAGGCGCTCGGCGGCGTGCTCATCGGCACCATCGTCACCGGCCTGTTCGTCGCGATTTCGATGACCACCGGCGGCGGCGCCTGGGACAACGCCAAGAAGTACATCGAGGACGGCAACTTCGGCGGCAAGGGTTCGGACGCGCACAAGGCCGCCGTGACCGGTGACACCGTCGGCGATCCGTACAAGGACACCGCCGGCCCGGCGGTGAATCCGCTGATCAAGATCATCAACATCGTCGCGCTGTTGCTGATTCCGCTGTTGTAAACTCCAACGCAAGCGGTTCGCTCGAGAGCCCCGCCATGCGCGGGGCTTTCTTTTTCTGGAGAAGGCCGATGAAACGCATCCCCATCGCTCTCGTCACCTGCTTCGTACTCGCTGCCTGTTCGCCGCAATACCGGAATGGCGCCGTGCGACCGACCGTGCCGGAAACGCTGGTCGGCGCGCATGCCGCTCCGGCTCCCAAACCGAGTGCGGACAAAGCGACGGACGCGAAACCTGCGCACGATCCGAATTCGTAACGGGAAAGCACCGACGCATCGGCAAGGCCGATGCCGTCGTGGGGCGTTTGTGCGCGCGTTCAGCGAGTTTGCTTTATCCTGCGCGCCCCTCAGAAATCCGCTGGATGCCACCATGGGCCTGGACCTCGTCCCCGCCGGCCGCGACGTGCCGGATGAAATCAACGTCATCATCGAAATCCCCAAGGACGCCGAACCGGTCAAGTACGAAGTGGACAAGGCCACAGGCGCGATCTTCGTCGACCGCGTGTTGTCCACGCCGATGCGCTATCCGTGCAACTACGGCTATGTGCCGCACACGTTGGGCGGCGATGGCGATCCGCTCGACGCGTTGGTGATCCTGCCGCTGCCGCTGGTGCCGGGTTCGGTGATTCGCTGCCGCCCGGTCGGCATGCTGCGCATGAGCGATGAAGCCGGCGCGGACGAAAAACTGATCGTCGCTCCGCACGAAAAAACCTTTCCCGGTTATGCGCATATCGCCGACATCGGTCAGGTATCCGGCCATTGGCTCGAACGCATCGGCTATTTTTTCGAGCACTACAAGGATCTGGAAAAAGGCAAATGGGTGAAGCTCGACGGCTGGCTCGATGTCGCGGCGGCAAAGCGGGAAATCCTCGACGGCGTCACGCGCTACCAGACCAGCCCGGAAAAACCGGCGTTCTAGGCGTCAGTCCTCCGGAGCATCGTCCGCTTCCGGCGCCGGCGCCTGCGCCGCCGGCCATTGCATCCCGAGCAGGTCGGAGGCGCGCCAGAAACGAATGAATCCGAAGCGGTACGGCAGCTCGGTTTCTGGCTTCGCCGTGATCGGATATTTTGTATAAAAAGTGACAATTTCCCCATCCGGATGCGCGGCACACCACGCGCGCAAGTCGCCGAAATCGACTTTCGGCAACGGCTGGGTCAGGCGTCCGGGGAATTCGAACAGGCCGTGATGCCAGGCCAGATGCGCAATCGGTCGGCCTGAATCCTGATCCTGCTTTATCCGCGCCGCCGCCACGCTGACATCGACGAACGGGCCGACACCCTGCGCCAGCGCGAGCATGCCGATTGCCGCCGTCGCCGCACTCGACAATGCGAGTGCGCGCAAGGATGTGTGCACGCCGCGGGCGAACAGCACGATCAATCCGACGAGTGCTGCCAGCACGCCCCACAGAGGCCAGATGCCCGAGATGACATGCAGGAATTGCGGAGTAAGTTTGCCTGCCGTGACCATTTTCGCGACCAAAGCGAAGTCCAGCGGATGCGCAGCCACGTATGGCAACGCCGCAAACGCGATGCCGGCAATCAGCAGCAGCGCGCCGAACAGACGCCCACGCAAACGCGCGCCGTCTGCGCCGAGAACCTTCGCCAGATACAGCGCCAGCGCCGGCAACAGCGGCAGCAGGTAATGCGGCTGTTTGCCGCTGACCAGGCAAAACGCCGCGAATGCGGGCACGGCCCAGGCCACGGCGAAACGCACACTTTTGGTAATGCGGAACGATTCGCGCCACGCCCGCCACGGCGCGCGCACGGCCAACGTCCATGGCAACACCATCGCCGGCAACACCATGAAATACCACCACAGCGGACGCCGGTGCGCAAAGCTGTTCGCCATGCGGTCCAAGGTCTGGCGCAGGAAGATCGCGTTCGCGTATTTCTCGCCACCCATGATCGCAGCCGGGATCGCCCAGGCCAGCGCGATGATCGCGCCACCGAGTACGGCGAGTCCCGTCATCGCGTACCAGCGCCGCTTGTTCGCGCGCGCGGTCTCGCTCCACCACGGCCCGAGCACGAGCGCGAAGCCGGCATCGAGCAACACCACCGGGCCCTTGGTCAAAATGCCGAGGCCGAAACCGAGCGCAAGCAACAACAGTCCGCGTCGCCAGCGACCCGCGTCCCAATCCAGCGCGCCATGCAGGGCGAGCAAAACGAATGTCGCCAGCAGTACGTCGAACATGATCGCGCTGGAAAAAATCGCGAAGAACACGATCCCGAACAGGATCGTGACGGCACGGCGCGCGAGCGCCGCATCCGACTCCAAGCGCAACACCAGACGCCGGAACAACACCAGCGAAGCAAACGAGGCCGCGAGCACACCCAGCCGCACCGCCCACACGTGCAGGCCGGCGAACAGCCAACCGATATTGATCAACCAGAACAACAGCGGTGGCTTGTCCGAATACGGCGCGCCGTTCAGGTGCGGCACGAGGAAATCCAGATGCAGGCGCATCTCCCACGCCACCGACAGATACCGCGTCTCGTCGATCGGCAAGGCCGGCAGGAACAAGGCGACCGGCAGGATCAACACTACCCACCACAGACGGCCATCGTCGGCAAGGCGGCGCAGGAAACGCGCAAGGGAAGAATCTGACATCGGCGCAACACCTGGGACAAAGTTGGCGCATTTTGCCATGCGCGGCCGACTGGCGATGATTGGAATCCGCGCGATTCGCGCCCGACAGCGGTAAACTTGGCGCATTCCTACCCAGTTCTTTTCCCATGTCCAGCATTCCTTTCGTCCCCGACGGCAGCAAATTCATCAGCCCGCAAGGTACGCGCGCGGTCAAGGGCGGCCAGAAACCCAACGCCGTCAGCGCCGTGCCGGATGTCGGCCGCAAGCCGCCGTGGCTGCGCGTGAAACTGCCCAGCGGCGCTGGCTACGAATCCATCCGCGACATCGTGCGCACGCACAAGCTCAACACGGTCTGCGCCGAGTCCAAGTGCCCGAACCTCGCCGAGTGCTGGGGCCGCGGTACCGCGACCCTGATGCTGATGGGCTCGGTGTGCACGCGCGCCTGCAAGTTCTGTTCGGTCGCGACCGGCAACCCGCACGGCTGGCTCGATCCGATGGAGCCGGCACAGGTTGCAGACGCCGTCGTTCTGATGGGCCTGAAATACGTGGTGCTCACCTCGGTCGATCGCGACGACCTGCCCGACGGCGGCGCGGCGCATTACGCCGCCTGCATCCGCGCCATCCACGCGCGTTCGCCCGAGACCGCAGTGGAAGCGCTCACGCCCGATTTTTCCGGCAATCACACCGGCGTCGCGACCGTGCTCGACGCGGGCCTTGCGACGTATGCGCAGAATCTCGAAACCGTCGAACGCCTCACGCACGATGTGCGCGATCCGCGCGCCGGTTATACGCAGACGCTCGATGTGCTTGCCTTCGCCAAGCGCCACGCGCCGCAGACGATCACCAAGACCAGCCTGATGCTGGGGCTTGGCGAAACCGATGCCGAGATCGAACAGGCGCTCGACGACATGCGCGCCGCGAACGTGGACGTGGTCACGATGGGCCAATACATGCGCCCGAGCCCGCACCACTTGCCGGTGCAGCGTTTCGTCACGCCGGACGAGTTCCGCGCTTATCGCGACCTCGCGCTCGGCAAGGGTTTCGTCGAAGCGGTTTCCGGCGCGCTGGTGCGCTCAAGCTATCGCGCCGAGCGCGTGCTGGAGCACAACAACCTGGGATTGTGATTGCGGCAGGCGGGCGTCATATCGGTTTTCGACAATCGAAGGAGATCCCGCATGGACTCGTCAATGTATCCGCCATCCAGCGCCGAACTGGCGCACAAGCGCCGCGAACTGGCGCCGAAGCCGCTCGAAGCGTTCAAGGCGTTCAGTGCCGCGGTATTCGCCGACGGCGCGTTGGCAAACGTCACCAAGCAGCTGATCGCGGTGGCAGTGGCGCACACCACGCAATGCCCGTACTGCATCAAGGGCCACACCGCCGAGGCGCTCAAGCGCGGCGCGACCGAGCAGCAGATCATGGAAGCGATCTGGGTCGCCGCCGAGATGCGCGCGGGCGGCGCCTACGCGCACTCGACGCTGGCGCTGGACGTGATGCAGCACGCGCATCCGCAAGGCTGAAACCCTTTCGCGCGACGGGTTTATTTTTCCGGCGCGAACGCGAACAGGTCGCGCGCTCGCGCCGCGACCGGTTCGATCATCGGCAGGATGCGTTCGAGTTCGGCTGCGTTGCGCTTCCACTTGTCCTGGTTCGGCGCCGCCAGCGTGTAGCGTGACAGCGGCAGCGGTCCATCCAGCCGGCGATCCCAATCCAGTCCCAGGAAACGGCACAGGCGCGCGATTTCCGCTTCGGGCTCGGCGACGAGGCGGCTATAGCTCGCCACGCACCAGCGTTCCGGCGGCAGCCGCTGCAGATCCTCGATCAGGATTTCGACCGTCGCCATCCACTGCCGGGCCACGATTTCGACCAACGGCAGGCCTGCCCATTCGCGCCAGCCGGGGGTGAGCAGCAACGACCATGGCAGCTCACATGTCCAACCCGGCAGGTTGCGATAGGTGACGAAGCGTCCGCTACGCCACGCATCGAGCATGCTGCTGAGCGTTTCGCGCGGATCGCGATACAGGTACACGAACGTGGAATTGCCGAACGCTTCGGCAAGAAACGGCACACGCAAGGAATTCTTCGGCGTCTTTTCGAGAAACCGCAACGGACGCGAAGGGCCGGCGGGTTTGCCGTCGCGATCATGTGCGCGTGCAGCGAATGCCTGTGCCAGCGTGCGCGCGGTTGCGCGGTCGGCGTCTTCGGCAAGCAGGCGATTGGATTCCCAGCCACGCGCTGCCGGCGACAACGTACCGATATTCTCGATCAGGCCGTGACTTTCGTCGCCGCTGGTGAAAAGCCCGGGCGCCTTGGCCAGGGTTTCGAACAGCAAGGTCGAGCCTGAACGCGGCGGACAGACGATGAAAATCGCGCGACGCAGACGCTGGCGTGCGCGCACCGGCTGTAGAGGTTGCGCGACGGGCGCAGCGTGTGGCCATGCCGGCAGCAACGCCGCCTCGACGATGAGGGACCGAAGTGCCGTGCGCAATGCGACCTTGTTGCTGAAGGACACGTCCTGCATGACCGGGTCGGTCTGGGCAAGCAGTCGTTCGAGCAGCGCCTGGTATTCGGCGATGCCTTCGCCGCTGGCGCCAAAAGCGCTCCACAGCGAACGCCAGTCCTGGGTCAGCGCGGCCAGTGCCGCGCGCACCTGTGCACGCGCCGATTCGCTGCCCGGCGCTTCGCGCTCGATTTCCGCCTCGAGCCAGGCCGCGATGGTGGCCAACTCCCACGGCGACATCACGCGCGGACGATTGACCCGTTCGTAACGCAAGGCCGGTTCGACCGCAGCATCGAAGCGGATTTCCGCCGGCGCGAACGCCGCGGACCGCGCCGCGAACGGATCGCGGCCCGCGCCGGCCTGCGCCCAGAAATGCGCCGATCCGGGTGTATCGATGACCAAGTGGATGCGCGCCTCCGGCACTGGGTTGCGCACGCGGTGTTCACGCCAGGTATCGAAAATCCAGCATTCGCCGGCGCCCATGTTCACGGTACGTTCGCCGCAGTGAAAACGCGCCTGTTCGGAGGTGACGATGGGCACATGCACGCGCACGCGTTCCCACCAGTAATAGCTGATGTCGGCATGCGCCTGCACCTCGCCGTCGCCGACGATGCGCATCAAACGCGTGCGGCCGATCGTCGAGCCGAGGCTGGCGAGCACCTGGCGCAGGTACGGACAGGCGCGCAGCGCCGGGGTCGGCGCCATTGCCCCGGCGGTGGCGTCGTTGTCGGGATCGCCACCTGCGGCGACGAGCGGCATGGCGTCATTGCCCGCAAACCCTTGCGGGTGCGGGCGCCATGCGGCTTCGCCGACCGCGCCAATTTCAGCAGCAAGGCGCGCCGCGTCGAAGCGCAGCGGCAACTGGATGAACTCGGTTGGCAATTGCATGCCGTCCCCAACGATGACTGTCCCCGCCGCAGCTTAGCCGATCCGGACTTGATCCCCAATTTCCGGCATGGGGTTGTCGGCGGCGTGATCCCGGTCTAGTATCGCGACCGGGATCACGTTTTTACTGGGGAAATTCACATGTCCGATCATCACCCGGCGACCGCCACGGTCGCGCCGCTCTCACGCGCCATTGCATCCGCACTTTCAAAACCCGGCCTGATCGCCGCCGCCGCAGGCATCGCGCTTTCGCCTACCGCGTTTGCGGCGACCTACACGGTCGGCAATCTCAACGACAGCGGCGCGGGCAGTCTCCGCGACGCGATCGCGCAGGCCAACGCAAATGCCGGCGATGACGTCATCACGTTCGCCAGCAATGTCAGCGGCACCATCACCCTGACCTCCGGCAGTTTGCACATTTACGGTGGCGGGGTGGATGTGCAGGGCCCTGGCGCAAGCGTGTTGACCATCGCCGGCAACACCCAAGTTACCCGACCGGCGGGAACCGGTGCTTATGGCGGATACAGCGACATCGTCATCAATGGCGGTGGCGGCGGCGGACAGGGCAAACCCAGCGCCACGCTCGCGCCCACACCCGTCACAATTTCCGGGATCACCTTGACTGGTGGCTCGGCGCAGGACGGCGGGGGCATCAATGCCTACAACACGCTGCTGAACGTCAACAACTGCGTGATAACCAGCAACAACGCTTATTACTCCGGAGGTGGCATTTACATTGGCGGCTATTATTCGGCGCTGACCGTGAATAACACCACGATCAGCAACAATGCAGCCGGCAACACTGGCGGTGGCGTCCGCACCCCCGATGGCGCCATCCACCCCCAACCAAGTTCGGTCACCAG
>OEIU01001274.1_pt1 | contig 17065 bp, 13 predicted proteins | sample 1539221 | NCBI WGS metagenome assembly OEIU01 (sample SAMN03792071, study PRJEB22550) | activated sludge metagenome | feature: wastewater treatment plant; material: activated sludge; isolation source: Wastewater treatment plant of a petroleum refinery complex | place: Argentina: Zarate | collected...
CGATGTCGCCATCGCCATCGAAGTCGCCGGCGCGGCAGGACTCCGCATCGGACGGGCCGGCGAGGCATTCGGCGAAGCGCGCGGCATCCTGCGGGTCGACGTCGCCGTCGCCGTCGAAGTCGCCGCGCACGAAGCCATCGAGCGCGATCACTGCCGAGGCCATCGTGACCGGTGCGGCGCGACCGCTCTCCTCCCACAGGCCATGCAGGGTCTGGCCCCAGTGATCGGACTGGTTGGTATCGCGCAGCGCTTCGATGTAGTGCCGGGTCACGGTCTGGTAGTAGACGGTGACTTCGGCGCGGGCGGCCGCAGCCGGAATCCAGAACCGCGCATCGTCCCAGTACTGGCCATCGCCGTAGACGCGTCCGACCGCGGGTGCGCCGGCCGCGGCAAATTCGGCGTTGCGGAAGCCACGCGGCGGGATGCGCGTGTCCTTGACCAGGGTATCGGCCAGCGCCATGTGCGTGGTCCGGCCCGGTGCCAGTCCTGTCGCCGCCGCCGCGGCAGCGGACAGGCCCACCGCCATTTCATAGACCACGGTGCCGGATTCGTCGAGTTCGGCGGTGGCCGGGTCGGGTCCGCCGTATTCGCGCCGCCGGCGGCCCTCGGCATCCCGCCGGCGCCCCTGCCCCCAGGCCCGGCGTCCTTCGATATGGCCGGCCGGGAGCTTGTGCCCGCTTTCGTTGATCACGCGCGCGCGCAGCACGCCGCCGGCATCCTGGGCGAGCTCCAGCGAAGCGGCGCGGGCGAGCATGTCGTTCGCCACCGCCATGCCGACCGCCAGCGCATCCTGGTCGACGGCCGGATCATCCGCGTAGTAGCGGCCGATGATGTCGAGCACCCACGACGAGGCGCCGGCGAAATCGTGGCTGCGCAGGTCCGCGCGTTCGGGGCCGAAGCGGCAGGCGCGGCCGGCGCGCACCGGCATGTGGCAGTCCTGGCAGGTGGAAACCACGCCGCCGTTGTCGCCGCCGAAGCGACCCTGCATGTCGACGCCAGTGGCGGCGAACGCCGACAGTTTCCATTCGGAGTAGGTGCGCTCCAGCGGGAAGTGGCTGGCCAGGTCCTCGCTTTCCGGCGGCATGTCGAGCGCGTTGTAGCGATAGCTGCCGTCGGCCTGGCGGGTGAGGGCGACATTGCCGACGTCGTGGCAGGTTCCACACAGCGCGCTGCTGCGGTGGTAGGGCGAAACCAGCAGTTCGTGGGAGGCCTGGGCATCGCTGCGCGGCCCGCGCCGCACGCCATCCGGATCGAGCACGAACATGGCATTGCCGGTATGCGCGGGGACTGATTCCAGCGCATCCAGAACCGCGAGGTCCCGCGCCGGGCTCGAACCCTCGCGATAACGCGGATCGACCATGGCATGGCAGAAGTGGCAGTCGACGCCGTCGCGGTCGCGCGCGTCGAGCGTGCTGCCATCCGCTACTTCGACGTGGCCACTGACCACCGCCATCGGCACGTGGCAGCGCAGGCAGAAGTAACCGACGTTGGCGACATCCTGGTTGGCGGTGGCGAGCTGGGCGAAGAACAGCGGATCGCGCCCGCCGTTGGCCATCAGGCTGCCTTTCCAGCTTGCGTAAGGCTCCGCGCTGCTGCCGGTGGCGGAATGGCAGGCCGCGCATTGCTGCGGCGCCATGAAGGTATCGGCATGCGCATCGCCGACCTGGGTGCCGGACAGATGGAAGTCGCGCAGGGTCGCCGGAACGGGAAGCGCGAAGGCGGCCAGCGGCTGGATCAGGACTCCCAGCAGCGCGGCAAGCACCAGGCGCAAGGGCCTGTGCCACTGCGGACTCGAATCGACCAGGCTCATCGCGCGCTCCGGAACTGGCGGTCGGTCGATGGTCGACCGCCCGTTCCGTATGCGCATTGACGTGCGTCAAGCCGTGCCGGATCTGCTCGCCCGCTGGCTCACGGCTTGTCGTGCAGGTGTCTGTTTACTTCTTGAGTGCCCAGGCCGAACACCAGCCCTTCGGTGCAACCGAGAAGCCCGGGAAGATCGAGCAGCCATTGGTGGCGGCGACGTGGAACTGGCAGTTGTCGCAGAAGCTGTCCGGCTTGCGCGTGGACTGATCCGTCTTCGTCGCATCCTCGATGTAGTGCAGCGCCTTGGCCTGCGCATTGGTGGCGGGCAAGGGCGGCAAGGCGGCGATGGCTTGCCGGTTGGGCAGCATCGCCAGCAGGGGCAGGGCGGCGGTGGCTGCGGCAGTACGCAGCAGGAAACGACGGCGGCTGGTATCGGTTGTGCTCATGGTGCTCTCCCTGGAGATGGACAAATAATGCACATGCAGGCCCCCCGGCTACTTGACGCCGATCAAGGCGACGCACTTTCCTTGTCATCGTCCGGGCCGGAGGGTGCCGCCGCCGGATTGAACGCGTCCGAATAGCAGGCATCGGCACCCAGGCCGCGGGCGAGGAACTCCGGCACCGCCGTGTCGACCATCCTGACCGAGCCGCAGACATAGGCCTCGTAGCCACTGAGGTCGGCGTGGTCCTCCAGCATCGCCTCGTGGACGAGGCCGGTCCGCCCTTGCCAGGACTCCGAACCGGCCGGATTCGAGAGCACCGGCACGATGCTGAAATTGGAATGCTCGCGTGCCCAGCGCTGCGCCAGGTCAAGCATGTAGAGATCATCGACGTTGCTGACCCCCCAGTAGAGTTCAATCGGCCGTTGCACGCCGCGATGGAAGGCGTCCTCGACGATGCTCTTGATCGGCGCGAATCCGGTGGCTCCGGCGACCATCAGCATCGGTCGCGTGCCGGCGTGCAGGGTGAAGCGACCCAGCGGGCCCTCGAAATCCAGTGTGTCACCGACCTTCATCTTCTCGAACACGTGGGTGGTGAAGCGACCGCCGGGGATCAGGCGCACGTGCAGTTCGATCAGTTCGTTGTCGTGCGGCGGGTTGGCGAACGAAAAAGCGCGGCGTTCACCATCTTCAAGCAGGATGTTGATGTATTGGCCGGCGACGAAATCGATACGCTGGCTGCCCGGCAGCGAGACCAGCACGCGCATGACCGTCCCGCTGAGGCGCTCCATGCGCTCGACGCGACCCTGGTAGCGGTTGATGGCCGGGGCGGCAGTAGAGCGCAGGCTTTCGACCGGCACTTCGAATTCGAGGTCCTCAAGCGCAACCGCGCAGCACATCAGCGCCTTGCCCTCGGCGCGCATCTGCTCGGTCAGCGCACTGGGCTGGTAGGCGCCATGGTCGACGCGACCATTGAGGATGGTGCACATGCACACGCCGCAGCCGCCATTGCGGCATTCAAACGGCAGGGCCAGCCCGCTGCGCAGGCCGGCCTCGAGGAGGGTTTCGCCATCGCGCGCGCTGACGTGTTCGGGGCCGGGATGCACGGCCAGCTGGTAGATGCTCTGGACGCCGGCCTTGCGCCTGCGACCGCTCAGCCAGGGCATGACCACGAGCAGGCCGGTGCCGATCACCACCAACGCCCAGACCGCCGCCAGCGACCACTGCTTGAGCAGCGGATAGACCGGCAGCAGGAACCAGTCCAGGGCGACGGTGGTGATTTCGTTGCCGAGGTCGGCGGCACCGCCATGGCTGTGCACGGGCACCAGCAGGGACATGGCCAGCAAGGTGGCCAGCAGGCCGATGGTGATCGGCCGCGGCGGCTGCGTGCTGGCCTTGGGCACGCGCTGGATATGCACCCACATCAGCAGCAGCAGCAACAGCGGCGCGCCGATATGGATGAAGGCGAGCAGCGAGAACAGGCGGTCGTTGACGCTGGAAGGATCGATGAAATTGCGGATCAGGGTGCCGCCGAATCCGGGCAGCCAGTCCAGCCATTCGAAGCTTGATACGACGACGAACTGCGCCAGCTTGTCCCACGGCAGCATGTAGCCGTTGATGCCGGAAATGTAGACCAGCCAGATCAGGCCGACGCCGGTCAGCCAGGAGAACGTGCGGAATCCATGCATGCGGTCGAAGGCGAAGTAACGCAGCATGTGCAGCAGCATCATCACGACCATCAGATCGGAGGCGTAGCGATGCGCGCTGCGCAGGATGCCGCCGAAATACCACTGGTTGCTGGTCAGCGCCTGCACCGAGCTGTAGGCGCCTTCGACGCTGGTATCGAAGAATGCGTACAGGTACAGGCCGCTGCCGGCGACGATCCAGAACAGGAAGAAGGTGATCGAACCGAGATGGTAGAACGGGTTGAGGCGGTCGCCGAAGGCGCGGTTGAACAGGTTCTCGACCAGCATGAACAGGCGACGCAGCGCGCTTTGCAGATGCCTGATCATGACCGGTCCCCCGCTGCATGCTGTGCAGGCGGGCGACCACGCAGTGACTTCCACACCACGACCACGAACATCAGGCCGCCGATGATGGCAATCAGCCCGCCCAGGCCCATCAAGCCCATGCCGGCCACCTCGGCCTTGCTGTGCAGCCCCTGCTCGCTGCCGGCCACCTTGCGTTGCACGCCATAGCCACCGGACCAGACCAGGCCGATGATGTGCAGCAGCTGGCCGCCGCCGTAGAGGGCCGGCTGCCAGCGCGCCATGCGGCCCTGGGGCGTCCGGTATCCGAGTTTTGGCAACAACAGGTAGACAAGCCCCATCAGGGCCAGGGTCACGCCGACGATGCAGCCGTGGTAGTGCGCGGGGATCTTCACGTTGTTGCCGCTGATGAACATGCCGATGACGCCGCCCGAGGCGAACAGGATCATCGACGCGATCAGCGCGGCACGCAGGGCGTCATGCCCGGTCTCGCGCGAGCGGGTTGATCGCAGCAGGCCGACGATCACGGCGAGTCCGATCGGCACGATCGAGACGCCGCCGCCGAGACGCATGGCCCAGGTGAGCAGGTCGCGGTGTTCGACACTGGCCACGTCATGGGAAAGGTAGGCCCACGGCGTGATGAATACGCTGACCAGGGCAAGCATGAGCAGGAACAGGGCGATGCGTGGACTCAGCGGCAGTTGCGCACCAATCGTGCTGGCCAGCCACAACCAGGCGACCAGCATGAGCAAAGTCCACGTGAACTGCAGGGCGTGGCCGCCACCCCAGAAGGCGATTTCATAGTAGGCCTTGCCTTCCAGGCCGGCCGGGGTCAACAGCAGCGAGGCGCCAAATGCAAGCAGGGCCACCGCTGTCGAGACCACGCTGGCATTCAGGCCGAAACGCAACACGCCGCTGCCATCGAATGCCAGGCCCAGCGCCGGCGCAGCGATCAGGCTGCGCAACACCAGCAGCAGCGAAGCGATGCCGAGGATGCCCAGGCCACTGAGGAACACCTTGCCATCAAGGACCGGAATGTAATTCGCCATGACCGGTTCACCGGCGCCGACGAAAGGCGCAATGGCGAGCAGGAAGGTGGCGGCGTAGGCCAGCACGAGGGCCAGCCAGCCCAGGCGATTGGCCCTTGGTCGGCTGCACAGGCTCCACAGCATGCCGGCCAGCGCCAGGAACCAGACCAGGACCGACAGGTCGACATGCACGACGAGGGCGACGCGAAAGAAATCCGCCACCGGAAACAGGGCATTCACGCCAGGTGTGCGCGAAGCCACCAGCAGCACCGAGTAGAACCCGGAGATCACCAGCGCCAGCAGGCCGAGCCAGAGCCAGCCGCGCACAAGGGCGCGATCGGACTGCGGCGAAAGCGTCAGCGAGTACGCCGATGCGCTCGATGCGGTAGTGGGCGAAGCGGGCCTGGGCATGGAAGCGTCATTCACAGCAGGATGATCTCCCGTTTTGCGGCATCGAAGTCGATCACGAGGATCTCGGCGGGTGCCAGGTTCACGGGTTCGGATCGCGGGTAGTCGAATCCCTCGCTGCGCGCATCGTCTTTCATGCGCACGGAAATCCGATGCGTTCCCGCCTTCAATTCAATGCGGTGATAGACCACCGCGGCGCCATCGCCCGATAGCCCCGAGGGTTTCGCAACCTGGCGGTGGGCGAGCTTGCCATCGACGTCGACTTCGATGGTCAGTGGCGAGCGCTCACGCGGGCAGCTCTTGGGCGCACGCATGTTCGGCGGCAACTTGGCCAGTTGCTCGGGAGTCAATACCACGCAATCGCCGAGCAGCTTGCCCTGGTGGCTGATGCTGACCTTGATCAGGGCGCTATCCTCGGCCAGGTTCCGGTAGACCGGCCAGCGCGTGAAGATGAGGATGACCGCGGCCAATGCCGCGTAAAGGACCGCTTGCCCGAACCAGACTCCAATCTTGTTCATGGATGGATTCCTGTTGCCGCGGGTTGGCGCAGATTGTCGATGGCCTGATGGAGCAGGGCGCGATCCCGGGGGCCGGCCAGCACGAGCCGGTAGCGCTGTGCCGGAACGCTGCTGCGCAAGTGCGGTTCGCGTTCACCACGCAGGCGTTGCTCGATCCACTGGTTGCCCAGCCTGAATTCGCAGGCACCTTCCGCGCATCCGCTGATGACAACACCTGCGGCACCGCTGCGCAATGCGTAGTCGATGAACGAAGGCGGCAGCAGGCCGATGCACAGGAGGTTGTAGCCGGTCACTGCGTCCTCATGGAGGTTCTCGACGTCGATCCCGTGCTCGCAGCCGAATACGATGATTGGCGGCACCGCTGCGCTCTGCAAGGTCTGCACGAGGGTCCGCCGCAGCGCGTCCACCGATTGCTGTGGCATGTCGATTCCGTTGACCAGCTCGGCCACGCTGCGAAAGGGCGTCGCCGACGGACATGCGCCCGCGCAGATTCCGCAACTGGCGCAGCGCTCGGCGGCAACCACGGCGATCTGTCGTCCCGGTTTGCCGTCCGGGTGATCTTCGAGGCTGATCGCCGAGTACGGGCAGTCCTCCACGCAGCGGCGACAGCCGTTGCAGTTCTCGGCATCGACGACAGCGATGGGCGGGGAGATTGCAGCGCGTCTCAGCGGCAGCGCAACCAGGATGGCCAGTACCGCCGCGATGAGGATCCAGGTCGGGCCCGGCGACAAGGCATCGGCCATCGGCAGCAGATGCAGCAGGATCCAGTCCAGCGGCAAGGCAGTCGGCACGCGGTCGAGGGCGGCCGGCGCGCCGCCCACGACGGGCCACGCCGCGACAAGGACGCCGAGGGAGGCCAGCATTCCCACCAGCAGCGACCGCGGCGGCAGGATCTTCGGCCGGGTGATCCGCTGGAGATGGAACCAGAGTCCGAACAGCAGCAGCAATGGCACGCCGAGATGGACGAACACCAGCAACGAGAAAAGGCGGTCGCCGACTGCCGAGACGCTGAGGAAGTTGCGCGTGAGCGAGGTGTCGAGCAAGGGCAGCGCATCGACCAGCTGGGCACTGGCGATGGCCGCGTACTGACCCAGGTTGTCCCAGTTGAGCCAGAAGCCGCCAATGCCGCTGACGTACATCAAGACAAGCAGGGGAATACCGGTCAGCCAGGTCATCGCGCGAAAGCGCGAGGTGTGGCCCATGATCCATTCGCGCACCAGATGCAGCACGGTCGCGATCATGAAGGCATCGGCGGCATAGCGGTGCATGCTGCGCAACCAGCCGCCCAGCCAGGGTTGCTCGCGGGACAACCGGTCGACCGATTGCCAGGCTCCCGCTACCGAAGTATCGAACGCCGCGTAGAGATAGATGCCGCTGGCCAGCAGGATGGCGAACATCAGGCAGGCGATCGCGCCGAGGTTGCGCAGCGGATTGCTGCCGCCCGGAAAGAACGGATCGAGAGATTGCTCGAATCGGTCCCAGGCGCGTCTGATGACCTGCGCTTTCCTGCCCGCTGCAAGCGCGTCCTGGCTCGATGTTCCCCCCATTCCCGCAACGCCACCCAGGTCATCAGGAAAATGAAGGTCGCGCCGCCGGCGATCTCGATGTAAAGCGAGTAGTCGGTCCGGTAGAGACCGGTTTCCGGGTCGTAGACCGAACACAGGATGCGCACCTTGGCGAACAGGTCGGACAGTGAGCGGGTCTCCCTGACCAGCGATCCGCCGAGCAGTCTCTTCAGCGGTTCGCCGAGGGAATCCGGTCCGAACGCATCGCCGAATACCTGCTGGCGAATGACGCCGGTGGAATCGAGCACGCTGACCTGCAGGGTGTGGTCGTAACCGATGGGGGTCCGCATGAAACTGAAACCGAAGCTGCGCGAAATGGCCGCGACATCGGCCTTGGCCGGACTGAGGAAGGTCCAGTTGGCGTCCCTGATCGACTGTTTCGCGGCGAATTCGCGAAGCGCCATGGGCGAGTCCGCTGGCTGGTCGAAGCCGATGCTGACCACGTTGAACTGGTCGTCACCGAAGCGCTCGCGCATCGCGTTGACCGCCTTGCGCAACGCGCGTGAACTGTTCGGGCAGATCCGGTAGCAACCGGTATAGATGAAATTGACCAGCAACGGCTTGCCACGGAAACGCGACAGCGTGACCGACTTGCCGTCCTGGTCGAGCATCGCGTGGTCAACCGGCTGCTGGCCAATGACGGCGAGACTGTCGCGAATGACGATCTCCTGGTCGAGGCCACGCAGCTTGATCGGTGGTGGGGCCTCGACGACGGCCGGAGCGACGCGGTTGCTGTTGTTCGCCACCGGCGGAGGTGGCCTTGCCCAGGATTCACGTGAGCCAAGTGCAAGCACGATCGCAATGAGAACTTCCGGCAGTGTCAATCGCAGCTGCATGATCGCTATCGAAGCGCGGCATCCAGGCACGCTGCCACGAGCACGGCGTTCAGTTGCACCAGCGAGGCGAGGAAGCTTGCGATGGCGGTCTTGCGCGTCTGCACCCGGGCCAGCTGCCAGGATTTGTAGACAAACCAGCCTCCGCCCAGCAGTGCGCCGACCAGATAGACCGGGCCGGCGCCGAACCAGAATGGAGCCAGCGAAGCCAGTGCCAGGGCCACGGTGCTGACGAAGACGATTTTCGCCGCACGACGCGATCCGACCACCACCGGCAACATCGGAATCCCGGCGGCGGCATAGTCCTCGCGATTGGCGATGGCCAGGCTCCAGAAATGCGGCGGCGTCCACAGGAACAGGACGAGGGCGAACAGCCACGGCAGCGGCCCGAATTGCGGGTCTGCCGCTGCCGCGCCGGCGAGCACGGCGAAGCTGCCGGAGAGTCCGCCGATGACGATGTTCATCCAGCTGCGCTGCTTGAGCCAGACCGTGTAGACGATTGCGTAGAAGAACGCGCCGAGGAAAACGAAGACGGCGGCTTGCGGGTTGACGACTTGCCAGGCGAGGCTCACCGCGCCCAGCAGCATGGCGGAAAACAGCAGCAGCCAGGCCGGGTGGTGCGTGAGTGCGCCGGTCACGAACGGGCGCATGCGCGTACGTGCCATGCGCTGGTCGCTGCGATGCTCGTGGTAGTGGTTGAAGGCGCCCGCGGCGGCGGCGGAGACGAGTGTGGCCAGGGCCAGCACGACCACCTGCAGGGCGCTGGCATGTCCCGGGGTGATCACGTAGCCGACCACGGCCGTGACCATGATCAGGAAGCCGATACGCAGCTTGAACAGACTCAGCACGTCACGCGCAAGGCGTGCGGCAGAACGCTCGGTGGTGAGGAGTACGGTATTCATGGCGCTCAACCCCGCTGCTATCGGTCTGTGCGTGTGACTGCCGCCCCGGATCCTGCGACCCGGGGCGGCGACAAGGCGGCTCGACTCAGCCCAGTCCCCACAAGGTGGACAGATACTTCCAGTTGATGAAGTAGTAGAGGACGAACGAGGCCAGGAACACCATCGCGAGGACAAAGGTGCCGGGGGCAGCAAAGCCGAGCGATCCGTAGCTCTGCGCGGCCGCCGAGGGCGCCCCGACCGGAATCGGCGTGGGTTCCGAGCTGATCTTGTCCTGCGCGACGCGCTTGCCCCAGAGCAGCGAGCCCACGGTCAGGTAGATGTAGATCGCGCCGCCGGTAATGGCCGCGATTCCGGCGATGCCGACCAGGCCCATCATCAGGTAGGCCGCACCCGGCCATTCATAGGCGAGGGCCGCGCCACTGAACGCCATGTCCCAGTGGCGACGCGAAACGCCGAGCGTGCCCGCACCCATCATGACCAGGCAGAAGAAGTACATCGAGAAACCGAACAGGTAAGGCTGCCATTTGGCCAGGCCCGGATTGATGATCTCGCGCTTGAACAGGACCGGGATCAGGAAGTAGGTCAGGGCCATGAACGACAACGTTGTTCCGATGACCACCGTGGCATGGAAATGGCCGGGCACATAGATCGTGTTGTGGATGAGCATGTTGAGCTGTTCGGTGCCCATCATCACGCCCGAGATGCCGCCGAGGAAGCCGAAACCGATGATCGAGATGAACACGCCCGAGAACGTGGGATTGCCCCATGGCGCCTTGCGCAACCACTCGAACAGGCCCTTGTTGTAGCCCTTCGCGCGCTGTGCCACTTCCATCGCGCCGGGAATGGTCAGGCCATGGATCATCGAAGCGAGCACCGCGAAATACATGAAGTAGCTGGTGTTGAGCACCTTCCACTCGGTGCTCATGCCCGGATCGGAGAGGATGTGATGCGCGCTGGCCAGTTGCAGGAACACGATGTAAAGCAGGAAGGCACCGCGACTGACGCCCTCGGACATCGGCTTGGCCCCAAACGCGACCGCCGCGACGAAATACCACACCGAGATGTGCGCGGCGACGTTGATCTGCTGCGAGGAATGCCCGAATGCCCACCAGATCACGCGGTAGATCAGCGGATCGACATGCTCGATCCAGCCCATGGACATCATCCAGGTCGGGATCAGGATGATCGCGCCCGATGCAATCGTGAACACGGCGATGATCGCCGCGGTGATCGCGCCGAAGGTGACCAGCGGAACCGAGCCTTGATAGGTCTTGTCGCGCTTGGCCACGACCAGGGTGCCGAAAAAGACGAAACATCCGATCAGGGCGCCGACCGCGAACAGGATCAGGCCCAGATAGAACGAAGGCGCCGCCATCATCGGCACGTAGGAGGTCATCATCACGCTGGAACCGCCTTGATAGACGGCGACGTTGTTCATGACCGCGCCGACTGCCATCAGCGCGAATGCCGCCCAGGCGATCTTCGGCGTGGCGATCCGGCAACGCAGCAGGGTCGACGAGCAGAAATACAGGACCGCAATCTCGAAAAAGATGATCCAGAAGACCAGCATGTCGAGACCGTGCGCGGTCAGTACCTGGTAGAACGTGCTGGCTTCGAGCCAGTGGATGGTCGGCCAACGCGTGAGCACGACGCCGATGGCAAGGATGCCGCCGATGAGCAGGAAGATCACGCCCGCAACGGCGTTGGCGACTATCAGTTTTTCCGCCTGGGACTCGAACTGCAGGCCGGAACGCGGGCAGGTCCGATAGGTTGTGTCATGGGACATTGCCGACCTCCGCCTTCACGTAGATGCGCCCGACCATCGTGTGATGGCCGATGCCGCAGAATTCGTTGCAGACCACCGAGTAGGTCCCGCTCTGGTTCGGCGTGACCGTCACCACATGCTCGTAGCCGGGCACGATCTGGATGTTGATGTTGGCCGGTTGCAGCGAGAAGCCGTGGTTGTAGTCCATCGAGGTCAGATGCAGCCGGTAGGTCTGGCCCTGCTGCAATTCCAGGATCGGCCAGAAGTTCCACAACCGCGCGAGCATGTACACATCGCTGCCGGGTGGCGGCGCGACGACCGGGGTTTGCATGTCGGTCTCGGTGCGCACGGTGTACTTGTCGACCATGGCCTGGGCCTTGGCCGCGAACTGCTCCGAGGTGGTCTTGTAGGTTTCGGTGGAGAGGTTCTGCTTACCGTAGATGTGCCAGTAGATCATCATGAAAAACATGATCATGCACCAGACGAACGCGATGGCGATCCAGGTGCCTTCGACGCGATCCAGCGGATGCTTCCACCAGAGTCGCTCGGTTGGAGGTAAAATTGCACTCATGAGTTGTCCCCCCCGGGTTGATGCAACGTTCGGGCTTACTTGGCAACCGGAATGGTCAGGATGTCGATGACGCCCCAGAGGATGTAGACCACCATCGGAACCAGGACCCCGATGAAAAGGAGCAGGAACGGGTTGTCGAGCAATTTCTGCATCATCGGAACCTTTTCATCGTGCGCCTGCGAGGTTTCCATAGACTTCTCCGCCGTTAGTCTTGACCGTCCACCCAGCTGGCAGGTCTCGCCCATTTACGGACGATCCACGATGCGCATCCATGATCTGGATCAAGTCGCGGCCAGAAATACCCCGCCTGGGGGATGACATCGGCGGAACGGTCGGGGATCCTGCCGGCCCTGGCAGGGCCTGACTGGAGCGAGACGTGGCGGAGAGCGAGCCAATCCCGAAGCAGAACCTTGATGACCGTGCACGACCGCGCGCGGTTGGCTGGTGGCTGCTCAGTTGCTGTGTCGTATTGCTGACCCTGGTGATGGTCGGCGGGGCGACGCGCCTGACCGAATCGGGCCTGTCCATCGTCGACTGGAAGCCGGTCACCGGGGTGCTGCCGCCGATCGGCGAGGCGGCCTGGCAGGCGGAATTCTCGCGCTACCAGGCAAGCCCCCAGTACACCGCGGTCAACCAGGGCATGGACCTGAGCGAGTTCAGGACGATTTTCTGGTTCGAGTACTTCCATCGCCTGCTGGCGCGGCTGCTCGGCCTGTGGTTTGCCTTGCCGCTGCTGTGGTTCTGGCTGCGCGGCGCGATTCCTGCACGATTGCGCTGGCCGCTGCTCGGAATCCTCGCGCTCGGCGCCGCGCAGGGTTACCTCGGCTGGTTCATGGTCAAGAGTGGCCTGGTCGACGTGCCGCGGGTCAGTCCGTATCGGCTGGCGGCCCATCTGGCTCTCGCCCTGCTCGTCTATGCACTGATGCTGCGCCTGGCCCTCGGCCTGCTGCTGCCACGCGTCGCCGCTGCGGATGGCAAGCCGGCGAAACGCTGGCCGCGCGGCGTCCTGCTTTCGCTGGTGGCGCTCACGATCCTGTTCGGCGCCTTTGTCGCCGGCCTGCGCGCCGGGCACATGTACAACACGTTTCCGTTCATGGCAGGGCATCTGGTTCCGCCGGGCCTGTTCGCCATGGAACCGGTCTGGCGCAACTTCTTCGAGAATCCGGTGGCCGTGCAGTTCATCCACCGGTCGCTGGCATTGACCACGCTCGCGGCCACCCTGTGGGCGTGGTGGCGGATGCGCGCGGTGGCGCTGGATCGCGCACAAGTCCGCTCGCGGCAGGCCCTGCTGCTGATGGCGCTGATCCAGGTCGGCCTGGGAATCGGCACGTTGATCTGGGTGGTGCCGGTCTGGCTCGGTACCCTGCATCAGGGTGGCGCCGTGCTCCTGCTCAGCGCGGTGATCGCCGCCGGCTGGTTCTGGCAAACGCGGCCAGCCGAATCGGCCTGAGCATCACCCGGCGAAGGCGGGCGCCTGGCCGAGCGGAGTGTTTGCCGGTCAATGCGCGAGGAAATCGCGCAGCGCGTTGAATTGCTGCAGCATGACCCGTGGCTGGTGCGGTGCCGGCAATGCCGCCACGGCGCGAGCCTGCGGATCGACGACGATGATCGAGGTCGTGTGCTCCATGCTGCGCACGCCACTTGCTTCGATGTTCTCCGCATAGACGATGCCAAGCGAGCGCGCCAGCTTTTCAAGCTGGGACGGTTCACCGGAAAGACCGATCAACTCACTGCTGAAAAAGCCGAGATAGCTGGCGATCCTCTGCGGCGTGTCATTCGCCGGATCGACGCTGACGAAGACGATGCGGGGAATTTCACCAGCCTGCCCCCCTTCGGCCATCAGCGATCGCATCGCGCTCAGCGAGCGCAAGGTCGTCGGACAGATGTCAGGGCATTGCAGGTAGCCGAAATAGAGCAGGCTCCAGTGCCCCTTCAGGTCGTCCTTGCCGAACGGCTTGCCGCCTTGATCCAGCTCGGTGAAATCGGCGATGTCGCGAGCGCCCGGCCACAGGATGGCCTGGATTTCGGGTGGGGCCGAGGCCCAGTCGGAGGAAGCCGGGCGCGTGATCGCGAACGCGGCCAACAGGCCGGCGAGAACCACCAGCGACAGCACAAGAAACAAGCGGGATTTGCTGATTTGCATGGGCAATCCGGTTGGTAACGACACGGTGCCAGGATGATGGCGCGATGGCGTGCCACTTCATGCTAGGCGAAGGTCTCAGGCGGGGACTTGATCCTGATCATGCCTCGGGATGATTTGACGTCGGTCAAGCCTGCCCGGCCGTGCGCATGCGATCGTACGCGCGCCTCGGCCTGGCCTGCAGCCCATGATGGATCTACCGAACCTGTTGCCACACGTCAACGCCAGCCTCAACGCCACCGCGATGATCCTGCTCGGCTATGCGCGCGTGATGATTGCGCAAAAGCGCATCGAACGGCACAAGCGCGCCATGCTCGCCGCGCTCGCCGTGTCAGCCCTGTTCCTGGTCACCTACATCACCTATCACTATGTCGCGCCGATCTTCGTGTTTCGTGGCCATGGATGGATCCGTCCGGTCTACTACTTCCTGCTCATCAGCCATGTCGTGCTGGCGGCGCTCTCGATTCCGATGATCCTGGTCACGGCCTGGTTCGGCTTGCGCCGGATCGACACGCGCCACCGCGCGATCGCACGCTGGACCTGGCCGGTGTGGATGTATGTTTCGGTCACGGGCGTCGTGGTCTATTTGCTGCTTTACCAGATCTACCGTTAGCAGAGGCCCGCCAGCGGACGCGCGCAGGGCGCGCCGCTGCGGCGCGACTCAGTTGCAGAAGCCTCCGATCTTGTTCAGCTCCTTGGCCGTGTTGCTGAAGGTGTATTCGGCGTTGTCGCTGAAGAAGTAATAGACCATGTTGTGCGGCAGCAGCACGACCGAGATGCCGCCGAAGCCGGACATGTACGGGATGTACTTGGCGCTGCCGCAACCGAGCGCGGTGTCGGCCTTCCAGATCCAGAAGCCGTTGTCGTAGCTGTCATAGGCGCTGCCGGCATTGAGGCCGTGGTAGCTCGTGGTCTGCAGCACCTCGTTGACCATCGACAGTTTCAGCTTCTGCGTGCCGCTGATCGCGCCGCTGGCGTTGTTGACCAGTTCGGCCAGCTTGACCACGTCATCGCGATGGTAGGTCAGGCCGAAACCGGAGACCTGCTGGTTGGCCGTGTCGAAGCTGCGCACCGAGGTGTAGGCCGCCGGGCTCAGCTTGAGCGGCTTGTAGACGTTGTTGACCATCCAGGCATAGCTGTCCTGGCCGAGGTACTGGTCCATGGCGCGACCAAGCAGGTAGGTATCCGAGGTGTGATAGACCCACGTCGTGCCGGGCGTGACCTTGCGCGTATAGCTGCAGGCGAAGCTGGTCATGCCGCTGTCGGTGTAGTCGAGGAAGAAGCCGTTGAGCATCGCCGTCGAGCCTTCGTCGACTTCGAAGCCGGCGTCGGTGTAGTTGCCGGTGGCCATGTCGAGCAGGTTCTCGAGCTTGACGTCGTTCCAGCGCGAGGAGGGACAGGTCGAGACCTGGCTGTAGACGCTGAGGTTCTTCACGCCCGAGTAAAGCTGTTCGAGCGCCATCAGGCCGTAGGCACCGTAGGTCGATTTCGCCACCGAATAGGACGGCAGGTCGAGCACGTCGCAATACGGATAGGTGCCGTAGCGGGTGTCGCAGCCGCCGGTGTAGTGCACGCCGTTGTAGGCGACGCCGAAGGCCGAGCGGGCGGTCGAGGTCTGTTCGCTGCCGATCGTCGCGATGACGACGCCGCTGCCCGGATAGTCCGTGGCCAGCGCGCTGATCGGCTTGGTCGGCATGCGGTTGCTGACCTCGGTTGCGTAATCGGACTTGATCGTCGCTGCGTTGGCGACGGTCGCCGGCGTATAGCTCGCGCTGAGCCGGCCATACAGGTTGAACTGGTAGTAGTTGCAGGTTTCCGAGGCGATCTCGTAGGCCACCGTGGACATCGAGCCGTCGTTCTTGAACAGGAAGGTCAGCACGCCGTTGTGCGTGCAGTTGGCGCCGTATTCCTGCAGGGCGAATGGAATCGCCGCGCGCGAGTAGCCGTTGTCGGAATTTTCGTTCCAGACGCGGCCCGGTTCGAGGATCAGCTCCCAGGCCGTGTGCGAGGTGATCTGCAGGCCGCGGTTGACCGGGATCAGGTGCGTGCCGTACTGCACGAACTGGTAGTTGAAGTCGGGTAGTTTCTTGATGTTGCTCAAGCTCGCGTAGTTGTAGGTATCGCGCACGCTGGCCCAGCCGCGCTGGACCGCGGTGAAGCTGAGCGTGCCCTGGAAGGTGTTGGTCGGATTCGCCGCGCCGGTCGGTACGGCGAAGGCCGAGAGATCGACCAGGCTGCCGGTCGCGGCGGTCTGCAGGGTCGTGTAGGTCAGGTCGCTGCGGCTGACCGTGCCGTTGCCCGAGAGGCAATCGTAGTCGCAGGTCGGCGGCGGCGTGCCGCCGGTGCCGGTCAGGATGATGTTGTCGAAATAGCAGTAGTCGGCGTTGTCGCCGCCCGCGGCGCGCAGGCGCACCTGCACGTTGGCGTTGTTGTCGATGCCGCTCGGCGAGGCGCTCGCCGTGTACAGGGTGACGCCGTCATCCTGGCCATCGACGACCGTGTTGACCGCGGTCCAGCTGCCACCGCCATTGGTCGAGACTTCGGCCACGCACTTGTCGGCCGATTCGAGCAGCGATGCGGCGATGCTGGTCGAGATCGAGACGCCGGTATAGCCCGTGGTCGGGATCGACTGCATGGCCGTCTTCGCATAGCGCAGGCGCAGCGAGTAGTTGCCGGCGTAGAGATTCGCCGTGGCCGCCAGGCCGGTGCCGCCGATGGTCCAGCCGTTGTAGTTGCCGTCCTGGAAATCGTCCGAGAAGATCGTCGCGGCGAAGGCGTTGGTGGAAAGCGCGAATACGAGCAACAGCGCAAAGCGGGTGGACAGATGCATCTGGAACCTCCCCAAGCAGAGACCGAAACCCCAAAAGAATCCGGAACCGCCATCGCAACCGTGCGACGACGGCATGCCAGCGCCGAGCTTGGGAACGAACCGGCCGGCGTCGTAGGCCCAGTTGGCACCCGGCGATGGGGCCAGTGCGACCAGGTTGCGGGCCGGACTGGCGCCATGGGGGAGGGGGGAAAAGTCAGAGCGGATCGGCGCGTTGCGTTGCATGCGCACGCGTCGGCAAACCGGGAGGGCCGGGAAACCAGGCCGCTTTAAAGGT
>OEIU01001275.1_pt1 | contig 17060 bp, 17 predicted proteins | sample 1539221 | NCBI WGS metagenome assembly OEIU01 (sample SAMN03792071, study PRJEB22550) | activated sludge metagenome | feature: wastewater treatment plant; material: activated sludge; isolation source: Wastewater treatment plant of a petroleum refinery complex | place: Argentina: Zarate | collected...
CACGTCCTCGGCGAACAGCATCAGCTGGCGGTCCGGCCAGATGATCTGGCCGTCCCTGGTCACCACGCCGAGCCGGTCGCCGTCGCCGTCGAAGGCCAGCCCGATCTCGGCATCGGACTCGCGCAGCGCGCGGATCAGGTCCTGCAGGTTCTCCGGGTGCGCGGGGTCGGGATGGTGGTTCGGGAACGTGCCGTCGACCTCGCAGAAGAGTTCCGTGACCTCGCAACCGAGCCCGCGGAACAGCTGCGGCGCCAGTGCGCCGGCCACGCCATTGCCGCAGTCGATCGCGATCTTCATCGGCCGCGCGAGCTCCACGTCGCTGGTGATGCGCGCGAGGTAGCGCGCCGACAGGTCCTCGCTGCGCAGCCTGCCGCGCTGCGCCGGCGGCACTTCGGCGAGCGCGCCCGATACGATCGATTCGCGCAGCCGCTGGATCGCGTCGCCGTAGATGGCGTCGCCGGCGATCACCATCTTCAGGCCGTTGTAGTCGGGCGGGTTGTGGCTGCCCGTGACCGCGACGCCGGTGCCGGTGCCCAGTTCGTAGGTCGCGTAGTAGACGACCGGGGTCGGCACCATGCCGATGTCGACCACGTCGACGCCGGCCGCGCGAAAACCGTCCGACAGCGCGGCGACCAGCTTCGGGCCCGACAGCCGACCGTCGCGGCCGATCACGGTTTCGCGCATGCCAGCCTTGCCGGCCGCGGCGCCGAGCGCGAGGCCGATCGCGCGGACCGCGTCGACGGTCAGCGTGTCGTCGACCACGCCGCGGATGTCGTAGGCCTTGAAGATCGAGCGATCAACCTGCACGTCCGGCCCCTCCGGTGCGCGCCGCGCGACGGCCGGCTGCGTCGCCCTTCGGCGCCGAAGGCGAGCCACCCGGCTTGCGCTCCTCGAGCTGTCCCGTAACGTACTTGTGAAGGACACTGGCTATCAAGGTCTGGTACGGCATGCCTTCCGCGAGTGCCTTCACCTGAATGTCCTGAAGGTCACCGACAGAGAGTCGGATGTTGATCCGGCGATCCTTCAGAGCCGTTGCCCGGGCCGCAGCCTTCAGGCGATTGAGCTCGGCCCTGGAAGCCACAGACTTCAACTTGCCCGACTCATAGGCCCCGATGATCTCGAATTCGATTGGATCAGTTCGCCTCATCTGGATCTCCAGTCCCGAGATAGTCGCGTGTGGCCTTCCGGCTGGGGATGACCGTCTTCAGGAAGTAGCACTCCGCCTCCTCGACATAGGGCACCAGGTAGACGTAGCCATCCCAGGTAACGACCAGGAGCCGCTGGTGCGGGTACTTCCTGGTGTTGGGATGCGCCAGCACGTCCAGGAGGCCGTCGCCGTCGATGGCAACCACGACCTGCTCGAACGACACCCCGCGCTCTGCCTGCAGTTCGCGGTTCTTGTCGGGATTCCACCGGAACGGCTTCACCAGGCAAGTTTAGCGCAACGTGTGCCTTTTGTCGCCAGACAATCAGGTCGAAAGCTCCACGAGCCGAAGTTCGGTGTATCCGGAAATGACACGGAAATCGCGATTCCTGGTCAGCAAGGCGAGATCGCATCGACCCTCCGGTCGACTTTCCAGAGGATCGATTTTGGGCTAGAATTTTGACCATATTTCTAGTCAGACGCGCGATGACGACCCACGTATTCAGCCTCAGCGAAGCGAAGGCAAGGCTCAGCGAACTGGTCGACCTGGCTCAAGCTGGCGAGCCGGTCGTGATCACGCGGCACGGCAAGACCGTCGCCCGGGTGGTACCTGCGCAACCCGTCGACCGCGACAAGGCCCGGAAGGCGGCCGCGAACATCCGCAGTCGCAGCATCGGGGTGACCTTGGGCGATCTCGAGATCGAGGATCTCATCGACGAGGGCCGTCCGTGAGCCTCGTGCTCGACAGCTCGATCACACTGGCCTGGTTCTTCGAAGACGAACGCACCCCCGCCGCCGACGAGGTGCTGCAGCGTGTCGTCGAGTCCGGCGCCGTTGCCCCTGCGCTGTGGCGACTGGAAGTCGCGAACGGGCTGCAAACGGCAGTCAGGCGAAGCCGGATCGACCCGGCGTTCCGGGACGCGTCGATCGCCGATCTGCAGGCGCTCCTGGTCGCCATCGATCCCGAAACCCACCATCAGGCGTGGACCGGGACGCTGCAACTGGCAGCGCGCCATGGGCTCACCTTGTATGACGCAGCGTATCTGGAACTCGCGCTGCGTCGACGACTGCCGCTCGCCACACTCGATCGCGAGCTCCGGGCCGCGGCCGATGTCCGGGGCGTGGAGCTTCTCGGCGCCTGAATGCGCTGCCTCAGCCGCCCGACGCCGCGCGCTCGCCTTCGACCGCGGTGCCCGCCACCACCCGCAGCACAGGCTTGGGCTCGAACGGGGTGTACTCGGGCACCCAGCGTGCCAACGCGGCGCGGACCTCGTCGTCGGACACCGGGTCCGGGCCTTCCAGCCAGGTGCGCAAGCCGGGCAGGAAGTCGGCCGCCACCGGTCGCGAGCGCGCGATGCGCAGCTTCGGATGCGGCGTCTCGCGGGTCTGCTCGGCATCGGCCAGCAGCTCCTCGTAGAGCTTCTCGCCCGGCCGCAGGCCGGTGAACTCGATGCGGATCTCGTCTTCCGTGAAGCCGGACAGCCGGATCATGTTGCGCGCCAGGTCGATGATCTTCACCGGCTCGCCCATGTCGAGCACGAAGATCTCGCCGCCCTCGCCCATCGTCGCCGCCTGCAGCACCAGCTGCGCGGCCTCGGGAATCGACATGAAGTAACGGGTGATCTCGGGATGCGTCACCGTGACCGGGCCGCCGCGCGCGATCTGCGCCTGGAACTTCGGGATCACGCTGCCGGTGCTGCCCAGCACGTTGCCGAAGCGCACCATCTCGAACTGCGTGCGCCCGCCCTCGGTCTGCAGCGCCTGGCAGGCCATCTCGGCCAGCCGCTTGGTGGCGCCCATCACGTTGGTCGGGTTCACCGCCTTGTCGGTCGAGATCAGCACGAAGCGCTCGGCGCCGTGCCGGCGCGCGCATTCGGCCACCCGCAGCGTGCCGAGCACGTTGTTGCGCGCCGCCTGCCAGGCGTTGCCGACTTCCATCAGCGGGACGTGCTTGTACGCGGCGGCGTGGAACACGACCTGCGGGCGATGTGCGGCGAACACCTCGTCGATGCGCGCGGCGTCCTTCACGTCGCCGGCCAGCGGGACGATCGGCACCCCGGGCCGGTTCGACGCGAACCACTGCTCGAGCGTGTACAGCGCGTACTCGCCCTGCTCGAACAGCAGGATCTTCGCCGGCGCGAAACGGGCCAGTTGCCGGCACAGCTCGCTGCCGATCGAGCCGCCGGCGCCTGTGACCAGCACGGTGCGGCCGGCGAGCATGGCGCTGACGTGCGCGTCGTCGATCTCGACGCTTTCGCGGCCCAGCAAGTCGTCGATTTCGACCGGACGGATCGAGGACACCGCCACCCGGCCCGACAGCAGGTCTTCGACGCCGGGCACGGTGAAGACGTGCGCCCCGGCGCGCACTGCCAGGTCGGTCGCCCGGCGGCGCACCGCGGTCGAGGCCGACGGGATCGCGAGGATGACGTGCCGCGCCTTCTCGTCCGCCAGCGTCCGCGGCAGTTGGTCGATCGCGCCGAAGATCGGCTTGCCGAGCACCTCGCGCCCCCACTTGGACGGGTCGTCGTCGACCAGCCCGACGACGCGCCAGTCAGGCACTCGCTCCAGATCGCGCACCAGCATGGCGCCGCCGCGTCCGGCGCCCACGATGATCACCGGCTTGCCCTCGGCATCGAGGCCGCCGTACAGCCGGTGCTCCTTGAGCATCCGGTATGCGACGCGCCCGCCGGCCATCCAGGCGACAAGCAACATCGGGTAGAGCACCAGAGTCGAGCGGGGGGTGGCGGCGGCGCCGCGATAGATTGCGACGAAGGCCACCAGCACCAGCGACGACACCGCGACCGCGCGCAGCACACGCTTGAGGTCGGGAAGGCTCGCGAAGATCCACAGGCCGCGGTAGAGGCCGGCCCACAGGCAGATCGCCGCATGGGCCGGAATCAAAAACAGCAGGCCGACCAGCAGGTGGTCTTCGTAGGGGACCGGCCAGCCGAAGTTGAAGCGCAGCAGGAACGCGCCCATCCAGGCGATGACCGGCCCCATCAGGTCGAAAAGAAAGACGAGGACGGAACGGTACGAAGCGTTCATGGGTGACCCGAAAAGTCCGCCAATGGTAACTCCTCGCGGGTGCAAGAGACCCCGGCGGCCGGATCGCGGATAATGCCCGGTTACGCCCCACCCTATCGCGCGAAAGAAAGGAACGAAGCCCAGATGCCGGATAGAAAGACAGCCCTGATCACGGGCATTACGGGCCAGGACGGCGCCTACCTCGCGGAATCCCTGCTCGCCAAAGGCTACGAGGTGCATGGCGTCAAGCGTCGCACCTCGTTGTTCAATACCGACCGGATCGATCATCTTTACCAGGATCCGCACGACTCCGATGTCCGCCTACGACTGCACCACGGTGACCTGACGGACTCGAGCAGCCTGATCCGCATCATCCAGCAAGTGCGGCCGGACGAGATCTACAACCTCGCCGCCCAGAGCCACGTGGCGGTCAGCTTCGAGGAGCCCGAATACACGGCCAACTCCGATGCGCTGGGTGCGCTGCGGATCCTGGAGGCCATTCGCATCCTCGGCCTGGAGAAGACCACCCGCTTCTACCAGGCGTCGACGTCGGAACTCTACGGCCTCGTGCAGGAGGTTCCCCAGCGCGAGACCACACCCTTCTATCCCAGGTCGCCCTATGCGGCTGCGAAACTGTATGCGTACTGGATAACGGTGAACTATCGCGAGGCATACGGCATCTACGCGTGCAACGGCATCCTCTTCAACCACGAATCGCCCGTTCGTGGAGAGACCTTCGTGACTCGGAAGGTGACGCGGGCCCTCGCGCGGATGAAGCTGGGGCTGCAGGACTGCCTCTACCTCGGCAATCTCGACGCACTCCGTGATTGGGGGCACGCGCGCGACTATGTCGAGGCGATGTGGATGATGCTGCAGCAATCGCAGGCCGAGGATTTCGTCATCGCCACTGGCAGGCAACACTCGGTACGCGACTTCGTGTCGCGCGCGGCGCAGGAACTGGGTATCTCGATCGAATGGCACGGCGAAGGCGTCTCCGAGATCGGCGTGGACAACAGGGGCCGAACGATCGTGCGAGTCGATCCGCGCTACTTTCGCCCGACCGAAGTCGAGACGCTTCTTGGCGACTCGTCCAAGGCGCGCGAGAGGCTCGGCTGGCAGCCCAGGACGAGCTTCGACGAACTGGTCACTGAAATGGTGCGCGAAGACCTGAAAAGCGCCGAGCGGGATCATCTGGTCAAGCAGCACGGATACTCCACCTACAACTTTCATGAGTAGGGAATGCTCGGCGTGAACAAGAATGCCCGCATCTACGTCGCCGGCCACCGGGGCATGGTCGGCTCCGCGATCGTTCGACGCCTCGTCGCTGCCAGCTATGCGAACCTCGTGGTGCGCACGCGCGAGGAACTCGACCTGCTCGACCAGCGGGCCGTTCGAGCCTTCATGGAGGAGACGAAGCCGGACTACGTGTTCCTCGCCGCGGCGCGCGTCGGCGGCATCCATGCGAACAACACGATGCGCGCTGATTTTATCTACCAGAACCTGGTGATCGAGACCACCGTCATCGAGGCCGCGTTTCGGGCAGGCGTGGAGCGCCTGATGTTCCTGGGGTCCTCGTGCATCTACCCCAGAGACTGCCCGCAACCGATCAAAGAGGAGTACCTGCTGACCGGCCCGCTCGAGCAAACGAACGAGCCGTACGCGATCGCGAAGATTGCCGGCATCAAGCTGTGCGAGGCGTTCAATGCACAGCACGGAACGCGTTACGTGAGCGTGATGCCCACGAACCTGTATGGCCCGAACGACAACTACGACCTCGCGAACTCGCATGTTCTGCCGGCGTTGATCCGCAAGGCGCACGAAACGCGCGACCGCCGCGAGCAGACCCTCTCGGTCTGGGGCAGCGGACGACCGCGTCGCGAGTTCCTGTACGTCGACGATCTTGCGGACGCCTGCGTATTCCTGATGGAGCGCGATTACTCGGGGAGCCTGCTGAACATCGGGACCGGCGAGGACGTGACGATCCGGGAGTTGGCCGAGACAGTTATGCGCTGCGTCGGGCTCGATGCCGAGTTGATGTTCGACGCGTCCAAACCGGACGGGACGCCCCGGAAGCTGCTCGACGTGTCGCGAATGCGCGGCCTCGGCTGGAAGGCGCGCACCTCGCTTGAAGAGGGGATCAGGCTGGCGTACCAGGATTTTCTGAGAGCGCAGTCGGCCCCCGCCTCGGCCTGACGATCGCGCGGCTCCAGGACGTCGAACCGGGAATGAAGATCTCGATCATCACAGCAACTTACAACAGCGGCAAGACCATCGCCGACACGCTCGACTCGGTTGCCACGCAGAGCCATGACGACATCGAGCACATCGTGGTCGACGGACAGTCAATTGACGATACTCTGTCCATACTCGACGCGCACCGCGGCCGGATTGCCCGGCTCGTCAGCGAGCCGGACCAGGGCATCTACGACGCGATGAACAAGGGCATCGGGATGGCGACAGGCGAAGTGATCGGCCTGCTGAACTCGGACGACGTGTTCGCGGACCGGGATTCACTGAGTGAGGTCGCCGCGGCCATGCAGGATCCCGATGTCGACTGCTGCTATGGCGATCTCGTCTACGTCGACTCCGGCGATTTGTCCCGGATAGTTCGTTACTGGAAGTCGCGGCCGTACGAGGCGGGCCTGTTCCGGAAAGGCTGGGTGCCGCCACACCCGACTTTCTACGTGCGACGGCACGTGTACGAGCGATATGGGCGCTTCGACCTCAATTACCGACTCGCCGCCGACTTCGAGCTGATGCTGCGATTCCTGGAGAAGCACCGGATTCGCTCCGTCTACATTCCCAGGGTGCTGGTGAAGATGCGCCTGGGCGGAGCCACGAATCAGAGCCTTGCCAATATCTTCAAGCAGAACGTCGAGATCTATCGATCTGCCCGCCAGCACCAGATCGGCATGTCGGTCGTGGAGTTCGTGCTCGGCAAGATCTGGGCACGCTCCTCGCAGTTCCTGTCGCGACCGAACCGTGTCTGAGCAGCGAGTGCTGGTCACGGGCGCCAGCGGGTTCGTCGGTGCCGCGCTCGTGTCATGGTTGCGCGAGCAGGGGCGAAGCGTACGGGCGTCGGTTCGCACCTTGGAAGCCAGCCGCGTGCTTCGCGGCCTCGTCTCCGATGTGGTGGTCGTGGGCGAGATCGGCCGCAGCACGGACTGGATTCGCGCACTCGATGGCATCGATGTCGTCATCCACCTCGCCGGACGAGCGCACGTGCTACGCGAGCACTCGGCGGATCCGCTCCAGGCGTTCCGCGCTGTCAACGTGCAGGGGACGGCACGACTTGCAGAGCAAGCCGCCGGTCGCGTGCGTAGGCTGGTTTTCGTCAGTTCGATTGGGGTGAATGGATCGAGAACTCTCGGCACCCCGTTTTCGGAGTCGTCGCCCACGGCACCCGACGGGGCTTATGCGATGTCCAAGTATGAGGCAGAGCTGGCACTTCGAGGAATATCGGAATCGAGCGGGCTCGAGGTCGTCACCGTTCGTCCGCCTCTCGTCTACGGACCCGAATGCCCTGGGAACTTCTTGAGACTGCTGAGGCTGATCGGCTCGGGGCTCCCGCTCCCGCTCGCATCGGTTCGTAACGCACGCAGCTTCATCTATGTCAAGAATCTCGCAAGCGCGTTATCCGTCTGCGCGGAACACCCGCTCGCACGCGGCAGAACCTATGTTGTCGACGATGGCGAGACGATCTCGACTCCGGAACTGGCACGCACCCTCGGCGCCCTTCTCGCCCGCAAAGCCCTTCTGGTTCCGTGTCCCGTCTGGTTGCTTCGACGCATCGGAAAGCTGACAGGATTCGAGGAGGCCCTGGCACGGCTGACCGACTCGCTCATCATCGATGGATCGGCGGTCCGACGCGAGCTCGGTTGGACGCCTCCATACACCATGAGGCAGGGACTTGCAGAGACTGCGGAATGGTATAGGAATCAGTCAGATCGAATTGCGGGAGCCGACCGCTGATGCTGACCGCCATCGTCGTCGCCTTCCTTGCCAGCTGGATGACGTTGGCACTTCTTCCTCGAACCAGGTTCGCACGAAGCGTTCTCGACGTCCCGAACGATCGGTCGCTTCACAGCATCACCGTGCCGAGAATCGGCGGAATCGGGATCGCGGCGGGCATCGGGCTTGCCTCGCTCGCCACAACGGGGCTCGACCCAGTGCTCGTCTGGGCGGCGGCAGGCTATCTGCTGCTGTTCGCCGTCTCGCTGCTCGACGATGCCTGGTCACTGCCCGTATCGGTTCGCCTGGTGGCCCACCTGCTGGCTGCTGGACTCTGGACTTGGGCCCTGCATGTGCCGCCGCAGTGGTTCCTGCTTTCGGTTCTGGCAATCGTGTGGGCGTGCAATCTGTACAACTTCATGGATGGTGCCGACGGCTTGGCCGGCGGAATGACAGTCTTCGGCTTCGCCACGCTCTCGGCAGCTTCCGTGTATGCGAACCAACTCGCACTGGCTGCGCTTTGCGCCGGAGTGACCGCAGCTGCGGTGGCCTTTCTGATCTACAACGTGCATCCTGCCTCGATGTTCATGGGCGACTCGGGCTCGGTCCCGCTCGGATTCCTGGCCGCGGCGATCGGCCTCTACGGTACTCAGCGCGATCACTGGCCGGCGCTACTCTCTCTGTTCGCATTCTTTCCGTTCGTGTTCGATGCAACCTACACGTTGATGGCGAGAGTGCTAAGAGGGCGCAAGCCGTGGGAAGCTCATAAGGAGCACCTTTACCAGAGACTGGTGCAACGTGGGCTCGGGCACCGAAAAATGGCGGGGCTGGCCTATGTGGTGATGGCCGTTTGCCAGCTTTGCGCGCTAGCCACGCTTCGATTGCCATCCGCGGGGCAGTTCGCGCTGCTCACGATGGTCGTCGGACTGAGCGTGCTAGCGGCCGGACGAATCACGCGTGGCCACCGCGCCCAAGCATGATTCAACGCGATTCGCCTCTGCCGGGTTCCGCTCACGTGCGCAAGCTCGCCAGATTGCGACCGCATTTTGTCCGGGCATCGTGGGCGGTTGCTGAGCAGGCGACGGGACCCCTGCTTCAGTTGGTACTCACCCCGCTCCTGCTTCGATGGCTGGGGGTGGAAGAGTTCGGGCTTTGGGCACTCGGCTTGGCGGTCGCTTCAATGGGTCAACTGGCTTCATTCGGCTCAGGCGGCGCTACGACGAAACACGTTTCTGCCGATCTCGGCGCCAACCGGCGTACCGACGCCGTTGCTGCGGTCCGGGCAGCTACGACCGTGACCCTAGGGATGGGAGTCATGCTCCTCGCCGTCTCTGCCTGGGCCGCCGTCCCACTTGCGGCGCGATTCTTCACCGGAATGGGAGACGCAATCTACGTCGGATTGGTGCTGTTCATGGCCGTCCTGTTGCTTCTCGTGCAGGAGTTGGACGGTGTCTACGCCGCCGCGATCCGGGGGTTTCAGCGCTTCGACCTCGCCGCGCGCGTCGAAGTAGTCGGCCGCCTTTGCTGGACAGCGGCCATAGTAGCCCTCGCTTGGCAGTACCGCAGCGTTATCGCGATCCTGGGCGGCGCAATAGCGTTGACTGCGGGAAAACTGATAGTGCGCGTAGTCATCGTGAACCGGTTGTTTAAGGTTCGTCATGCACACTGGCCAAGCATGGATGCGGCACAACTTCGCCGCGTCACAGACTTCGGGAGATGGCAGTGGGTACAGAGCATCGGGACGGTACTGTTCTCCGTTGTCGACCGACTGCTCGTCGGTTGGATCTTCGGCGCATCGGATCTGGCCCGCTACAGCGTCTGCCTACAAGTTGCCCAATCGGTGCACTTGTTGCCTGCAGCTGCGATGCAGATTCTGTTCCCATGGTTGAGCGCCCGCAAGGCGGGGTCTGGTGCACCTAGCGGCCGCAAGTTGATGGTCTGGTCGCTGGTTGGCGGAGCCATTTGCGCCCTGCCACCTGCGGCAATTGCCCTGCTCGCGAACCCCCTCCTCTCAGCGTGGATCGACCCGGATTTCGCCGCGTCCAGCACCCGACTGCTGCAGATTCTGCTACTGGCCTACGGGGTGCTGGCATTCAATATCCCTGGCCACTATCTACTGCTCGGACTCGGAGATGCCCGGTTCGTCAGTCTCAGCAATCTCGCCGCAGGGGTCCTATCGATCACGGCTTCGGTGGCGCTGCTGCCGCTCGGTCTAGTCGCCTTTGCCGCGGGCAAACTGGGCTATGGGCCGATCATCGCATTGAACCAATTCAGACTAGGACGAGTCGGGCATGGCTAGCCTCTTGTCGAAAGCGAAATACCAGTTGGTCGCCATGCGGTATCGTGGCCGCGGCGACAGGATCGTGCAAACGCGGTACCGTGGTTGCCCGATGCTGGTTCGCGCGAACGAGGACGTCGGTCAGCTGATCATCGCTGGGATCTACGAGACCGAAGATCTCGGCCACCTTCTCGAGAACCTGAAGGACCGCGACGTATTCGTCGATGTCGGCGCAAACACCGGGCTATTCAGCCTACTCTGCGCACACCGATTCCCATCAGTGAGTATCCATGCGTTCGAGCCGGTCCCGCTGAACGCGAGCCTCTTCGAGTCGTCGATCCATCTCAACGGCTTTGAGAACATCACCCTCAATCGAAGTTGCGTAGGCAATACCGAGGGCGAAATCGAGCTATCGCTCGCCTCGGACAGTGCCTACTCCTCGATGATTGCAACCGGCCGCAAGCCGGTCGTGCGACGTCTTCGAACGCGGACAATCACGCTCGACAGCTATGCGTCTCGCGCCGGACTCGCACGCATAGACATCCTCAAGGTCGACGTCGAAGGCGCGGAGAAGCTGGTCCTCGAGGGAGCCCGAGGGCTCCTGGGCGATGAGCGGACGCGTCCAAGACTGGTTCTCGTGGAACTCTTCGACCAGAACCTCCAGCCCTTCGGAACGTCGATCGCCGAGATTGTCGAGCTCTTGGCCGCCCAGGGATATCAAGGGTACGTACTCGACAAAGGACGAAGGCGCAGCCTCATGCCAAGCCATTACAACGAAATATACAATGTCTTCTTCGAACTGGAGAAGCCGTGAACCCGAGCGCTGCGATCAAGAGGATTCTGCGGCATGTCGGGATCGACATTCGCAGGCACGTCCCAGGATCGTCGCCCGGGGCCCAGCTACTGGCGATCTGCAAGGCACGGTCGATAGATCTGGTGCTCGACGTCGGCGCGAACGCCGGACAGTTCGCTGCCGAGCTTCGCACTTCTGGCTACACGGGAAGCATCGTCTCGTTCGAACCGCTGACACACGCGTACGAAAAGCTCGTCCGCTCGAGCCGTAACGACGATGGATGGGTTGTGCATCGACGATGCGCCATAGGTTCGGAGCGCGGGTCAGTCGAGATCAATGTCGCGGCCAATTCGGTTAGCAGTTCGATACTACCAATGCTTGAGGCACATCGTTCGGCGGCGCCCGCTTCCGCATATCGTGGGAAAGAGACTGTGCCTGTCGAGACAATCGATTCGGTGGCACCGACTTACCTGCACGACGCACGCTCTGTCATGCTCAAGATCGACACTCAAGGCTACGAATGGCAGGTGCTCGACGGCGCAGTTGCGACGCTGCCCCGGATCACCGCGGTGCTGATCGAGATGTCACTGGTGCCACTCTACGAAGGCCAGCACCTATGGCTGGAGATCATCGCGCGACTCGAGGCAATGGGGTTCAAGACATGGTCGCTGCAACCCGGTTTCGTGGACCCATCGACCGGCCGGACCCTTCAAGTCGATGGAATGTTCTGCAGACCGTAGGCACGCAGACGCGAAGTCATCGGAATATGCGCGGGGTCGGCTTGTACGTTCAGCCAGTCTGGGGGGCATGGTGAGCGTAGATATCCAGATCAGCGTGGTCTGCGCAGTGCGGAATGCGCGCCACACCATAGATGGCATGCTCACCTCGTATCGTCGCGAGCGATCGACGCGCACCGAACTGATCATCGTCGACGCAGTCTCCACCGACGGCACGCTCGACGTGCTGCGCGCCAACAACGACTGCATCGACCAGTTGATCTCCGAACCCGATCAGGGCATCTACGACGCATGGAACAAGGGGGTTGCACTCAGTCGAGGGCGATACGTCGCGTTCATAGGGGCAGACGACCGGATCGCTGGACGCAGCCTCGAAGTGCTATGCGACGCCTGCATGTCGCATCCGCGTGCCGACTTCATTCACGGCTTCAATGTCCTGACTCGAAGCGGCATCCCGGTACGATTGCTCGGGCGCTCGTTTGACCGCAGGCGGATGATGCGGAGGATGCTGGTCGCCCATGTGCTCGCAGCCCATCGCCGCGACTGGCTTGATCGGCTGGGCGGCTTCGACATTTCCTACCGTTCGGCCGCCGACTATGACCTGCTTCTGCGGGCAGTCGACTCGGCTGAGGTTCTCGAAGTTGCGCAGGTCCTGGCATACGTAGAGACCGGGGGCATTAGCCTGACGGGTAGCTTGCCCTTCCGCGAAACATACCGTGCCCAAGTCCGCAATGGCTCTGGCAGGCTCCTCGCCGGCGCGATGTTTCTGCGCGGAATGGCAGGATGGATGGCGCGGCGCACACTTGAGGTCGTCAGGTGATCTCGGGCATTGCCGCCCTGCTGCTTCTGCTCGACCAGAGCCTCTCGGCGGGCATTGCCTACACCAGCAGTGGTCTCGCCGCGCTGCTGCTCGCTGCGGCTACGCTGGGGTCCATGCCGCGTGCATGGCTGTGTCGCACAGTGCATGCAAATGTGGCCATCCTTGCTGCTTCGTTGATCGCGGTGGGGATTGCCGGCGCAGCGGTTGCGGGCTGTCATCGCCAGTTCTACTTCATGGCGATGTCGTCTACGTTTGCGGCCATCCTGGTCATGGCGGCATATGCGTACTCGCGCACAAGCGCCCACGGTCCCGACCGCGGACCGTTGATCGGGCCAATCGCGTCCCGCTGGGCAGTCGCGCTCCTGACCATAGCACTCATCGTTGCCGCGTTTGGCTTTGACCTCTACAGCACGGTTCAGGGTGCGCCGAGCAACCGGAGCGCTGGCCTTTTCGCCGAACCGAGCCACCTCGCGCTCTACGGCCTGGTGGCTTGGGGATTTGCATGGCTCCACCGGCCGAACCGTACGTTGGTCGTAGTCTCGCTGGCCGTAACTTTCTACCTGGCCTTTTCGCTCACGCTGGTGCTGTCGTTGGTCGCGTGGTTCGGATTCGCGGTCCTTTTCCGCCTCGTTCGTCCGGTGATGCTCTCCGCTGTGGCAGCCCTGCTGGCCGCTGCCGCCGTCCTGGTGACCCACGCGCCATCGCTCGTTGACGAGGGGCCGCTTGCTGGTGTCGCACGCTATGTCGATTCCCGTGTATCGAGCATCCTCGCACCCGAACGATCCGGTGCGCCGAATCTGTCCTCCGTGGTAATGCTTCGGGGGATCGACTTGACACGCGCCAGTCTTGTGCATTCTTCGGGTCTCGGACTCGGGCTCGGCAACATGGGGTGTTCGGACACAGTCAATGCCTCGTCCGAGTGGAACGCAGTTCTCGCAGCGTATGGATTGCCGGACTTGAACCTACGCGACGGGTCAATCCTCACTGCGAAACTGGTCTCGGAGCTCGGGCTGATCGGAGCGGTGCTGGTCGTCGGATTCGTGCTCGTTTGCGGGATTCTCGCCTTCAGACTTCGAGCGCGCCGTCTGCGGCACGAGGCCGCGCTTGCGTGCGCGTTGCTGTTTACGCTCCTGTTCGTCCGGGCCCTGCCGTACTTTGCGATGCCAACGGTTGTAGCCGGTTTCGTGCTGGCGCGCTGCTGGGCCGCCCGCGAACGCGCGAGCAGAGCGGACGCTCTGCAAAACAATCCGCCGACTGCCGGCCCTGACGATTGCGCGAGCCGGTCAGCAGGCTACTCCACACCTGAACGATGATCCCAACGACCGCCCCCCACCGCCGACCGGTCATCGTGATTTCCGCCGTCAACCTTGTCGAGGGCGGGACGCTTTCCATACTCTCCGACTGCCTCCATTGGGTCGACCGCGCCCTGACGGATCGTTACGAAGTGGTCGCCCTCGTGCATCGGGCATCGATGTTCGACTGCAAGTCGGTCCGACTTGTCGAGATGCCACGAGCCAAGCGTTCATGGCTGCTTCGAATCTGGCACGAGTACCGACTCTTCAAACCAATATCGCTTTCCCTGCAACCATTCTTGTGGCTGTCTCTTCACGACACGACGCCAAACGTCGTCGCGGAACGCCGCGCAGTTTACTGTCACAATCCGTCGCCTTTCTATCGAATCAGTCTGCGCGAAGCGTGGCACGAGCCGACGTTGCTGCTTTTCAACCTCTTCTACAAATACTTGTACCGAATCAACATTCTGCGCAACGACTTTGTCATCGTGCAACAGCAATGGATCAAACGGGAGTTCGAACGTCTATTCGCCCTTCCCCGCATAATCGTCGCGCACCCGCAGATTCCAGAAACGATGTACCAGGTCGCGCACACACCTGGTGTCCTGCCTAAGGCACCGTCGCGGATCACTCGGCTCATATATCCCGCATTTCCGCGCGCTTTCAAGAACCTGGAGGTGCTTGCGGAGGCATTGCTCGAATGCTCGCGGCGGGGGTTGTCGGGCCTGGAAGTCCAGGTCACTGTCGATGGCACCGAGAATCGGTATGCGCGCTGGTTGCACGCACGCTACGCGCAAGTCGAGGGGCTGAGGTTTATCGGGCGCCTATCCCGGGCAGAACTGTTCTCACGCTATGAAGAGGTCGACGCGATGGTCTTCCCTTCGAAGCTGGAAACCTGGGGGTTGCCGTTGACGGAGTTCAAGGCTTTTGGCAAACCAATCCTCGCTGCCGACCTGCCCTACGCGCATGAAACGATCGGCGTATACGATCGATGTGCCTATTTCGCCGCAAACGACCACCGAGCGCTCGCCGACCTGATGGGCGATCTCCGTGATGGCCGATTGCGCTACGCTAGACCGTCGACGCCGCCCGCTGACAGGTATCACGTGACCGGATGGGAAGGGCTGTTCGGCGTCCTGCTAGATGGCGTCGATTCGTGATTCATGCGGAACCGCAATCGTGATCTATCCAGGTAAGCGCAGCGTCGGCGCGAACTACGTGACGCTTAAACGAAATAGGCTAGAAGATGTCTGATCCCGCATTCGGCGCAGGGCGTTCGGAAGAACCAGTGTTCGACTTCCTCGGCTTCCTGATGCGGCGGTGGCCGCCCTTGTTCGGATCAGCGATCGCGGGGGCTGCACTCGCCGTCGCGATGTCATACCTGCTCACGCCGGAATACGAAGTCAAGGCGGCGGTGCGCATCGCCAGTGTCGCCGGCAGCGGACCGGTCGAGGCGCCCGCCCGAGTCCTGGAGCGCGCCCGCTCGGGGGCATTCAAGGAAGCAGTCGCGATAGCGGCCGGCCTGAAGACGCTAGATGTTGGTGGCGATGGACGTCTCTTCACAGAAAGCCTTCGCGCTCAAGTCGTCGAGCGGGCGGATCTGCTCGATGTCGAGTTCCGGGTCGTCAGAGCCGACGACGGAGCCCGGCTCGGCAACGCTCTGGTGGCGCGACTGCAGGCGATCCATGGCCCCATCGGAAAACCGAGCATCGACCGTCTACATGATCGCGTCACCGATGTGACGGCACAACTCGCAAGAGCCGAGGCGGCGTTGGATCGCATCGAGCAAGACGTGTCGAACTTGGACACCCGAAACCAGCCGAGGGTCGGATTTGCCGAGCGGATCGTTCTTGCCGACGTAATGCTGAAGCGCGAAGAGGACATCCGCACGCTTCGGGAACAACAACGGGTACTGCGCGAACAGCTGTCGCCGGAACGAACATATCCGACGTCGATGCTTGGGGAACCATCGGTATCCAGGGAGCCCGTAAGCCCCAAGAGGCCGATGTTCGCCGTCGCAGGCGCGCTTCTCGGGTTCCTGCTCGCGATGGCGGCAACACTCCGATTCGCCCGATGACTACAGTGCAATAGCTCCAGCGGGTGCCGCCTACACGGCAACCCAGCGCTACCACCCATCCGCGTGCAGTAGGCCTGAGGTCACTCTGGATAGCCGATGCGCTGGATATAGAACGAGCCTGGCTCGCGCTCTGGGGTCAGGTATGGACAGTGTTTGCGCAGCTGCTCAGGGTAAGCGTGGTGGAGGTAATTCAGCGCGCCCAGGATCTTCCAGTCACGGTTCCCGGTAAGGAAAGCCTCCAACACGTACTGCTCGTTCCACAGTTTCACCTGGTCTACTACCCACTCGTGGAGGTAGTCCCGCGGCGAAAACACATCGTGCACGTGAACGATGACCCCTGGACGCAATGTCGGCAACAACTCCAGATACTCGAACAGCACGTCGCCTTGCGGACGGATTACATGGGATGAGTCGATGAACAGGAGGTCGTTCGGTCCGAGTTCGGCAAAAACTGCCAAATCGACCTCCTCGACGCGTTGCCGAATGACGTCGACGCCGGTCTTCTCCAGCCATGGCATCTCGTACGGCTCGATGCAGACATGGTGGCATCGATATGCGGGATCCTCGTCGCGATTTCGTCGCACTGCGTTCATGGCCATCAAGGTCGAGTTCCCGCTTCCGACCTCGACAATGCGCGCCGGCTTCTTGAGCCGGATCATGCTGTACAGGTACTCCGCGTCCCCGCTTTCGAATGCCCCGTTCGCGAGATGGAATTCAAGCTCCCCTGTCTTCGTGATCGGCAGTCCTCGCAACTCTTCGGCATAGGCGAACGAGTCAAGGATTCGCAATTGTTCCTCGTCATTCCAGTCGATTCCGGGCAGCCGACGAGGTTCGCTAAGCGGCTTCGTCAGGGCGCGATGATCGATAAGGGGTTCGTAGTAGTGATTCCTGTCAACGTCGGTTGAATCCTGACCCACTTTGATCGGGAAACGTCGGAGTAAATC